>Ga0164241_10001096_pt1 | contig 36715 bp, 33 predicted proteins | sample OricomyardsoilBY_FD_108780 | JGI IMG/M metagenome (GOLD analysis project Ga0164241, IMG submission 108780) | Backyard soil microbial communities from Emeryville, California, USA - Original compost - Back yard soil (BY) | ecosystem: Environmental > Terrestrial > Soil > Unclassified | place: USA... | reverse complement strand
GGGTGCTTGTCGTGGATCCAGATCGTGAGATCGCCGCCGTCGTCGAGGATCATGTTCGGGCCTTTGCCGCCCTGGAACGCGAAGATCTGCTGCTCGAGGCACCAGTCGTACTCGGCCTCGGTCTCGCCCTTCCAGGCGTAGACGGGGATGCCGGCCTTGGCGATGGCAGCGGCGGCGTGGTCCTGGGTCGAGTAGATGTTGCAGCTCGTCCACGTCACTTCGGCGCCGAGCTCTTTGAGGGTCTCGATCAGCACCGCGGTCTGGATCGTCATGTGCAGGCAGCCGGCGACGCGCGCGCCCGCGAGTGGCTTGCTGGCGCCGAACTCGGCGCGCAGCGCCATGAGGCCTGGCATCTCCGTCTCGGCGATCGAGATCTCTTTGCGACCCCAATCCGCGAGCGCCATGTCGGCTACGCGGTAGAAGCTGCCCGCCTGCGTCGGGAGCTTGGTCTGGATGTCCTTCGATTTGGTGGGCGCGCCGCCCGAAACAACACTCTGAGTCATGACTTACTTACCTTTCACTTGCCTGACCGGGTAGCTACCAGGAGCTGCCAGCCCACGTGTCCGTCGCTTGCCGGTGCCGCAAAACTCTGCGGAATCGGGAAAACCCTCGCGTCGCCCAAGCCCGCTTCGCGGCTCAGGCTCAGGAGCTCGCTCGGCTCGAAGCCCAGCCACACGTCGGCCTGAGTGGCCGCCATTTGTTCATCCGTGTGGCGCGCGTAGTCAATTACCAAAAGCTTGCCGCCGGGGCGCAGCAGGGCCGCGAGCTCGGCGAGCGTTACTCGCGGCAGCGGGGCGTGATGCAGCACGCGCGCCGCTACCACGACGTCGGCGCCGGATCCGACTCGACGGCGGAGCTCGTCGTCAGCGAGCTCGACCTGCAGCAGCTCGACGTTCTGGTAGCCGCGCTGCTTGATCCGGCGCGCGGCGCGCTCCAGCTGGGCTTGACTGCGATCGACGCCGACCACGCGCGCGAACACCGGCGCCAGCAAATCGAGCAGCACGCCGTCGCCGGTGCCGGCGTCGACTGCCAGCTCGCGCCGCGGCAACAGAGCGGCGAACAGCGACAAGTACGCGGGCAGCTCCGGGGCCCAGCCGAGCTCGTTGCCGTCACGCGGAGCCTTGGCGAAGAACTCGCGCGTCTTTTCGTCGCGACCGCGCACGATCGCGGCCACCTGCACCAGGCTGCCGTCTTGCTCGCACAGCTCGCGGCCGGCTGTCACCGCGTCGCGCACCACCGCGTCGGCCAGCGCCTCGGGCGGCAGCCGCACCAGCGTGCGCGTGCCTTGCTTGCGCTCGGCGAGCAGCCCCGCCTGGCGCAATGGCGCGGCGTGCCGTGAAACGTTCGACTGCGACTCCCCGAGCAGCTCCGCCAGCTCGCCGAGCGCGAGCTCTTCGGCGCCGGCCAAGGCCAGCAAGCGCAGGCGGAACGGATCGCTCAGCAGCCGATAGAGCTGCCAACGCGCGTCGAGTCCAGGCGCTGCGGCTTGCACGGCGCGTATACTTGCATACTTTCACATAGTCGCAAGTATTGATTTTCTGGCTTCAACCTTACGCGGCGCGGTCGTCGAATCCAGCTACGGAGGCGGTCCGGCCGCCACGAGAGCCTGATTTTACGACTGCGGGCGGGCGCCGCGCCACCGTTGCTCGCCGCTTGCGGCGCCCAGTTCGAGGCGCGGGCCGTACCGCCGGCGGCGCTCGCCGTGGAGTGAACGACGACCTCGTCTGCGTGAGGTTTGCCGAGCCCCGCCACCAGGCCACCCGACTATCGCCAGCGCCTCCGACCAAACCGCGAACCATTTTTTCGTTCGCTGCCGTGCACCGAATACGCTGTCGCGCCAAAGACGGATGAGGCGACAGCTGCCGGAGCGCGCCCCCGCCAACCCACATGAGCACCGCGTCTGTCAGTCCGGCCAGACAGTCGCGGGCACGCCGAACTGCTTAAATCGGCCAGTCCCCGAGGCGAGCACGCTTTTGGGTGCTCGGACCGGGAAGCGCTTCGCCTAGACTAGAGAGTCATGGATCGGTTTCGGCGCTTCGACGAAGCGTACTACCACCGCTTTTACGAGTCGCCCCAGACCCGCGTCGTGTCGGCCGAAGAGCATCATCATCTGGCCCAGTTCGTCTTTTCGTTCGCCGAGCACAACAAGGTGGAGATGAAGAGCGTGCTCGACATCGGCGCCGGGATCGGGCTGTGGAAGAACTGGATCGAAAAGCACCAAAAGGGCGTGTCTTACACCGGCACCGAGGTGAGCGCGGCGATGTGCAAGAAGCACGGCTTTCAGCACCGCGACATCGCGCGCTGGCGTGACCGCAAGAAGCACGATCTGATCGTGTGCCAGGGCGTCCTTCAGTATCTGCCAGATCCGGACGTGGCGCCGGCGGTGGCGAACATCGCCGCGATGTCGCGCGGGCTCGTCTACGTCGAGGTCGCGACGCGCGCCGACCTGCGCGATCGCGCCGACAAGGCCCGAACCGACACCGACATCTACGTCCGCAACGGCTCGTACTACCGCGGCATCCTCGCCAAGCATTTTCTGAGCGTCGGCTGCGGCTTGTGGTGGGCCAAAGATCGCCCCCCGCCGTTTTGGGAGCTCGAGATCGGAGGCTAGTCATGGAAGGTCGTACCTTCATCCGAATCGCGATCGTGGTGGCGTGCATCGCCCTCACCGGGCTCGGCTACCGCAACAGCAACGGCGACAACTCGGACGCGGTCGCGGCCGCCACCAAGGCCGCCTGCGGCGAAGCCGACTGCTCGGCGTCGCTCGAGCAGACGTCGCGCGGCTCGTTTGGCCACGAATACGGCTTCCGAACCGCGCGCACCGTCGCCGGCAAGAAGACCCAAAAGCAGGTGATCGTCTCGTGCGAGCGCGAGCACGTGCTGCTCGGTGACTGGCGCTGCGTCGCGAAGTAAGCGCTCAGTTCGTTTGCCCGTGCAGCACCAGCTCCAGGCGCTCGATGGCCTGGGTCGCGGCGGCGGTCTCGGCGCCGTCGGGCTCGACTTGCAAGTAGCGCTCGTAGTCGGCGAGGGCAGCCGCCGGCGCGCCCAAGCTTTCGTACAACTTCGCGCGCTCGACCAGCTCGGAGCTCAAATCCGGCAATAGGTCGATCAATCGGTCGAGCGTGAGCAATAGCCGCGGGCCGTCGCCGCGCGCCGTGTAGATACCGCGCAGGTTCATCAGCATGCGGGCCACCACGTGGCGGGTGCGCGCCGGCTCGAGCATGTCGCTCGACAGCGGCGCGCGCACGTTGGCTCGCCGCAGCAGCTGCGAGAGCGCGCCTTCGTCGAGCAAGCGCCCGTTGTGAAATGGGTCGACGATCACCGGCTCGTTGCGCTCGCCGCTCGGATCGCCGGGCGAGGCCGCGAGCCGTACCAAAAAGTGTCCCGGAAAGCCGACGCCGTGCGCCACGACCCCGAGCCGTCGCGCTACTTCGATGTAAACCACCGCCAACGTGATCGGAATGCCGGTCTTGCGATCGAGCACCTCGTTCAAGAACGAGTTTCGTGGATCGTAGTAGTCGGCGTTGGCGCCGTGGAAACCGCGCACGACGTAGAGGTAGTCGGACAAGAGCCGGGCCTGGACGGTGGGCGGCAGGCCGACCAGGCCGCGCTGCCGCAGAGGATCGGCAAGCTCATCGAGACGCTCGCGCTGGTAAGCGAAGTCGAGCCCCGGGTGCGCATCGCGCGCAATCAAGAGCGCGCCGGTCAGCAGATCGAGACGATCGTCGCTCGAGCGCGCGTAGTCACGAAACTCCACGCTTCATTATACCGCCGCTGTAGCGTCGGCGCGCGCGAGTTTTCGGAGTTTTCGTGTGAGGCGAGCCGCGGAGCTTGCTATAAGGAGGGCGCTCGCCCCAAGGAAACGGCAAACATGAAGGTCGACGACATCATGACCCGAGACGTCCGCAGCTGTGCGCCCGAAGAGAGCCTCAGCTCCGCCGCTCAGATTATGTGGGAAATCGACTGCGGAGCGGTGCCGGTCGTCGACACCGAGCGCCGCGTGATTGGCATGATCACCGATCGCGACATCTGCATGGCAAGTCACCTCCAAGGGGTGATACTCGGCGACGCCAGCGTGGCAAGCGCGATGGCTCGCGACATCAAGTGCTGCGGCCCCCACGACTCGCCCGCCACCGTCCAGGCCCTGATGCAGCAGCACAAGATCCGCCGGGTGCCGGTGGTCGACGCGGAGCGGCGGCTGATCGGCATCATCACACTGGCCGACCTGGCTTACATCATGGGGAGCAGCCAGACCCTCGGGGGAGACGGCATGACCTGGAGCGCGGTCGGTCACACGTTGGCGGCAGTGTGTGAGCCGCGCGGCGGTCGTTACACGACCCGGTTCGGCAGCGGCCGCTAGAAAGCGCCAAAAAGCGCCAATTGGGGCCGGACGGGCCGGAGCGCAGGAGAGTTATAACCATCTCCTGACCCTTCCGTGACCATCCATTCGCTATGACACTCCGTACAGTTGTCATGGCCACCAAGCCCGAGCATCGCCTCGATATCGTTCGGTCCACTCCCTTCTTTCTGGTGCACCTGGTGGCGCTGGTTGGGATGTTTTGGCTCGGTTGGTCGTGGTCCGGTCTGCTGCTGGCCCTCGGGCTCTACGCCGTCCGCATGTTCGGCGTGACAGGCGCCTACCATCGATACTTCTCTCACCGCACCTACAAGACGAGCCGCCCGTTTCAGCTGCTGCTCGCGCTGCTGGCGATGACGAGCGTGCAAAAGGGCGTGCTGTGGTGGGCCGCCCACCACCGTCATCACCACAAGCTCTCGGATCAACCCGGTGACACCCACTCCGTCCTCCAAGACGGCTTCTGGTGGAGCCACGTCGGCTGGATCTTGGCGCCGCAGAATCACGACACCGACTACGACAAGGTCCGCGATCTAGCGCGCTACCCGGAGCTGCGCTGGCTCGATCGCTACTACTACTTGCCCGCTGTCGCGATGGCCGTCGCCCTTTACTTCATCGGCGGGGCGTGGGCCCTGTATTGGGGATTCTTCGTCTCGACGACGCTGCTGTGGCACGGCACCTTCACGATCAATTCGCTGACGCACGTGTTCGGTAACCGCCGCTACGTCACCACCGACAACAGCAAGAACAACTTCTGGCTGGCCCTGATCACGCTCGGCGAAGGATGGCACAACAACCACCACTACTATCAGCGAGCCACCAATCAGGGCTTCTTCTGGTGGGAGATCGACGTCACCTACTACGTGCTGAAGGCGCTGTCGTGGGTCGGCCTGGTTTGGGACCTGCACACGCCTCCGCCCCACGTGCGTGATACGCACCGCGTCGCCGATGCGCGAGCCCCCAATCAGTCGGAGCCATCCGCTCCCGTGCTCGCGCCGACGCCGCTCGCCACCAGTCTCAGCAGCGCTCCGCGCTGATCCCAAAGCCTGCGCGGCCTGAGGTGTTGTAGACAACACCCATGTTCGTTCGCATTGCTGCTCTAGGCTTTTCGCTGGCGCTCGCGGGCTGCGGCGCGGGAGGCGCCGTCGCTCCGGCCAAGGCCCCCGAGGCGCCGCTCGATCAAGGTCCGGCGGGTGGGCCGCGGCCCGATGACGTCACCCCGGCCGGGCTCGGCGCGGCGCCGGCCGGCATTCCGGAGCCGCCCAAAGAGTGTGCGGCATTCGTGGGCGAGGCCGCCGCGAGCTGCGTGGCCGGCGACGCGCGGGAGCAGCTGGCAAGCGCGCTCGCAGCCGCCCCCGAAGCCCGCGACGTGGCCCTGCGCTGCCTCGAACGCTCCACGCAGCTTCCGGCCGGGCTCGTTCGCGCGCTACGCGCCGATCTCGCACCCCGTGGTTGCGGCGATTCGATCGTGGCCGACAGCGCGGGCGCTCCCGGTCCGACGCGCGAGCTCGCCGACGCGCTGGTAGCGCTCGGGATCGGCGCGCGCCTGTATCGCAGCGTGCGCGACGCGCCGTTGCCGCGGCCGCCGTTCGACAAGCCGGCATTTCTGAAGCACTTCCAAGAGGTACTTCGCCCCTGGATCGTGCAGCAGGCGCACGCCGTCGACGTGCTCTCTCGAGTCGGGCCGAGACTCAGCGGCTACGCCAAAGCCGTGGTCGCGCTCGAGGCTGGGCTCGCCGACATGCGCTTCGTCGAGGTCGCGCGCTCGATCGAGCTGCCGGCGGAAATGAAGGACGATCCGGAGATTCGCGAGACCTACCTCGTCGCGCTCGAGCAAGCCTTGGAGCCGCGGGTGGCCCGCGGTCGTGACGCGGCGCTGGTTGGGCTCGGCGAGCTCTCGCGTCAAGGCATCACCTACGACCGGCGGCTGAGCGACGCGCGCCGGCTGCTTTCCGAGCTCTACGCGGGGCGGCGCATCGACGCGCTCGACCGACTGGTGGTGCCGCCCCTGCCCGCCCCCGTGCTCGATACGACCGAGCTCAAGCTCGCCGCGACCCTACCCGCGTTTTACACGCTGCGCCTCGATCCGACGCCCAAGGTCGACGACGCGAAGTTGCTGCGCGCGCGCCTCGAGCGCGGCGTCGCCCCCGGGCTGTGGTTATCGGAGCCGTCGGCGATTACTTCTGCGGAGCTTGCCGCGATCCAGCGCCGAGCCCTGTTCGAGCTCGGCCGTCTGTATTTTTGGGCGGAGCCGTTCGCGCGGGCGGCTCGGATCGAGGCCGCTGCCACCGACTCCGAGGCCGCGCTGCTCGTCGGAATCTCGAAGGTGCTCATGCGTGGGCCGCGCAACGCCGCGGCTCTGATGTTGGGCCCCTCGACTTTGCCGGCCGAGCTACGCGACACGGCCGCGCTCGATGCGCTCGCCAAGCAGAAGGGCCCGATGGCCGGCATGGCCGAGCTCGACGCCGCGTACCTGCGCGGTCTCGCGCCGCCGCCAAGCGACCCGGCCTTTTGGAAGGAACAACGTACGCGCTACGAGCGGGCGCGAGCGCGGCTCGATGCACCGACCGCCAAGGCGCTCGCCGCTGACCTCGCCAAGGCCGCCGCCGACACCGAAAACGAGCTGCGCAAACACCGCGAGCCGTAGCCGACGTAAATCGGCGACCGCCCGGCGATTGGGGTTGCATTCCATTCGGAAAACGCTAGGTTCCGCCTCGCCTTTGGTCGGCCGTATCGCTTACACGAGGCGGTTCGGGGCGTAGCGCAGCCTGGTTAGCGCACTTGACTGGGGGTCAAGGGGTCGCCGGTTCGAATCCGGCCGCCCCGACCGAAAAGAAGGTGGCCCTGGTCGCAAACGTTGCGCCCGGGGCCTTTTCGTTTTTGTCGACGTCAGCCGCCCTGAAAGCAAGTTACAAGTCCTCGAATTTACTCTGCTTCGAGCGGCGCTGTCGCAGGCGTTGGCGAAGGCCGACGAGCGGCGAGCCGGCGAGCCCGTCAAAACAATCGGCCAAAGTGATCGATTTGTCTCGGGCCAGCCTACGATAGGTCAGTGACTTCGCGCCCCGACTCCCTGCCGCAAACCGGTCTACCGGCGCAGCAGGAGCAGGCGTTGGATTTGGCGAACCGAGCTGCCGCCGGGGACCTCGCCGCCACCCAAGAATTCCTTGCCTACGTTTGGCCGACGCTCACGCGCGTCGCCAGCGGCGTGTTGGGCGCCCGACACCCCGATCTCGACGACGCCGTGCAGCAGTCGATGATCGCGCTCTTGCGGGCCTTACCGGCGTTTCGAGGTGAGTGCCACCCCGCCGGTTACGCGTCGCGCATCACGTTGCGCGTCGCCTTACGCGTCCGCAAAGGCAACAAGCGGGATCTCACGCGCCGGGAGCATTTCACGCTCCTGAGCGTCAGCGAGCCCGCCGACGCTTCTCCCAACGAAGACGCCCTCGCCACGCGACGCCGCGAGCTGCTCCGCGAGCTCCTCCAAGATCTGCCCGAGGAGCAAGCGGAGGCGCTGGCCTTGCGCGTGGTGATGGGCTGGACGCTCGACGAGGTCGCCCGCGCGACGGGGGCGCCCGTCAACACCGTGCGCAGTCGCGTGCGTCTGGCCAAGGAAGCGCTCCGCCAGCGCATCGAGTCCGCGCCGGAGCTCGGCGAGCTGAAGGTGCAGCCATGAGCGTCGCCGAGCTTCATCCCGAGGAGTTATTCGACAAGCTGGTCGATGGCGAGCTGAGCGAACCCGAGCGCGACCGGCTGGTGGCGCATCTGCAGGGGTGCCCGGTCTGCCGCTTCGACTACGGCGCGCGCCTCGACTTCGAGGAGGAAGCGCGCCTCGCTCGGCGACGCCTGTCGCCCAGTCTTCCCCTCCAGCCTGTGCGAGCACCGCAAGCCGCCAGCGTGCGCCGCCGGCGCTCGCGAAGCTTGGTCTGGGGAGCGTTCGCGGCGGTGTTGATCAGCGGCAGCGGCGCGCTGGCGGCCGCGCTCGGCGAGCCACCGTGGAGGGCGCTGGCGGCGATGTTCGCCGGGAGTGCCGAGCCGGCTTCGCCCGCATCTCAGGGGGTGGTACGCGCGGCGCGCCCGAAGGCGGCGCCGCCGACGCCGCTACCGCCCATTGCCGACAGCGCGCCCGTGGCTGAGGTCGAGGCCGCGCCGCAAGCCTCGGAGCCTTCGCCGCGAGCGTTGGCCGCGCCGCGAGCGTTGGCCGCGCCGCGAACCGTAGCGGCGGCGCCGCGAACCGTAGCGGCGGCGCCGCGAGCTGCTGGCGTGTCGCGCTCCGTGGCAGGCGAGCCCTCGCGGCCGGCGGCGGTCGCCGAGCAGGTCGAAGTCAGCGAGCGTGCCCCGTTGCCGTCGTCTAGCCGACCCAGGTCGACGGCGATGGTCTCGACCAAGGGAGCCGAAGCCCCGGTTGTGGCCTCGCGGAACGAGCCCTCCAACGCGGCCAAGTTGTTTGCGGAGGGGAACCAGGCGCGGCGGCTCGGTCAGGTCGGACGAGCGTTCACCTTCTATCAGCTCCTGCAAGAGCAGCACCCGGGGTCGTCGGAAGCCGAGCTGTCGCGCGTCACGGTGGCTACCCTGCTGCTGAACGGTGGCGACGCGAGCGGCGCCCTGAAGGGCTTCGACCGGTACCTGGCTGGACCGTCACGCGCGCTCGAGGCGGAGGCGCTGGTGGGCCGCGCCCGCGCGCTGCAGCGGCTGGGACGCAAGCAATCGGCGGCCACGGCCTGGCGTGAGGTGCAGCGCCGATTCCCAAGCTCGGTCTACGCGCGGCAGGCCGCCGAAAGATTGACGGCGCTGGGGCCACCTTGAGAAGACACGTGCAGCTGCTCTTGGCTGCACTGCTCCAGGTCGCGACGCTCGCGGCGCGCGCCGAGGCCCAGCCCCGCGACGCCGGCTCCGCCGCCGGCGGCCAAGCGCCGCTGGTGGAGATTCGGGTCCTGGGCGACGACACGGCGCTGACGCGAGTGCGGGTGACCGCGACCGAGCTGTTCGCGCGGCTCGACGTGCGACTGAGCGTCGTCGCCGACGGGGTCGACGCCACCGCCCCTTCCGACGACAACCCGCTCGTGCTGGCGTACGTCGATCTGCGCGTGCCCACCGCGCCGATGGTGGACGTCGATGACGGCCGGACGCGTCAGGAGCTGATGCGACGACGGCTGGCCGACGTATCCTCGCTGGAGACAGGAGTGGAGGCAGCGGTGCACGTGGTCTATGCGAGCGTGGAAGCGCTCCTACAGCTGACCGCCGATCGACGAGCTGCCAAGTCCGCACCGGCACCGGCACCTGCACCGCCCCCGCCCCCATCGGCGCCTGCCGGAGCCCCCACCCCTGCACACGCCGAGCGCTCGGAACGGGGAGCGGGACTTGATCTGGGCGCAGCGTTCCGTCTCGTCTCGCTCGGCGACTCGCGGCTCAGCCCCGGCGCGGGCGCGTCCCTCGACGCGCGGATCGACGCCGGACCGCTGCAGGCCGAGCTCGACGTCTTGGGCGTGCTCCACGCCTCTAGCGAGCTCGATTTCAACGAAGGCAGCGCCATGCTGCGTCCCTACGCGCTCCGCGTCTTGCCGGGCGTCAGCGTTCGTTTGACGCAGCAGCTGCTGGCGTCGCTCGGCGTCGGACTGGGGCTCGATCATTTCGTGCTCGACGCGCGCAGCGCCCCGAGCGGAGGCACCGCGACCGACACGGCGGTGACCGATCCCGTGCTCACCTCGCAGCTCGGATTGCGCTTTCCGATCGGCGGCGCGTGGTTCCTGTCCGTGCTCGGCACGCTGGACCTGGATCTGGAGCCGACGCGCTTCGTGATCGATCGGCGTGAGACAATCGAGCCATTATTGGCGCTGCCACGGCTACGCGGCGGCATGCTGCTCATCGCTTCGATCAGTCCGACGCGCGTGCATCGCTTCGCGGTGCGCACGGAGCAGCCATGAGCCTACGCTCGGGAGCTGGCCCGCTGCTGCTGCTGACGCTCGCAGCCTGCCAAGCGCGAGAGGTGACTGTCTTCGAGCTGGCGGCGGGTGGCAGCAACGCGGGCAGCGCCGGTGAGCTGAGCGTGTCGGGCGGCGGCACCGATGCGGCGAGCGGCGGCGGCGGTAGCGGCGGCGGTAGTGGTGGCGGTGGCGGTAGCGGTAGCGGCGGCGGTGGCGCCGATGGCGGCGCGCCGGCAAGCGACGGCGGCGGCGGCGGCGAAGCGGGAGGGACGGCGGGCCAAGGCACCGGTGGCGACGGCGGCATCCCCTGCCGAACCAACGAAGAATGCGGCCAGGGCTGGTTCTGCGAAAAGGTCGGCTGCGACGCGGAGATGGGGCTCTGCGATTTGCGCCCTTCGCTGCCGACCTTCGACATCTCGCCGGTGTGCGGCTGCGACGGAGTCACCTACTGGAACGACGTCGCGCGGCGGCAATTCGGCATGGTGATGCGCCAAGCCAACCAGTGCTCGACCGACGCCCGCCCCTGCAACAGCGGCGTGGACTGCGGCGGCCGCGTGGCGCCGTTCGCATCGTGCGCGCGCCTGGTGTCCCGCGCCGAGGCTTGCGGCGCTCCCACTCAAGGCGCTTGCTGGCTGCTACCGCCCGATTGTCCGCCGTTCGGCGCCGATCCGGTGCTCTGGCAAGATTGCCGGTCAACCGATCCGAACGCCCCGCCGATCTGCGTCGATACGTGCCGCGCTATCCGTAGCGAGCGTCCGCACCAGCAGCCGGCAGATCTCAAGATGTGTCCGAACTGAACGGCGCCCGTCAGGCGGCTGTCGTCGCGATGCGACCGGTGCCGTCCGGCTGGGGCTCGGGCAGCAGCGGCTCGGAGCACAGCTGTGCCAGGCGATACAGCTGATTGCCGACCGACTCGTACGCCGCCGCGACCTCGAGCAAGGCCAGATCGAGCCGCACGCTGCCGCGACCGCCCGCCGACGAGACGTCGGTGCGCAGGCCCGCCTCCGCGGCGTTGACGCGAATCTCTCTCGCGCGCGCGTCTTCCAGCGACTGCGCGTCGCCACCGCTCAGGCTTTCGATGCTGGCCGCGAACGCGTCACGCAGCAGCTCGTGCAAGGTGCGCAGCACCCCCGCGCGTGCTTCCGGCAGATCGGGAAAACCGAGGTTGGGGTCGGCTTCGGCCAGCCGCGCCTCCGCCAGCCGTTCGGCGTGACGCAGCGTCGCCTCCAGCGCGGATTGCAGCTGCAGGCTGCACAGCAAGACGGCGTGGAGACGGTCGAGCCCGGCCGCGGCCGGCGCCGGCACGGGCCGCGTCAACGCCGACTCGAGCTCGCGTCGCGTCGCGACCAAAGCACGCTCGGCGCGTCCCGCCAGCGACAGCGAACCCGACGGCGCGATCAGCGCGCACCATGTGAGCACCTGCTCTTGCTCGGCGAGCGCCTCGCAAATCAGGCGGCGTTGAACGGCGGCGTCCGCGAGCCGGCGGCGGGCACCCTGCTGTTGTCGCTCGCGGAGCCGACGTTGCAGGCGCTCGGCGAGCCTGGGCAAGAACGGCAACGCCAGCAACACCGCCGCGAGCTGCGACAAACCGAATGCCAGCGCCAGATGCTGACCGAGATTGGGGTACAGCACGCGGGCGGCCCAGCGCGTCTCCAGCGGAACACCGCTGACGAGGGCGTCGCTCGCGCGGCACCACCACGACAGCCCGACGCTCGTGACGAGCGTCAACCAGCCGCCGAGCCCCAGGGTCAAGATGCCGAGCCCTCGCCCGTTGGCGCTGCGCGAGATGGCAAGAGCGCTGCCGAGCGCCGAGCCGAGCGCGGCGCCGCCCACCACCGACAACGACGCTCGAAAGTCCCAAAATCCTGTCGTTTCAGCCAGGCTCACCACGAGCAACAACACCGGCGTCGGCCCCTGCAGCACGAACGCCAAGCCGACGCCGAGCGCAATGCGCCCCAGCATCGCCGGCGCGCCCTCGCCGCGCAAGGCGTCGAACCAACCGAGCAACCACGGCTCACTCAATAGCGGCTCGAAGCCAGGTCGCAGCACGTGGAGGCCGAACAGCATCAGCCCGCCGCCGAGCAAGGCGTTGGCGATCGCGCGCGAGCGTCTATCACTGGCAAACCCCAACCAGAGCGTGCCGGTCGCGACCGCCAGCAAACCTTCGCTCGGCGACAGCAAGCTGGCGAGCGCCCAGGGCGCCGCCACCGCGCCCAGGTGGGCTCCGAGCAAGGCTACCGCCGCCGCGCCGACCGTCATGACGTTCGAGCCCACGAGCGCCCCCAGCAGGCCGCCGACCGACGGCGCCGATTGCGTCACCGCGCCGAGCGCACCGCCGAACAACAGCGCCGGCCCGCGACGGCCCGAGAGCTTTCGGAATTGCAACGCTTGATCCAGGCCGGTCGCCTTGCTGGCGGCGCGCCCCAAGCAATGCAGCCCGAACAGCACGAGCGCGATGCCGCCCACGAGGTTGCGGAAACGACGCCGCCAATCGACGCTGCGCACCGCCACGTCGTAAGGTTTGCTGCGGACTTCGCCCTTGAAGATGCGCAGCTTCTGGTGGCCGAGGGCGGCGGAGCTCGGCAGTCGCACTACCAGCCGCCCCGGCGCGCGCTCCAGCACGTCCAGCGTGGTCCGACCGAGCGCGGCGCCCGGCGCGGGCCCGGCGGTGCCGTCTTGAAAGCGGATCACCACGGCGCTGCCGCGCGTCGGATCTTGCGGCCGCACCTCGAAGATTTCGAGCTTCTCGTCGGGCGCCGCGCTCACGCTGTCGGGCTCGGTCTGCTCTTCGTCGACGGGCAGCCGAAAGTAAATCCCGATCAGGGCCGCGCCCAGCAAGACGGCCAGCGTCCGTCGTACGGAGCGACCGAGCTCAAACATGCGGCTTGGACGCCGCCGCTGCCGCGTGCGCCTCGACCGCGGAGCCCGAGCTCACGAACTTGCTGTAGTCGGAAGGCTCGAGCCCCAACGTCGTGAGCCGCGCCGACAACCAGGTCGGCAAGGCAGCTCCGCGGTGCTTCACCTCGAGCAGGGCGCGCGTTTCGCGTGCGCAGGCGGCGCCGAGAGCTTCACGCAGCAACGAACGGCGCTGGAACAGGTCCGGCGACGGCGCGAAAAAAGCCAGGTTCGTGTCGAGCGTGATGCGCAGCTCACCGTCGTCGGATTGCCAGGAGCAACGTTGGTAATTCACGACGCTGCTCGGTCGAAGCGGCTCTGCTTCGGCTTCGAGGAACTCCTGCAGCACGCGAGCGTCGGCTTCGCGGCCCGCGTAATGTGCGGGCTCCGGCGCTCCGCGCTGGCTGAGCCAACGCCAGAGCTCGCTCTTGCTCAGTCGCACGCGGTATTTTTGCGTGCGCACGCCGCTGCGGTGCTTGAGCTCGAACCACAGCCGGCCGGGCGCGTGCACGACGTCTTCGACCCGGGTCGCCAGCTCCGCCAAGGACGGGTGCACGTCGTAGTATTCTTTGGCGCGGAGCTTCACGTTGTCGCGACCGTCGTCGAGCGCGGCGTGGAGCAACCGCCGCGTCGGAGTGTCGAAGTAGACGGTGGTGACGAAGTGCTGGGGCGACGGCAGTGGGTTCTCGCCATCGCCGCGGTAGTCGTGGGGCGGCAGCCGCTCGTTGAAATGCTGAACGAGACCTGGCCACTCCCAGCGCGGCACCAGGAAGGCTTGCTCGCTGCGGTCGGCCGTCATCGCCTGATCGGCGGTGAGCCGCGCGCTGGCAGCCGCCTCGAGGGTCACGGCGCGAGCTCGTAGTCCATGAGCTCCTCGGTTTGCCCGCCCGTCTCCTTCACTTTGCCGACGCCGGGGACGTACCAGTAGACCTTCAGGCTACCGGAGCCGATCTTCCGGAAGACGACGGCGTTGTCGAAGGTGCCGGCCGGTACCGTGACGGACTCGGCCAGGCTCTCGAGCTCCCAGCGGTCGCGCCGCGTCGAGCGCGACTCCGTGTCGCCGACCGGTAGCTTGGTTTCCTCGTACTCTTCCAACCAGGAAGCGCCTTCCACCAAGTGTTCTGCCGACCAGTCGACGTGCAGCTTGTAAGGCTCCCAGTATTCGTCGAGCTCCAGGTCACCCGTCGACGCCGAGAAGGACTGTTCTCGATAGCGTAGCACACGGTCGCCGTCGGCCGCCTGCCAGCTGTCGGTGTGATCGGAAGAGTTCTTCTTGGACGTGACGACCTTGTAGGCCTCGACCTCCGCGCTGGGGCCGTCGCCGCCGACCGGCTCGAGCTCACCGATGGTGGTGACCTTGTCGCTCACCTCCCCATCTTCGGTGACCCGGTAGGTCCAGCTGTTGCCCACCGCCCACGGCAGTAGCGGCTCGGTGATGGGGGCAGGGCCGTCGCCGCCTCCCCCGGGGGTGGCGCCGGGGTCTTCGCTCCCGCATGCGCTGAGCGACAGCAGGCAGCCGAGGGATAGAAGCGGAAGTGAACGACGAAAACGAGTGATCATGACTTCTCCGTATCTTAGTCGGTGACGAACGGGGTGCGCTCGTTCACTCCTCGAATGGGGCGGCGGACGCCAGCAGGTCGAGCGCCAGGGCCGAGGCATTACGCAGCACGCCCAGCTGGTGGCCGTACAGCGACAGCTCGCGCTCGAGCAGCGCCCGCCCCCGCGAAGCTCGATGCAGCACGCCGAGGCTCTTCACCACCGTGGACGGCCACAGATCGGCGCACCGCTCGCGCAGCGCCCAAGCTTCGGGCTCGTCCGCCCCGACCAGGCCGTCGACGGCCTCTTTGCAGTCGAGCGCGGCTGCGTTGCGCAGCGCCCAGGCGCGCGCGTTGCGCAGCTGACCGAGGCTCTCCAGCACTGGGCGCGGGGCGCGACCCAACGTCTCTTCGCGGAGCTGCCAGCTGCGCGCGTCGTCGAGGTTCGAAAGCGATCTCAAGACCGCGACCGGCGCCACCTCCCGACAGCGGTCGCGGAGCTGCCAGGCGCGCGGGTCGGCCAGGCCGCGGATGCTGCGCATCACCACCGACGCCAGCTCCAGATCTTCGCCCACTCTTTGACCGCGCACGCTCAAAAAGCGCTCGCGGAGCTGCCAGGCGCGGGGGTCGTCGAGCAGCTCGAGCGACGCGACCACGGCCTCGGGATGTCGCTCGTAGAGGGCAGCGCGCAACGCAAACGACTCATCGTCGTCCAGCGCCTTGAGCGAGGCCGCGACCTCTGCCCCGGCGGGCTCCCGCAGCTCTTGGCGGAGCTGGCGCGCCGGAGCGACATCGTTCCCGATGCCGCTCAATGACGAGGCTACCTCACCGGGGTGAGCGCCCGCTAACCGACGGCGCAGCTGAAAGCTCTGGGCGTCGACCAAGCCGCTCAACGCGTGCAGCACGACGCGCGGCGCTTTGTCGGCCAGCTGCGCCCGCCACGCATCGACGCGCTCGCCGTGGAAGCCGGTCAGCAAGAACGCGGCGACGCCGGGCTCGAGCGCGGCACGGGCGTCGATCTTTGCCAGGAAGCGCTCCAGCGCGTCGGCGAGCGCGCCCTTGCCGGTGGCGGCGAGGGTGTCCCCCGCCCTGTCGTCGGCGACCTGGGCTCGAAAATCTACCAGCGCTCGCCACACGCCGCGCGAGAGACTGGACTCGATCAGCTGCTGGACGCGCTCGACGATCGTCTCCAAGTCGGCGTCGTTGTCGACGACCACGAACCGCTCGGGCTCGGCCGCCGCCAGCTGCAGGTAGCCGGCGCGCAGACGCTGGGCGAGACCGGCTCCGGCCAAGCCCTTGCGTGAGGGAGGCTTTTTCGTCGGCTCGCTCAGCTTCGAAGCCTTGCGGCGCGCCCGCGCCACCGCCGGCTCGACGTCGACCAACACCACCAGATCGGGGACCAGCCCCCGCCCGGCGAGCTTGAGCAGCGAGCTGACCCACTCCGCCTCGAGGCCGCGCCCGAAGCGCCCGAGCACTTCCGCCGTGTAAAGGTAGCGGTCGGCGACGACCAGCTTGCCGGCGGCCAGCGCGGGCCGGAGCACCTCTTCCGTGAGCTGAACCTCGCGCGCGGCGTAGAGCAGCAGCTCCGCTTCCGGCACGAGCGCCAGGTTTCGCGAGTCGCGCGCCAGGGTCCTGACCGCCTCCGTCACGCTGGAGGCGAATTTGCCGTCCTGCCGCAGGTGGCAAGTTTCGATGCCGCGCTCGGCCAGCCGACGCACGACCCGGTTCGAGATCGTGGTCTTACCGCTGCCGTCGATGCCTTCGAACACCACGAACATCAGAGTTGCACTCCCAGCTGCAAGAGAAGGTTCTTTTGGTCGCGATAGTCGGGCAGAACGAACGAGACCGGAAAATTGCGCTGCGTGCGCATCAGCCCGCCCTGCAGAGTCAAATGACCCCGCTCCCAGATCCCGGCCGAGATGCCAGCCGCCACCTCGAACGCCAAATCGTGCGTGACCTTGGCGTCCGGGTCCAAGCCGCCCACCAGCGCGTACGGCTCGACGTACACCTCACCGCGCTCACGTCCGCCCACTCGAAAGGCGGCCATGCCGCGGACCGCCGCGTAGATCGGCCTCCCGCTCGCGCTACGTTTGTCGACCACGAACCAGCCCTCGCCGAGGTTGGCGTCGGCCCAAACTCGCAGCCCGCCCCCGCCCAGCCAGGCGTCGAGCGCGGCGTCGACGCCACCGGACCAAAAGTGCGCCGTCTCGTCACCGCGCTGGAAGAGCTGACTGGTGCCGACGCGGTAGTTGCCAGTTACGCCGATCTGCAGCGCCGGCAAGGCGAGCTCGGCGCGGGCGACCGCCGTCTGCGCGCCCATCGCCTGGAGCGAGAGCAGCGAGCGGTCGCGGGTGGCTTCGTCTTTCAGATAAGAGCCCTGGAATGCGCCCAACGTCAGCTCGAGCGCCGCCTGCTTTTGCAGCTTCAGCTTCGCGAAACCCGCGATGCCCGGGCGGCGGCCGCCGATCTCCAAGCGATCGGTCAAGATGTCGTGGATGAAGCCGCGGCCGGCGCTGGGCAGCGACAAGCGACTAGCGGTCTCGAACGGAGAGCCCGGCAGCTTGAACTGCCCGACCCGCACTCCGAAGCCGTCGTGCTTGGCCTGGACGAAGGCGTCTTTGAGCTTGGGCTTGTCCAAAAACTCGACGCTCCCCGACGCGCTCACATAGGGAATGTGGGTGTCGTAGTGGAAGCCGAAGCGCGCGCTCGGCACGCTCAAATCGAGCGAATTTAGCTTACGATCTTCGAGCCTTAGATCGGAGCCGACCAGCTGCAGCCGTCGAGAGGTGAGCTGGGCGCGAGCGATGATCCGACCCTTGAACTCGAGCTTGTTGCCCTTGGCCTTGGCCTTCTTCTTGTGCAGCGCGACGTCGTCTTCCGCTTCCAGTCCCTCGAAGGCTGTCGCCTCGAGCCGAGGCTGCGCTTCGTTCGTCTCCGGTTGGCGCGCCTCCGCTCCGTTCGGCTCCGGTTGGCGCGCCTCCGCTCCGTTCGGCTCCGGTTGGCGCGCCTCCGCTCCGTTCGGCGCTGCTTTGGCCGCCTCAGCGTCTTGGGCCGAGGCCGCCCCGCCCCAGGCGCTGGCGGCGAGCACGAGCCCGACCTGCAGCCGGCGTCGCATTGCTATTGGCTCGCGCCTCGACCTGGGTACGGCCTCGCTTGTTTGACGAACAGCTTCGCCTTGCCGTCGCTGCTGCCCTCGTCGTCGAACTTGAACTCGACGTCCATCGCGTACCAATCGGAGTTACCGCTCTTCGGACCGTAAGCGGCGCTGAAGCGCTCGTGGATCGCGGAAAGCGCGCTGCCCAGATCGTAAGCCTGCCGAGCATCGAGCACGGTTTCGCCCTCGCCGATGAGGTTGGAATGGCTGATGTAAGTGATCGGCTGGTTGGGGTTGTTGAAGAAGTAAAGAAACTGGTCGCTGCTCACGCCCGCGGGCGGATGCACGACCTCGGCTTTGCCACCCCACTGCACGTTCACGTAGAACGCGGGCTCGAGCCCCGCGCTGTCGAACGGGTTGTTGGTGACGGCCACCCCGTTGGCTTCCTCGTCGGGGAAGTTGTGGTGCACGAGCAGCGCCATACCGACGCTGCGGTGATCGATGCCGTAGTAGCTGCGCTCCTCGAAGGTTCGGAAAAGCCAGATGCTCGACCAGGCGCCGCGGACGGCGTTCAGCACGTCATCCCAATTCTTGGGATCGCCGGTCTGGGATTCGTAGCAGCCTGCGCACGGAAACCCGTCGAGATCTTCGCTGTTGGTGCTGGTGCGGAAACGCATCGATAGGCCCGGGTAGTCTTTTTCGAGCTTCGCCTTCAGCAGCGCCTGAAACTCCTCGTCGACCGGGGCCGCTCGCATCGCCTCGCGGAGCTCGGTCAGCTTGGCCTCGCGCACGGCCGGATCGGTCTGAAATTTCTCGTCGTCGAGCAAGGCCTCGATCTGGTCGTACAGGCCATTTTCGGCCATGAACTGGTCGTAGTAGTAGACCGGCACCGCGAACGCCTTCGGCACCGGTACGCCCTCGGTCTTGGCCAAGATACTGTACTGCGCCGCCTTGCCACCGAACGCGGTCACGCTCTGCTTGATGGTGTCGCGCAGGGAGACGTCGGCGCTCTCGGGCGCGATGTCCTCGATGTCCCACAAGCCCGTGACGCTCAGATCGAGCGGCGGCAGCTTGACCGGCGTCGGCCGATGCCCTTCCCAGTACTCGCTCGCCTCTTGCGCCGAGACCTCGTGGATGGTCCACGCCGTCGGCGCGACCGAAAGCTCGACCCATTTGCCGTCCAGCGCGAGCAGGGTTTCGTTGGTAAACGCGCCACGCAGACCCATGTTGGGCGTGTGCCGGTTCTGCGACAGCACGTTCACGTGCGACAGCGGCGTCTGAAACTCTTCGGTGATCAGCCCCGCCACCACCGAAATGTCGTTCGGGGCTTCGTCGAGCACCACGACGTCCTCGTACCCCAGGTACTCATTTTCGAGCTGGGCGGCGCGCGCGAAGTGGAGCCGCCCAATGGTGGTGCCGATCGTCAGCGGTTGGTAGTCGATCTTGTCGTAGAGCTTCTGGGTCGAGACGACAGGCACGCTCGACGGGAGCTTCTTCGCGACGGCGGCCAGCGCTTCGGACGTCGGGTGGAAGGCGAGGACGGGGCCAAAGTACGCCGACTTGCGGACCCCCTCGTACAGCTTCTCGATCATGGCCGGCGATGCCGTGTCGTAGGGAGACAGCTCGAGCGCCCACGTGTCGGCGGCTTCGTAATAGCTGACGGCGCCCAGCACGAAGCGGCGATCGGGCGTGTAGTACTCGGTCGACTCGAACGTCGCCAGCTCGGTGACGATCGGTAGCCCACCGCCGGACAAGTGGGTGCTGACGAAATCGTAGTGGATCTGAAAGAGCGCGCTGTTTTGGAAGTAGAGCGCGTCGTCGTCGGCTTGATCGAGGACGACCTTGACCGAGCGCGCGCCGGGCAAACTGGCATCGAGCGGCGCCGACGCCAGGGCTTGAAAGTCGGCCAGGCACGGCAAGTTGCGCGCGGAGTCGGGGGCGTTCTTCGCGTCGTCGATCAGGCAGGTGCCCTCGTCCGCGACGGGCGCGGCGGGATCGTTCGCGTCGTTGCTACTGCAGGCGCTGAGCGCCGCCAGCGCCAGCAACCATTTGCAGCCAGTCCATAGCTTCGAGTGATGCATCTTCGACATTTGCATGGTGTAAGCTCCGAGCCTCATGGCGTGAGGGCGAAGCAGTAAATTCCGCCGTACCCGCCGCCGTCGCCGACAGTCTTCGTGCCGTTGGCGCCGGGCGGCCCCGCCTCGACCAAGAAGATGCCGGGCGCGCACCCCGCTTCCGTCAACGCGCTCATCCAATTGTCACCGCTGCCGCCACCGCCGGGACCGCCGGTGCCGCCGCCGAAACCGCCACCGGGGCCGCCGAACGTGCGCGGCCACGAGTGCCCGACCCGCGGGGCGCCGGAGGGCTCTTTGCTCGTCCAGTCGTTGCAGGTGCTGCTGGCGTTCATGTTGTAAAGCTGGCCCATCGCTCCGGAGCCGGTCAACGTGTCGTGATTGTCGACGTCGCCGGTACCGTCCGGATCATGATTGGGGACGCCGTCTTCGTTGGGAAGATCGTTCAGGATCGCGGCGTCCGCGCCCATCGGACGTGTCTGGGCCAAATCAGTTTTATTCATGGCAACGAGCCGCCCGAGCCGGTCGTACCACGGGCCCGCACCGATGCGATCGATGGCGTTCACGACGTTGCCGTCTTCGCCCTTGGTCGCGCTCAGGAACGCGCGCCAGGTCTTGCCGTTGCCGGGCATGCTCGTCTCGGCGATCGTCGTGCAAATTTTGTCGGCGCCGCGCAGCCCGCGACCATCGCCGGTCTCGCCGAAGCTGAGATCGCCGCCGAAACCGGCGTCGTTGCCGGAAAGCTTCACCATGGCTTTGACGCTCGTGACGAAGAAGCTGAACTTTTCTGTCGAGGGCGCGCCGCTGCCGCCGCTGCCACTGCTGCCGGCACTAGCGCCGCTGCTGCCGGACATGCCGCCGCTGCTGGTCGTGCTCCCGCCGCCGCCGGCGCTTTGGCCGGCGAAGCCGCCGCCGGTGCCGGCGCCACTGCTGCCGGCACCGGCGCCGACGCCGCCCGTCGTGGCCATGCCGGCAGCGCCGGCGCTGCTGCCGCTGCCGCTGCCGCTCACGCCGGCGTTGGTCCCGGCCAACCCGGTGCCACCGGAGCCAACCCCTGCGGCGCCGCCCGTCTCCGAATTTTCGGAGCCGCTGCAGCCGCCGAGCAGGCCGAACCCGGCGCCGCACGCAAAGACCAATGACAATTGCTTGATTCGAAGCATCGAGTTCCTCTCGCGCGCGACGACGAATCGCCGCCTTCCGACTGTTTGCGGGTAAATGGCTGCCGCCGGCTCCGTGAGAGCCGAAAACGACTACTTACAGGTCAGATCTGCTTGGCAGGTCTCGCCGGTCGGGCACTGCTCGTCGTCGGTACAAGACTCCACGCCCGGCACGGTCACGGCTCGTTCAAGGGTCGAGGCGACGGTCAACGCGACGTCTCCGCTTCCGACCTTGGTCTTCGCGCTCGCCGAGCGCGTGACGATCACGGTCGGGAAGCCTGCGACACCGAGGCCCAGCAGCTCTGTCACGAGCGCGGCGGGAATCGATAGCGTGCCGGTGTCGTCTTGATCGCACTCGATCATGCCCTTGGAGCCACCGTGATGGCTGATGTCCAGCTTGACGTGGATGTTCGACGCTGCAGGATCGGCGGCCGCGTCCCACGTCAGCTCCAACGGCGCGCCCTCTTCGAGCGTCAATTCTTCGTTGCTGAGCCACATCGGGGCCACGCCCGTCGTTTGCAGATCGAAGCCAGGCAGCTCGCCGCCAGCGGCGCTCAGCTTGACCTGGTCGCCCTCTTGGAACGGCGGGTAGGCGAACATCGTTCCGGCCGGCGGCTGATACGCCTTCGCGACTTCCTTCAATGAAAGCTCGGACGCTCCGTCGAGGAGCTTCACCCCGGTGAGGGTGACGGCGCCGACACTTTGCGCGGTCGGGTAAGGACGGCACACGTCGTCTTCCACGCAGACGTCGGCGCCGCACGACGGCGTGCAGAACGGAACACGCGGCTTCTCCAAGCGGCAGGCGCCTTCGGTTCCCGCCTCTTCCCAGACGACGCCAGCCGGCGTCGCTCCCGAGCTCACTTTACCGAGGACGGACGTGGTGCCCATCGTGGGGCCGCTTTCGTCGGCGGTGACCTCGATCTTGAACGTGCCGAGGAGCTCGCCGTCGCCGCTCGGTTTCGCTCCGGTGCCGGCAGAGCCGTTGCCGGCGCCGCCGCTGGCAGTACCGGCGGTGGAGGCGCCGCCGCTGCCCGAGCTAGTCCCGGCGCCGGGCGTGCCGCTGGCGGCTCCGGTGCCGCCGCTGGGGTCGTTCGTGCTGTCGTCGCTACTTGAGCACGCGAAAGTGCTAGCGACACACAGCCCTGCCAGAAGCCAGGCGGCGCGGTTGAACTTGGAGTACGAGGCGAAGATTCGGCGTGGCGGGATTGTCATGAATTCGTTGCTTGGAAGACATGTGCGCAGGTCGGAGACAAACCGATCAGTACCATCGAAAAAAAGCCTGTGAGTGACGGACAATGAGACCACCAGGGGTGAAACTTTCGCAGCCTTGACCTGACGGCTGCGTCCATGCTGCGTTGGCGCCGCGATGAACGACCGCGGGCGGACCAAGTCCTGGTCCCTGCTAACGGGCGCGGCGACGGTGCTCGTTTTGGGCGGCTATCCCATGGCGTGCGGACGGTCGCCGCGCGGCGAGCCGGTGCCGGTTCGGGTGCACGCGCCGTCTCGTCCCGAGGTGGAGGACGATCGACGAGCCGACGCCAGCGCAGGCACCAACGCAGGCGCAGGCACCAATGCAGGCGGTCGCGGCACGGCCACGAGCGGCGGCGGCGCGGCCACGAGCGGCGGCGGCGCGGCTACGAGCGGCGGCGGCGCGGCCACGAGCGGCGGCGGCACGGCGGGCCGGGACCCCGGCGTAGGCGGAGGCGCCGCCGGAAAGGGCGGCAATCTCAGCGCCGGCGGGGACCGCGACGTGGACGGGGACAGCGACGGGCCGACCACCCGCTTCGCGGTGATCGGCGATTACGGCACCGGCGGTCCCGACGAGGCGGCGGTCGCCGCCCTCGTCGCCGAACGCGATCCAGACTTCGTCATCACGACCGGCGACAACAACTATCCGAGCGGCGGCTTCGACACGATCGACGCCAATATCGGCCAATTTTATCGGCAGTTCATCGCGCCGTATCAGGGAACGTACGGCCCGGGCGCCGCCGTCAACCGCTTCTTTCCTAGCCTCGGCAATCACGACTGGAGCACGGCTTCTGCGACCCCCTATTTCGATTACTTCACGCTGCCCAACAACGAGCGCTACTACGACATCGTGATCGGTGACGTTCACCTATTCGCGCTCGACAGCGATCGAAATGAGCCCGACGGCATCGGTCCCGATTCGTTGCAAGCGGCTTGGCTGAGGGCGCGACTCGCCGAATCATCGTCGCCCTGGAAGGTCGTCTACTTCCACGCGCCGCCGTACTCGAGCGGCCCGCACCGCGGGGAGCTCGAGATGCGTTGGCCGTTTCGGGAGTGGGGCGCCAGCATCGTGCTCGCGGGCCACGATCACACCTACGAGCGCCTGAACGTGGAGGGCTTGCCGTATATCGTGTGCGGCGTCGGCGGCCGCTCCCTCTACAGCTTGAGCGAGCTCGATCCCAATACTGTCGTCCTGCGCACCGGTCGATTCGGTGCGCTGTTCGCGAGCGCGTCCGCGACGCGCTTCAGGCTGCGCTTCGAGAGCACGGAGCACGAGGTGCTCGACGAGCTCACCCTGCGCTGACCGCGGTCAACTGCCGGCAGGCTTTGGCGGTTGCAGGCCGCCCGGCGGCGGGGTGCCGCCGAGGGCGCCGCCGCTCTTGACGGCCAGGCGCGCGAGGTGAGCCGCTAGCCTTCGGTACAGCTCCGCGGCGTAGCGCGGCTCGCTGCAGATCTCCGCGAAATCGTCGGCGCGCACGCGCAGCAGCCGCGAGGTTTGCTCGGCGACGGGCGGCCCCGCCATGCCCCATACGCCGACCAGCGACTCGGGATAGAGCAGCGCACCGGCGCCGACACTCCGGCCGTCGGGATGCTTCACCAGGCCTTCGAGCACGATGTACGAAACCAGGTCGTTGGCGATGCTGCGCGGAACGCTGGCCTGCTGCGCTACCTCGATCTCGACCGCCGCCGAAAGCGCGGTCAGGGCGAGCGGCAACGGCAAATCCACGAGCAGCGGGCTCTGGCGCGCGCTCTCGAGATCGGCAGGGCTGAGCCCGCGATCGCGATCGGGACGCTTGACGAAGCGATCGGCGATCTCGACGACGACGGCGGTGGCGTTGTCGCGCCCGCCCTCACCCGCGCGCATGATCAGCGCCCGCGCCGCCGCGTCGGGGGTGCCGTTGCGGATCAGCTCGGACACTTCTTGCTCTCCCGCGAGCTGCCCGTGGACGCCGTCGGTGCACAGCAGCAAGCGATCGCGCGGCCCCAGATCGACGAACAGGGTATCGACCTGGATCGCGTCCGAGAGGCCGAGCGCGTTGGTGATGCCCGAGCTCGGCGCGCTCTCGCTCGAGCCGAGGCCCAGGCCGTCGGAGGCACCGGACGGACGCGCGACGAGGGTGTGATCGCTGGTGAGCTGCAGCACCGCTCGCGAACGCGCCAGATAGACGCGGCCGTCGCCGGCGTGAGCGATGAACGCGTGATCGCGAGCCAGCCAGACGACGTCGAGGGTGGTGCCCATGCCCGAGTAGTCCGGGTTGTCGAGGGCTTCGCGACGGATGCGCGCGTTGGCGCGCTCGACGGAGCGACGCAAGAACGCCAGCACTTTGCGGCGCGAGTCGAGCCCCGCGTTGGTGACATAGCGCTCGACGGCGCGGATCGCGCCGGGGCTACCCAACGCCGACACGATTTCTTCGATCGCGAGCCGGGCCGCGACCTCGCCCGCCCGGTGCCCGCCCATGCCGTCGGCGACAGCGAACACCGCCAGCTCGGGCACCACGGCGTGGGCGTCTTCGTTGGTCTCGCGCTTGGAGCCTCTATCGCTGGCCACACCGAACGCGGCACGGAAGTCGAAACGCGGCAGGATCGACGGCACTAATCGCAGCCTACACCTTACGGCCGTTGCTGCGCAGCGGCTTTCGAGCTACCGGCAGCCGGTGCGCGTCTTGGGCATCGAGACCTCGACCAGCCAAGCTTCGGCCGCCCTCGTCGAGGCGGGTCGCGTCGTCGCGCATCGGGCTCACCTACGCCCCAAGCAGAGCGCCGAGCAGCTGCTGCCGATGATCGCAGAGCTGCTGGCAGAGGCAGGCTGGAGCCGCACCGCGCTCGATCGCATCGGGGTCTCGGTCGGACCGGGCTCCTTCACCGGCCTCCGCGTCGGAATCGCCTGCGCCCAGGGCCTGGCGCTCGGCTTGGGGCTGCCGCTGGTCGGGGTGACGTCTTTGCAGGCGATGGCGCGCGCCGTGCCCGACTCGATCCGGGGGCTGCGCTGTCCGCTACTCGACGCGCGTCGCGGCGAAGTTTTCGCGGCCGCGCACGACGCCGGCCCACGGGCGGCCGAGCGGCTCGAGCCGCTCGCGTTACCGATCGAGCGTGCGCGAGAGACCTTGCTCGCGACGCTGGGTGAGCCGCTGGTGTGGATCGGCAGCGGTCTGAGCTTGCTCGGAGCCGAGCCGAGCTTCAGCTCCGCCGCGACCAACGAGCCGTCGGCGGGGGCGGTTGGACAGCTGGCCGAAGAGCTCGATCCCACGCTGCATCCCGCCATTCCCGTCTACGTTCGAGACGCGGGCGCCACCCTCCCCGATCTGGGCGCCCCCGCTCGTCACTGAATGATATAGAGGACGTCGTGACGGACCTGGGTCCCGGCGATGACGCGCAAGCGCGGCTGCTTTCCCGCTATGGGCGGAGGTTCGGCGCCGGCAGCGTGCTGTTTCGTGATGGCGAGCCCGCGACGGAGGCTTTTCTGCTGCAAGACGGCCGTGTTCGGCTGCTGAAGCAGGCGGGGCGGATGGAGCGGAGCTTGCGCGTGGTCCGTCCCGGCGAGCTATTCGGCGAGTCGGCCTTGATTCGGGGCGCGGTCCGCAGCTCGACCGCGGTCGCGCTCGACGACGCCGTCACGCTCGCCTTCGATCACGCCACGTTCGAGCAGGTGTTGGCCACGAGCCCGGAGGTGGCGGGGCGCGTGCTCAATCAGCTGATCCGTCGCATGCGCGACGCCGAAGACCAGATCGAGATCTTGATGCTCCGCGACGCGGAGTCCAAGGTGGTCGTCGCGCTGATCAAGTTTGCTCAGCAAGAGCAGGCAGCGCAGCCGGCCGAAGGCGCGCGCGACACGCCGGCTCAGGTTTCGCTCAGCCTCTCCCCGCTCGAGCTTTCGGCGCAAGTCGGGCTCGACGTCGACACCGTCAAGCGCATCGTGGCCCAGCTGCGCGAAAGCGGTCACGTTCGCATTCAGGACGAGCGCGTCGAGGTGCCGAACCTCGATACGCTGCGCGATCTTTACAGCCTGCTCGGCATCAAGGACCAGCTGCGCGGGCAAGCGCAAGCGGCGCGAGCGCGAAGCCGATGAACGAACCTGTCCGCTGGTTGCTTCTCGCCTGCGCCCTCGCCGTCTCCGCGTGCGCGTCGAGCGGGGGCGAGGGCGCAAAAGACCCCGATCGCATGAGCGAGAGCGAGTACGACGTCGCCCGCGACCTGTGGCTGCGTCGCGGCTCTCCACGCCAGGCCCTCGATCACGCGCTCAAGGCGGTCGAGCTGAATGAAGACAACGCCGACGCCGCGCATCTCGTCGCGCTGATCTACATGGATTTCTGCAGTAAAAATAGCGATGAATGCCGGCTTTCGGAGGCGGAAAAGCACGCCCGCCTGGCGCTCAAGGCGAAGAGCGACTATCGCGAAGCCACGAACACGCTCGGCGTCATCCTGATCCACGAGAAGCGCTACGCCGATGCGATCGCGGTGCTGAAGCCGCTCACGCAAGACATCCTGTACGAAACCCCGGAAAATGCGTGGGGAAACCTGGGCTGGGCCCAGCTCGAGTCGGGCGCCACCGACGCCGCGATCGAGTCGCTACGACGCAGCGTCGCCGCTCAGCCTTTGTTTTGCGTCGGCCTCTACCGTTTGGGGCTCGCTTACGAGCGCCGTCACGACGATACGGCTGCCGCCGAGTCACTTACGCGTGCACTGGAAACCCAGGCGCCAGGCTGTAACACCCTGCAGGAGGCGTTTGCCGCGCGCGCGCGGGTAGAGACGCGCATGGGCAACGCCGACGCGGCCCGGGGCGACCTCGAGCGCTGCGTGGAGCTGTCGAGAAAGACGAACGCTGGGAAAGAATGCAGCTCCATGCTGCAAAAGTTCAAGTAGTCTCGCGGTCCCTCCGATGCAGACCGTTGGCCAATACCTCCGCGACCTGCGCGAACAGCGCAAGATGAGCGTGGAAGAGGTGTCCCGGGCAACCCGGGTGCCGATGGCCAGCGTTGAACGCATCGAGACCGATCGTTTCGACGAGCTGCCGGGCGAAGTATTCGTGCGCGGCTTCCTGAAAGCGTACGCCCGCGCCGTCGGAGTCCCCGCCGACGACGTGCTCTCGCGCTACACCGCGTCGCGTCGTGTTGCCTGGGTCACGCCGCTGCCGATCTCGGCGCCCACCAAGCCCGCGCGCGGTCGTCGGCTCGGCGTGGCGGTGGCGTTCGTGCTGCTGCTCATCTTGTTCACGCTCGCGCTGAGCATCGTGCTCAAGCCGCGCGGCGACGACATGCCGCAGGAGCTGTCGAGCGTGCCCGTCGCGCAAGACCTCGCGGCGCGGCTGCGGCACGGCTGACGGTGGCGGCGCGCAAAGCCTCCGCGCGCATCGTGACCGAGGCGCTGCTGCTGCGCCGCGTGGAGTACGGCGAAGCGGATCTCGTGCTGACCTTGCTGACGCAAAAGCTCGGCAAGGTGAGCGCGCTGGCGCGCGCCGCGCGCAAGAGCAGCAAGCGCTTCGGCAGCGCGCTCGAGCCGATGCACACGCTCGCGGTCGAGCTCGACGAGCGCCCGGGAGCGGAGCTGTTCACGCTGGTCGAAGCGAAGCTTTCGGTACCGCGCGCCAAGATCTTGGCCAGCCTGCCGGCGATGGAAGCCGCCGGCAAAGCGCTGTCGTGGGTGCGCCGCGCCGCGCCGCCGCGAACGCCGGAAGCCGAGCCGTACGCTGTGTTGTCGACGCTGCTCGATCGGCTGGCGGACGCTAGCCAGGTCGAAACCGCCAGCGCGCTGGCCGAAGCCGGGCTTTCGCTGCTAGCGGCCTTTGGCTGGGGCATCGATTTCGAGCGCTGCGTGCGCTGCGGGCGTCAGGCCGCCGCGACGCAGTCGGCGAGCGTCGACGCGACGCGGGGCGGCCTGATCTGCCGCAGCTGCGGCGGCGCGCGCCTGCGTATCTCCGCCGCTACCCGCGCCCACATGGCGCGGGCGGGCGCCGGCGAGACGGCGGTGCTCACGCCGGACGACGCGCCGGACGCGCTCGCGATCGTCGAGGCGGCGCTGGGCGCGCACGCCGGCATCGAGTAATAAGAGCGCGACTTGAGCGAGAAGGATCTGGCCAAGACCACCGTCAACCGAGCGCCGCGCGCGGGGGCGGAGCAGCGGCAGATCACGAGGCGCGCCGGCATCGTCGCCGCCGGTACGCTCGCCAGCCGCTTGCTCGGTCTCGTGCGTGACCAGACGATCGCCGCCATCTTCCCGCGCGCGGTGACGGACGCGTTCTTCGTCGCCTTCACCATCCCCAACGTGCTTCGGCAGCTGCTCGCCGAAGGCGCGGTGCAGAGCGCGGTCCTGCCCGTTTTGAGCAAGACGCGCGAAGAGAGCGGTGAGGACGAGGCGCGGCGTTTCTTCCGCGCCACGCGCGGTCTGTCGCTCAGCGTGCTGCTGCTGACGAGCCTGCTCGGCGTGCTGTTGGCGCCGCAGCTCGTCGAGCTTTTCGCGACCGGCTACGCGGATCTGCCCGGCCAGACCGCGCGCACCGTGCAGCTCACGCGCTGGGTGTTTCCGTACATCTTCTTCATGGGCACGGCCGCGCTCGGCGTCGCCGCGCTCAACACCCACCAGCGCTTCGTGGCAACGTCGTTTGCACCTGGCCTGCTCAACGTCGCCTTCATCGTTTGCTCCCTCACCTTACCCGGCTGGCTGATGGCGAGCGGCTGGGACGGCGCGATGGCGCTGGCGATCGCGGTGTTGCTCGGCGGCGTGCTGCAGGTCGTAGCGCAGTGGCCGAGCCTGCGCGCGATCGGTTACTTCGAGCGGCCGAGCTTCGACTTTTCCCACCCCGGCGTGCGCGAGGCGCTCGGGCGCATGTTGCCGGTGATGTTCGGCATGGGCGTTTACTACATCGACGTGGTGCTGGCGCGCCGCTTCCTCTCGCAAGAAGGCCTCGGAGCCCAGAGCTTCTACGGTTGGGCGCTGCGGCTGTGCGACTTTCCGCAGGGCATTTTCGTGATGGCGCTGCAGACGGCAGCCCTACCCAGCCTCGCCAAGCTTGCCGCGCGTGGGGAGCTCGCGGAGCTGTCGCGCACGTACTCGTTCGGCATGCGGCTGACTTTGTTCGTCTCGATCGCGGCGACGGCGCTGTTCGTGGGCCTGGCGGAGCCGCTCGTGGTCCTGCTCTTTCAGCGCGGTGAGTTCGACGCCGTGTCCGCTCACCAGACCGCGCGCGCGCTCGTCGCCCAGGGGGCCGGCATCTGGCTCGTTGCCTGCGTGCGGCAGCTCACGTCCACGTACTATGCGCTCGGCGACACGCGCACACCGGTGATCGTCGCCGCCATCGACCTGTGCGTGTTCGTGGCGCTGTCGCTCGGCCTGCGCGGCACCTTCGGTCATGTCGGCATCGGCATGGCCGTGACCGGCTCGAGCCTGGTTCAGGCGCTGCTGCTTTGGATCTGGCTCGGCAAGAAGGTGCCGTCGCTACGCCTGCGCGAGATCGGGCTCTCTGCCGCTAAGACCGTGCTCGCGGCGGGAGGCGGCATCGTCGCCGGCCGCCTCGGCGCCGCCGCCGCCAGCGGTCAGAGCGGCGCGCTCGGCCTGGCTTTGCCGGGTCTTATCGGCTCCGCCGCCTTCATTTGCACGTTTTTGGCGCTCGCCTGGGGCCTGCGCAGCGACGAGCTCTTACTGGTCACCCACCCCCTGCTCCGCCGCTTCCGCAACAAACCAGCGGCGTGAGCGCGAGGGACGTGCCACAAGTGCCGCCCGTGCCTCCCGTCAAGCCCCCCTTCTTCCACGTCCAGAGCGCCGAGTTCGTCGCCGCCGCGCGGCGTCCGGAAGAGTTGCCGCCGCCGACCAAGCTGGAGATCGCTTTCGTCGGGCGCTCCAACGTCGGCAAGAGCAGCTTGCTCAACAAGCTGCTCAACCGACGCGGGCTGGCGCGCACCAGCTCGACGCCGGGCTGCACGCGCCAGATCAACTTCTTCGACGTCAAGAGCGTGAGCGGTCTGGAGCTGATGCTCGTCGACCTCCCTGGCTATGGCTACGCGTCGCGCTCCAAGGGCGAGAAGAAGGAGTGGGCGGCGCTGATCGAGCATTACCTGCTCGAACGCTCCACGCTGCGCGCCGCGGCGGTGCTGTTCGACTCGCGCCGGGGCATGGAGCCGGACGACGCCGACGCGCTCGAGCTCATCACGCAGCACGGCCGCGTCAGCCGCAAGCCGCCCGAGGTCGTCCTCGTCGCGACCAAGGTCGACAAGCTGCCCGCTCGCGATCGCCCCAAGCTCGAAGGCAACCGCGTCGACGCGCGCCGCGTCGTTCCCTTCTCGGTCGAGGAAGCGGCGACCGTCGACGCCGTCTGGCGCGCCCTCCTCAAAGCGGCCGACCTCGCGCCGGCGCCGATCGGCTGAGCGCTGCTGCGCGAGCTCGAGCTCCCGAAGCCGCGCGTGCGCGGTGGAACGCGGCCGCTGACGTGAGCCATTGAGCTGGCGCGCGGCCTGGCGCCACGGACGCGCCCTGCTACGAGGCGGCGCCACCCTCAGCGGGAAGGATTGTATAACCCTGAAGGGTTAAGGGATCGTGCCCGCCGCATCGGCGCCGCTGAGCTCGCGTTTGCAGTCGCCATAGACGGTGAAGCGATGGGAGCTGCCCAGGATCTCGAAGCGCCAGGCGGGGCCGGCCTTCGACCGAAAATATTCGATGTGGGCCGGGCGATCGCTCGGGATTTTGCGGCGACGCGCCAGCTTCCACAACGTGCGGGCGGGACACTGCGGCTCCGGCAGAGCCTCGACGCCGCCCGCCGGGCACGGGTAGTCGGCTTGATCGGGCTCGGCGGCGAGCCCCTCTTTGCGCAGCACCACGTCTTGTCGGCCGCACGTCACGCGCTTGGGCAGCGTACCCGGCTCACGATCGGGCTGCGCGCCCTGCCCCGCCTCGCTTTGAAAGGTGTAGCGCGCGCGCCCAGGCCCCGCGGTGACGTCGATTGTGCCGTCGCTCGACACACCGTCGAACACGATGCCGCGCAGGGCGGGGCGGCGCGTGAGCTTGCGCGCGGCCGCCAGTGTCTCGACGCCGTCGACGGCGCTGGGGTAGCCGATGATGCCGACGATGGTTGGCGGCCCCGGCGGCTCGCTCGTCTCCGGTCGCGACTTCTCTTTGGCCCAGATCGACAGGGCGAGGCACAGCATGAACGACACCGCGACGATCACGAGGCCGAGCAAGCGATCGCGGCTACGCCGCGGGTCTTTGCCCGCAGGCCCGCCCGACGATGGAGGAGCAACCGAAGGGCCGGCAGCGCCTGAAGCAGGGGCCGCAGGCGGCGAATCGGATGCGGGCGGGGCGGACGGTTCCGCGGTCGGCGATGCTGGTTCCAAACGCGCGCTTCATACCCCGGACGGCCAATTCGTCGGAAACATTTTCTTCCGTTGCAGGTCGGCTTTGAACGCGCTATCAGGTCCGCCTTCAAGTTTCGGGCGCATAACTCAGCGGTAGAGTGCGTCCTTCACACGGACGAAGTCGCAGGTTCAATCCCTGCTGCGCCCACCCGAAACCCCTGGCCCAGCCCAGGTCCCATGGAGGTAGCCTCGGGCCGTGAAGGTGAGAGCGGCTCTGTTGGCCTGCAGCCTGGCACTGACCGCATGCGGGGCTCATCAGCCCGCGGCGCGCCGGGTGTGGCTGCCGGCTTACGCGCTCGGCGCGATCGGCGGCGGCGACCTGGACGTGCGCGACTATTGCCCGCCCGGCGCGCTGCGCGACCTTTCCATCGGCTCGAGCTGGGCGACCCTCGGCGTTTCGCTGGCCACGCTCGGCGTGTACACGCCGCGCGAAGCGAGGATCTCGTGCGCGCCCACCCGCTGATCGCGCGGCTGGCGCTCGCGGTTTCCATCGCGCTCGGGGGCTGCGCCACGACCACGCTGCGCTCGGGCGAGCCGCCCGGCAGAACCGCCGCCGGATACGACGAGCGCTGGCACACGGGCTTTCTGTTCGGCACCCTGCAAAGCTCCGAGCCTTACGAGCTGACGCGGCTTTGCCCGAGGGGCTGGGCGGAAATCCGGGTCGGCGCCGATCCGTTCACGATCCTCGCGGGAGCCGCGACGCTGTTCGTCTACTCGCCGTCGCGAGTGACCGTGGTTTGCGCGAGACAGCCAGGCGATGACCAGCTTTCTTTCTGATAGCGTGCGCGTCGTGACGCTCCGGGCATTTTCGACGGCGCTGCTGCTCTGCGCCACCGCCCGCGCCGCCGAGCCGCCGCCGCCGCCGGCATCCGAGCGCGAGCCGACGGAAGTGCAGCTCTTGCCGAGCGCGCGCGCGTCCGAGCCGGCGCCGGAGCCGGACGCGATCAAGGTGCGGATCGACGGCGAATACGAGGCGCGGCAGAGCTTCCTCACGAGCCTGCGGTTGACGCCAGTCGGGGGCGGCCGAGCCGAGCTCGGCCAAACCTCCCGGCTGTTTCATTGGCTGCGAATGCGCGGCCTGGCTCTGTTCGGGACCCACTTTGAGCTGCGCGCGGAGGCGGACGTGCCCCGCGGCATGATTTACGGCCAAGCGCTCGAAGACGTACCCGACAGCGGCACCGATTTCGATCGCTCCCAGCCGGTGCGCGCGCAGCCACGCGTATTGACGCTGAAGCTGCGCGGCGCGCTCGGTGAGCTGACCGTCGGTCACACAACGACCCAGCTCGGAATCGGGCTCGTCGACGCTGACGGCGATCAGCCGCGCTGGTTCGGCACCCCCGATCGGCCCGCGACGTACGAGCGGCTCGAGCTGCGGAGCGGCGGGCCGTCTTCGACGGTGCGGGTGGGCGCCAGCGGCGATCTGCTGTTCGACGACGGCCATTTGTCGCTCGCAGACGGCGATCGACTGCTGCGAGCAGGCCTGAGCGTGCGGCTCGCGCCGAGTCGGCGCGCGCAGCTGGATTTGCTCGCGCGCTATGAGGGCCTTCGCCGGCATGACGGCGAAGGCGGCGCGCGCAGCTTCTTGCTCGACGTCTCGGGCCGCCTGCATGAACCGCTGCGCGGGCACGCGGGGCGGCTGTTCGTGGAGTACGAGGGCGCCTACCGGGTCGGCGACGTGAGCGAGCCCACCGCCTTCGGCGCCACCGGCGAAGCGCAGACCTTGGCGTCGCTCGCGCTGGCGGCGCGCGGTGGCGTGCTGCTCGAAGGCGAGCAAGATTTTCGTCGCTTCGCGCGGCTGGTGGCCTCGCTCGAGTGGGGCATGGCCTCTGGAGACGCCGATCCGACCGACGACGAGCTGCACCGGTTCGTGATGAACCCGAACCACGGCGTCGGGCTGATCTTGTTCAGCGAGATCTTGCGCTTCAAGACGTCGCGCGCGCAGGCGCTGCTCGAGACGCAGAACGCGCCCGCCGCTGGCGCCCGCGTCCAAGGGCTGGCCACCGGCGGCGGGGTCGCTGGCGCCAGCTACCTGAACCCCGTGCTCGTCGTGCGGCCGAGCCCCGATCTGGCGCTCAAGCTAGGGGCGGTCGTGGCGTCGGCGACGACGGCGGTCGTCGACCCGGCAGCGCTCGCGGCGCGCAAAACACGCGCCAATTTCGACGGCGGGTCACCACGCGGCCGCTCCCTCGGCACCGAGCTCGATCTGGGGGCCGAGCTCACCTTGCCGCTCGATGCGCCGATGCGGCTGCGCCTCTCGCTCGAAGGCGCGCTGGCGTTCCCGGGCTCGGCGTTCGATGCTGCGGACGGCAGCAGCCTCGGCACTCAGGCGCTGACGACGGCCGGCCTCGGCCTGACATTTTAGGGATTGGCCATGAAGTACCGATTCGAACGAGAGGGCAAGAGCTTCGACATCGACGTCGTACCGAGCGGCGGTGGCTTCCTGCTTCGGACCGCCGACGGCGAGTCGCAGCACGTGCGGGTCGAGACTCGCGCCGACGGCAGTCAGCGCGCGTTCACGCCGTGGGGCGAGCTCGAGCTGGTGAGCGCGCGGCGCGGCAGCGAGGTGTGGGCGCACGTCGACGGCCGCCGGCTCGCGGCTCGGGTCGAGCGAGCGCGACCGGCGGGTGTGGGCGGGGCGAGCGTGGGCGCCGCTGGCGCGGTGCTCGCGCCGATGGCCGGCAAGCTGCTGCGGCTCGACGTTGGCCTCGGCGATCAGGTGAAAGCCGGGCAAGCGGTGGCGGTCGTCGAAGCGATGAAGATGGAAAATGAGCTCGTGGCGCCGCTCGACGGCGTCGTTGTCGAGCTCGGTCCCGCGCCGCCGGCCGCCCTCGACAAAGGCGCGCTGATCGTGAGGCTCGAGCCGCGGTGACGCGCCGCTCAGCGAGCTCGGGCCGGCACCGGCCGGAGCCGGCTCGTGAAAGCCGCAAGCTGCTCGCGCATGGCCGCGACGCGTGGCTTGTCCCCGGAAAGATCATGCTTCTCCGCCGCGTCGGCCGAAAGGTCGTACAGGCCGAGCACGCGGCCTTCGCTCACGGTCAGCTTCGAATCAGCCACGATCAGCGCGCGCCGCTCCGCGTTGTACGGCCCACGCGCCATGTCGATGAGCACCGGTCGCTCCGGATCGGCGACGCCCGCCGGTCGCTCGAGATCGGATAGCAACGACTCGCCGCTCAAGAAGTCGCTCGGACGACGCGCCACGAACGGCACCTTGAACAGATCGAGCAGGGTGGGCACGACGTCGATCGCGCTGCGCCGCGCCGCCACCCGCCGTGGCGCGATGCCCGGGACCTTGATCAGCAGCGGCACGCGCACCAGCTCTTCCCACAGCTCGAAGCCGTGGCGGATCATGCCGTGCTCACCGAACGCCTCACCGTGGTCGCTGGTGACGATCACGACCGTGCGCGGGCCGAAGGCTGACCTCTCGAGGGCGGCCAGCACGCGCCCCAAGTGCTGGTCGACGAACGCGACCTCGCCGTCGTAGCGATCGCGCGGCTTGGGCCCGAAGTCGTGCTCGGGGTGCGGCGCGTACTCCGCGTGGGGGTCGACGAAGTGCATCCACATGAAGAATCGCTGGGTGGAGAGCTCCGGCGTCGCGAGCAGCTTCAGCGCGGCGTCGCACTGCTCGTCGCTGTTGCTCGACTGGTCCCCCTCGATGCTGGCGACCTTGGGCGCCGCGCTCGAATCGATCACGTCGAAGCCGCGCTCGAAGCCGGCGTCTTGAAAGAAGTACCAGTAGCCCTGGACGCTGGCGGTGTAGACGCCGGCGGCCTTCAAGCGCTCCTGCACGAAGGTTTCGCGCTTGCTGTACCTGTTGAAATGCGAAAATCCCGCCTCGAGCTCGCTCGAATACTTGCCGATCATCAGCGGGCCCATGCTCTTGCCGGTGTACGAAGCCAGCGAGTAGGCGCGCTCGAAGACCACGCTCTGCCGGGCGAGCGCGTCGAGGTTCGGGGACAGCGGCCGCGGATTGCCCAGATAGCCGAGATCGGCCCGCAGCGTATCGATGGTCACGAACAGCACGTTCAGATCGTCGGGCAAGCGGGCGCGCGCGTGAGCTTCGGCAGCAGCCTCTTCCGCCGACGCCACCCGGGCTACGACCGGCTTGGCGTCTCCACCCTGGCAATCTTCGTCTTTGCCGTTGCCGGGAACGTCGATCGAGCGTGGGCTCACGCTCGGGTCGTGGTCATCGCAATCTCCACCTTGAAAAGCCGCGCTCACCCCGTCATGGTCGCGATCGCTCAGCTTGCGCAGCAGACCGAGCGCGATGCGTGACAGCGGCGCTTGGCGCTCGATCGCGAGCGCGGCGCGCTCGGTCAGGCTGGCGCCCCGCGCGGCTTGCCAGGTGAGCGCGGCCGGCGCCACACTAAACAACGAAGCCAAGGCGAGCGTGACGGCCCGGCGCGGGCTCGGCGCCAGGAGAGCTCCGAGCGCCATCAGCAGCAGCAAACCGGGCGCGCGCAGGTCGAGCTCCTGACGCCGCAGCACGCCCAAGATCCGCAGCGGACCTCCCCCACCCCCGGTCTCACCCCGCGCGATCAAGAGCGCCAACCCGACGCCGAACCCGAGCACCGAGCCGAGGAGCGCGCCGCGCGGTCCGAACGGCAGCGTCGGCGCCCGAGCGACGAGGGCGGCGCCACCGACCCGCACCGCTCCAATCGTCGCCAACACCAGCGGCAGCACGCCGAGCGGAGTGAGCGCGAACGCGGCGACGCCGCCGACCTCGGCCCCGAGCAGGCGCGTGGCGACGCCGGCCAACGCGACCAACCCGAACAACGAGGCGAGCGCCACCAGCGGCGGCGTCACCTGCCAGGAGGCTCGCTCGCGGCCGCCCAGCTCATGCAGCCGGTGCAGGAGGCCGAGCGGCGCCCACGCCTCACCGTCGAAGAACACCAAGCGCAGCGCCCAAACACCGACCGCGACCGGCAGCGCCAGCGGCGCCAGCACGCCCCAGCACGCGAGCCACAGTCCGGTGGCGTCAGGCGTCGCCGCCGCGCGCGCGTCGAGCAAGCTGCTGACGAGCGCGCCGAGCGTGGCGCCGACGACGGCGCCGAGCAAGCCCCGCAGCGTGCGGGCGGCAGGGGCGTGGATCGTCTTGTCGTTC
>Ga0164241_10001095_pt1 | contig 36748 bp, 32 predicted proteins | sample OricomyardsoilBY_FD_108780 | JGI IMG/M metagenome (GOLD analysis project Ga0164241, IMG submission 108780) | Backyard soil microbial communities from Emeryville, California, USA - Original compost - Back yard soil (BY) | ecosystem: Environmental > Terrestrial > Soil > Unclassified | place: USA... | reverse complement strand
TTCACTGTCAATTGATCTGCCAGTGTTCTAAACAGACGGTATCTGAGAGATTGGGCAGCTAACGCGCCGCCCCAGTCATCGTGCACAGTTAAATGCACCGGGCGTTCCTGTTGCCTTAAAGCCAACTCCAAAGCAACTCTAATCCCCTCATTATGAGACACTATCCAGTAAACATCGCAGGGAATAACAAGTAGCTTATCTACCAAGCTATTTACCCCCGCATCGTCCATCCTATTGAGCATCTTGAATGTAGAGGTCAAATCATTCAAAATATTACCTCCCATTATACCAGGTCCTAAATAGCCTCCCTCATATCCCTCTTCGGCTTTTTTGTATGTGTAATACCAGGTTACAGATACTCCAGACAAATTACCAATAAGACTGCGTAAGATTGCGCCCCCCCCGCCCCTTACGGGCGAATGAGCGGTAAACAAACATACATTAGGTTTAGCCATTTATACAACAGCGTTTAAAGCGTCAATCATATTTCTTGCTGTAATCAGCGGATCAGTAACAGTATAACTCACCTTGGTTCGCTCCGCTATTAATTCCTCAAATTTACCTGGTTTATAGATCAATACCCCCGATGGAATTTCGAGATCGATTATTCCGATCGGACGCCAGGGTCTGGCGATATTTATTACAGGTAGTTTATGTGCATGCATGGCGGCAAATGCGCCGCTTTTATCTATTACTGCTGCAGCTGTTGATGCAACGCCCATTGTGGCACTTTGCAGCAGTTCTGACACTAGCTCAGGTGGCTGTTCTCCCATCACCTTTACTTTTAGACCTGTATTTTCACATAAATTTATCCAGTTTTGTTGTTCATTGCCACAAATCCCAATAAAATACATCGTGACGGGTACCTTGTTTTTAAGTGCGTATTCTGCGGCGTCGGCTGCAAATTCCGCTATGTATGAATTATTATGGATCGTGCCAAAAACAACCAGTTTTATCTTATTGCCTTGATCAATAATTTTATCGGGGTTATGAACCGGAATATTAGAATACAATGGCAGATGATGGACCTTGTACCCCATTTTTGTTAAAATTTGATAATAAAGACGCGTTTGCGTGTGTATAACTGCTGGTTTGAGCTTGGCAATCATTGATGCTATTAATCTTTTTTGAACTAAGCCCCATAATTTGAGCTTGGTAGATTGTTCAATTGCCATCCCCACCCAAAGCTCATGAAACATAATGTGCCATCGCCCGCGCCCGCTAACCGCAAGCAGCTTTTTACATAAGTTGAATGGCAGACCTTTATTGTGGTAACCGAAAATAACATATTGAAAGCTCAACCAATCAGGATCGAACTCGTCAATCCATAATTTGATTTCCCTTAAACTTGATGTTAACTTATAATGCGGAATTCTTAGTACAGGCACTTTATAATCACTCATTATCTCATTATCTGCGGTTATTATATTCACAAACGCATCATTTAATGCCAATAAACCACAATTGTGACCTTCATTTAAAAGCGCATCTACCAACAGTCGCGTATAGTCGCCAACTCCATCGCGGCCAGGTTCAAGTGAACTGCAAATAAACAGGATTCTCATCGGTATTATGCTTTCTGCCGTTGACTATTGTAAAAAACGGCTGTATTTAATTTTATAGTTCAGATTACTATGCCGTGATCGGATCATTTTAGCAGGCACGCCTGCCACAATGGTATAAGGCTCAACATTATGGTTAACGACTGCTCCGGCAGCCACTACAGCACCCTTACCTATTGTGATGCCGGGCATTACAATAGCCCTGGATCCAATAAAAACATAATCCTCAATATGGACCTCTTTATCGCGCGCGGCAAATGTATTAGAATCTGGATCATGATCAGCAGAAAGAATCATAACTTCCTGGGAGACTGAAACATTCTCCCCAATATGTATGCCCGCTTTATTATCTAACCTGCACTTTGCATTAATTACCGAGTTGTTTTTCATGCTAAAGTTAACTGTGCAATCAAAAGTGCAATCCATAAAAATGAAAGATTCTTTGCCTATGTTATACTTCATTATTTTACGATAGAAAAACATACGAAAAGTGCGGCTGGGCAACCTGGAAACCCATCGGTTACATATAAATATTCGCACCTCGGATAGTATTCGCCCCATTTAACAAAGTTAAGTTTTATAATCGTTTAGGTTGCCTGCCAAAATTTACGCTGCATTACCAACATGTCAAACTTATTTTGAGCCAGAATTTTAGCGTGAGCAGAAAACTTCTGACTGTTTTTAATAGCGTCCAAAATAGATGCAACTAAATCATCCACATTTAAGGTAGCACAACATGAGGCTGCACCTGCGTTGTGCAAAAGATTGTAAGCAGCACTATCAGCAGGGCCATGGTAAAGTATGCTACCCGGCGCACCCAAATACCCTACCATTTTAGTAGATAAGCTGTATAAGTAAAAGTCGGGATGAGTAAATTTAATGGGCAGATAAAGAATACTTGCATTATTTAATTCAGCCTTTAGCTCGGCATCATCTAACGTAATATCTCTATACTCTGTTTGAAAAAGCCTGTTGTTAAAAAAAGTTAGTCTTTGTGTAGCCCGTAAAACTATTTTAAAAGATAAACCGTCGGCACTCAATTTATCCAGTGCGTCTGCCAAAACTTCAAATAAGGGTAAATAGGCGATATGCAGTAGGCCGGCAAAGTAAATTTCAAATTGCTGTGGCACATCGCCATCGCTCGGATAAGTTATTTCATCGCTATAGACCCCGTCAGTAATGAGATCATAGGGTTTATTACCGAATGCCTGCTGATATGTTTTACCCAATTCATCAGAGATCACTAACCGCCTGTGCGCCCTATTCCACAACTCGGCTGAACTGCGGTAGGTGCACTTAGTTGTAGTGAAATGGTCGTGGAACGAAACCCAAAGTTCTTTTCCGGTAAATTCAGCTGTACAAAGCGCGTCCGCAAACGGCCCATGATGAACAACATGTATAACATCGCAAGGTATTTGAATGGCCGCCCTGCGAATACGGCGATTAGTTAAATTAACAAACGTTTTTTCTCGTAAATATATTATCAAATTACGCAAATGCCAACGCATCCATTTACGCGTAATGGGCACAGCATATACAATGTGCTCTTTTATAAGCCCTTGCTTTGGTGCATTATTAATGCCTTCAACAGCAAGAGAAGTAACCTGTACTTCGCGTCCCTGGTATAAACGGCGCAAAATACGGCTGCCGCCGCCATTTGCGTATAAAGAAAAAGGATGGAAGGAAAGAATTTTCATTTTTACTTTGCTTTACAGCCGTTTAAACCCTTTCTGATTGCGCTTTAACAATTTGCTTGATGGTTTCTTCTAATGAAATTGTGATATCCCACCCAGGATAATGCTGGCGCATTTTGTTTAAGTTAGAAATATAGCAAATATGGTCGCCAATACGGTTTTCATCCACGTAAGTATAAACTTGCTGTTTTCCAGAGAATTTCTCAGCAATTTTAAAGGCTTCCCATATTGAACACGAGTTGTCACGACCACCTCCAATATTGTATACTTCGGCCATGCGGGGCGCATTTATAAAGGCTTCTATAAATAAAGCTACATCATGCGAATGAATATTGTCGCGTACTTGCTTACCCTTATAGCCGAACACATTATATGGCTTTTCTTCGATATTGCATTTAACCAGGTAACTTAAAAAGCCATGAAGCTCAACTCCGGAGTGATTAGGGCCTGTTAAACAACCTCCACGCAAACAGCAAGTTGGCATATTAAAATAACGCCCGTACTCTTGCACCATCACATCTGCAGCAACTTTGGAAGCTCCGAACAAAGAGTGTTTGCTTTGATCGATAGAAAAATCTTCGGCAATGCCGTCGGCATACATTGGATCAGCATAATCCCACCGGGTTTCTTTTTCAATAAGATTGATTGTGTTGGGTTTGTCGCCGTAAACCTTGTTGGTAGACATATGCACAAAAGGCGACTCAGGACAGGCCTGTCGTGCTGCTTCCAGTAAATTTAGAGTGCCTACCGCGTTGGTATCAAAATCATCAAAAGGGATTGCTGCAGCCCTATCATGCGAGGGTTGCGCAGCGGTGTGCACCATAGCATCAGGTTGTAACTGGTTTAGTAAGTTAATTATTCCTGCCCGGTCCCGAATGTCGATTTCGTGGTGAATAAAAGTTTCTCCTAATTTCTGTTTAAGTCTGTTTTGATTCCAACGGGTATCACCCTGTGGGCCAAAAAAAACGGCACGCTGGTTATTATCTAAACCATGCACCTCCCATCCCAACGCTGCAAAATGAATACAAACCTCGGATCCGATGAGGCCCGATGAGCCTGTTACCAGTAATTTCTTTTTTTTAGTACTCATATGCAGTTTTAATTCAAATTAAAAATTTAATGCAAACGTTTAACTTAATAAATCATGCCAACGCTTTCGGGTGGGACTTATCCCGGTCTCTACCACCACTCTTTGTTGGGCATTCCGCAAAATCACGTCAACTATTTCAGGATTGCTTATTTGGGCAAATGCATTTTTAATATCTAAAAAGTCGTTCGAATCGACAACTATAGCGGCATTGTGTAATTTAAGGTATTTAATCATGCTGGCATATGGAGGCCCTATAGCAAAAATGGGAATGCCAGACGCAAGATACTCGCTCATTTTAGTAGCTGTATTAAATTCTGACATGTTTCGCATTTTTTCCAAAAAGCTAATTGGTAAAAGTAGGGCGTCATAGTTTTGCATAGTTTTTACAACCTCGTTCTGTTTCAATCGCCCTTTAAAACAAACCCCTTCTAAACAAAGTTCGTCGGGTAACCTATCAATTACTGAATAAATATCCAGTTGGGTGTTCGTTTTATCAAGAGCAACTGCAACGGCCCGCAATGCATCCATTTGCCATGCAGCAACGGCACCGAAGTAACCAATCTTTATAGATGACGATGGATGGCGAGACACTTTTTCTTTCTTGGACGGGTCTGCGGGTCCAAACAGCACGGTTGATTTTACGTTAAATCTGTCTAAATAAAATTGCTGCATTCCAGTGCTTATTACGACAACTTTTTCTGCCTGTTGCATGTGCTTTTGTAATATCGCTTCTGTTTCTGCCGGATAGGTCCATTGTCCGTTTTCAAATTTAACCAGATGGTCGTCCATTACCCACGTAATATATTTAACAGGACGAATTTTCTTTAATGCTTCAAGCGTATATATTGATTGTAAACCCTGCGGACATATTAATCCGTTTATACCTATGCTTTCTGCAAACTTTTTGCTGATGGTACGTGCGGCATTTAGGGCGTCTAATTTAATAATGCTTAAGTTGTTACTTAAGTTTCGGGCCCTGGTGCGGCCAATTATAAGCCGGGCAATATCACTGTCCCACGGTGATGTCAAATTAATTACCTTATCTTGTATCTCAGGTATGGTTGGGTAAGCTGTAGCAAAACGATTTACGTAAACAAAGTAATCAATTTCATTTAACTGATTGCCAATAACGCGTTGCAAAGTTAGCCCTCCCCCATGACTATCGGTGACAGACATTTCAGAAAGATAAAAGTCGAATTTCATTTATCTTGAATTAAATTGTCCATAACTATATAATCTTTCCAAAACTCCGGATGTTTATACCAGGCATGACACCCCAAGGGCAATTTGCCGTCATTCAGCCGAAGGGATTGGGGTAAATTGTATTCAAAGCTAAATCCCAAAGCGGCCATGGGATCAGCAATTTTGAAATCAGGAAATAATTTTGGCACAATTTCCGTCCATACTACATCTTCATTTATATGGAAATTATCAAAATAAAAAGCAAACCTGCCAGTAATAAAAACTTCATAACTATAATTGGTCAGGCTATTTAATAATAACCTAAAACGGCGTACCGGCGCTAAAAAAAGCTTATATAATATCCAATGAGTACGATATTTATTCATTGAATTTAGCACCTTTATACATGACTGTATATTTCTTACAGAGAAACCTGAATTACACCCAGGTATAAGTTTAGCATCAGGTTTTGCTTCCCAATAACCTTCAAAAAAAGGCGCACCTATAAAATCAAATTCGAAGGCTTGGGCAGCTTTTAACTCGTTGCTAAAAATAAATGAATCAAGCTCATAAGTAAGCATGTGACTATAGTTAATAAAGATATTATAGAAGCTTAAATCCAGTTTCATTCTGTTGTACGCCTCTATTGACGCCAGCCATTGCGGGTTTACTGGCTTAAGTAACAAGCCTTTATATATGCATGTGTAAGCACTTATATCTAACCCTTGCGGAAAAATCAAGTAACAATCATAAGATGTTAAATGTCTTGCACAAGCCTGTAGTGATAGAATTTCAGCATTTGTTGGGTATGGCTTATGTACCGGAATAATTACGCAAACACTGTTAGTCATTTTATATTAATTATCAAATAACATATTAAGCCGACGTTTTATTCGCGCTTTAATTAGCAGCCGTCTGCCTTCCTTTATCAAAAAACTCTTTAAGTCACTTCCACCCGCCTGGTAAAATTTATTTTCAATCAAATTATTCATTTCGGGTAAGAATCGCTCACGTGAAACCAAAAAGTTTATGTATTTATGGAGTAAATGCTTTTTAAACTCATCAATTGTAATTAGTGCAGAATCTATAAGGCCTGTAAGTATTTCTATCTCTTCAATGTAATTTGCCCCCGTTCCGTATATTTTACCGCTTACATCTTTATCATGCTTCCTGAAATAGTTTAGTACTTTACCCGATACAAAAACATGCCCCTGCCGGGCTAATTCAATATAGAATTGCCAGTCGCCACACATTTTGAATTTCGTAAACCGATCAGATACGTTATAATAACATGCTTTTTTAAACAAAAGCATACTCGCGTTCCATATAGAACATTGCCCGGCAAGGTAATTTCCTATATACTCTTTGCCGTCAATATATTCTGCCAGTTTTGGATGTGTGGATGTTTGGATGATGTCATTATTACGTACTGTATGCGTTTGCAAATAAGCCATTACACATTCCGTATTATCCGTAAGGGCTGTTACCAGAGTTTCAAGCAGTGATGACTCGCACCAATCATCACTCTCTGCTATCCAGATATACTTTCCAGATGCCGCTTCTATACCCTTCTTCCATTGAGTAAATGGCCCACCACTGTTAACATCATTATAAATGATGGCCTGCACCTTAACATTCTTTCTGTAATCTTCTATTACCGTACGGCTTTCATCCGTTGAGCAATCATCCAATATGATCACTTCAAAGTCCTGAAAACTTTGGGCCAGCACGCTATCAATACGCTGTTTGAGGTAAGGAGCGTGGTTGTAATTGGGTATGACGATAGATACTGCTGGCATTCAATATTTGCTTATTATTTGCTCTATTATCTTCACAATTTTAGGCGCAGCAATAGCTATATCGTAATTAGCACTTACAGTACCTATTTTTTCGCCCATAGTTACACGTTCGGTACGGTTATCCTGTAGTTCTAATACTTTAATTGCCATTGCTGTTACATCTGCATATGGAATAATAAAACCCGTTTCTCCATCTTCAACAAACTCTTCAATACCGCCCGACTCTTTAAAGCATATAATTGGCTTACCGAGCGATGCTGCCTCAAGGGCGACTAGGGGAAACGGGTCTTCCCTGGAGGTAAGCGCAAATATGTCAAAAACTTGAAAATAATTTTGAGGAGTAGCTACGCTTCCGGTAAATATAACTTTATCCTTAATTACTAACCTTTGCGCTTCATATTGGTACTGGCTATTAAACTCGTGTGTAATAAAACCCACCCATACTAATTTAATATTATTGTTAGGCCTAAGCTTATTAATTTCTATTGCGAGGCGTAAAAATAAATCAATGCCTTTGCGCCATGAGGTTAAACCACTGCCACCTACAATAAATTCGTTGGTTAATCCCAATTGGTGCTTCGCCTCGTCTTTTGATATACAAGGCGTTTTCATTTTATTAAGATCAACAAACTCATATACTAAATTTATTCTGTCGCTATTGATACCATATGTAGTGGAAAAATTAGTTTCTGTACTTTTTGACACTGCAATAAACCGATCTATCGCAATCAAATTCCTTTCTTCAACATAATTAGAGTAATAGTTATTTATAGTAAATTCATTCTCGTGAATATGACAAATAACGGGGCACTTAAAATTTGCTTTAAATAAGGGTGCTAAATCCAAGCAAACTACAGTATTTAAGTAAACAAAATCAAAACGTTGTGCTAATAACTCGCCAGGAATTTGGCTCATTTCGTTTTTATACTGCTTAAAGATTCGCTTGGTTATTTTTTGTGCAAAGTTTTCTTCAGAGGATAAATATGTTTTTGCTACCTGAGTGAAATCTTTTTGCAATTCGCCTCCTTGCTTTAAATAAACCGAAATTTCATAATCACCTTGTTGGTTTAGCCAATTTAAAAAACTCAACAAAACTATAGGAGCGCCCGTCCTTGAAGCATCGTGACTTACAAAAAGCAGTTTTTTCATGGGAAGGGTTACGGCTTTGTTGTAAGGGCTTTTAAAATGTCCTTACCATAATTATAAATATTTTTCTGATAGTCTGAATGGCTAATGATCTGTGTACTGCTTAAGCAGCTTATTATCTTATCGGCAAGTTGCTGTTCATTACCTGGATCAAAAAAATCAACATTTTCACTTATCTGCTCCCTATGTACTGGCAAATTTGATAAGATAATGAACTTATTTAAAGCTTTAGCTTCTTCCACCAAAGTACTCCAGCCTTCGTATAGAGACGGCTGTAATAAAGCGCAGCTTCCCTTCATTAGTAATAATTGCTCGTTCCTTTCCAGAACTCCTAAAAACGTTACATAATCATGCAAGCCATAATTTTCAATTTTATTACGTAAAGTATCAATGTATAACCCCTTACCCCTGTTTACTTCAAGACTTCCGGAGAAAAGTATTTTAAATTTCAACTCGGGCTGTTTTTGCTTTATGATATTCACAGCATCTAGTACTAAGCCTTGATTTTTATGCTCCCAAAGTTGATTAGGACTCATCAGGTACGGGACATCAATATCATATTTCTTTTTTATCAGGGGGATATCATCGTCCTCAAGTTTTTGCAACGAACTTGCAAAACGTAACAGTTTGATATCACATCTGTAGTCGGGGTAGTATGTTTTTAATTCGTCAAAAAGTGCATTTGAGCTTAGCACAACCCGTTGGTTTGAGGATGTTAACTCTTGCTGATTTCGCATCATGTTTGCCCCTTCATCTCCATAGTGATCAGGAAATACCCGGTTATTAAAATCAACCAGCCAAAATATCCTGTTTTTGTAATCGTTAAAGTTACTGTCGTTAATTGTAAAACATGGATATAATGAATCTATTTTACTGTAATAAAATAACTGTTTGCAAATATCTTTTTCAATTATTCTCTTGGCCAAATTGTTCATTTTTCTTAAAAAAAAATTTGACGGATATGGTTGAAACCGTAAAAAATTTATGTAGGGATAACCTATGGTTCTCAGGTAGTCAACAGGTGCATTTTTTGAAAAAAAAACCACTATAGCCGGTTTTTCACTATCAGGCAAGCTGTCGAGCGCCGCAATTATATTATAAATATAGTTAACTATACCAGAGTTAGAATGGTTATCAAAAAAGTAATTTAAACCTATGGTAAATCTCTTAACCATTCTGTTGTTATTTTAATCCCTTCGGCAAATGTATATTCACTGTTATATCCAACTGATTTTAGTTTATTGATATCAGCTATCCAGTTTGTTGGATCTCCTTCGCGCTGCTTATTGTTAAATTGAATCGATAATCTGCTATCAAAGTTATTTATAAAAATTCGGCTGGCATCTGCAATAGTCGCTTCACTGCCGTTGGCTAAGTTGTATACATCGGCCTTCATTGGCGATCTTTCTAAAATGATATATATCGCACTAATTAGGTCATCAATATAAATAAAGTCGCGGCTTTCTAAACCGGTACCCCACAAAGTAAGCTCTTGCACACCGCTATTGCATTTCTGATATAGATCCCAAAAAATTTGCTTGCGTAAGCCTGGCCCGTATACTGAAAAGGGGCGTACAATTACAACAGGAAGCCGGTAAAGCTGATAATATTCTTTACAAAGCGTTTCGGATATTAGTTTATGCCAACCATAAGGTGATAAAGGTAATAAAGCTGATTCCTCTGTAATTGGTAATTTTTGAGGGTTACCGTATACTGCTGCGCTCGAGATGTGAAGATATTTGCATTGATTGTTTTTAAGCCTTAGCAACTCTAAAATTTTTATCACATCCAGGCAATTTGCATCAAAGTCATTCACAGGATTAGTAATAGATGCAGGGACACTGCCGTTGCCTGCTGCGTTTATACAAGCATCATATTTTATCGAAGAAAAAAGCGTGTCAAAATCAGGATTCAGTCTTGATATTTTAATGTAATTGTAGCTACCCGTATTATAATCAACCAGGTCGCATCCGTATACATCCCAACCTTTCTGCAGGTAATACTTTACGCAGTTACGGCCAATAAACCCTTCAGAACCGAGTATTAAAATTTTCATCCGGTCAGATTGTATCTAATTGATTTGTTTCAGTATTCAGCATTTGCATTCCTTTTATTAAATCTAATCGTTTTGATGCATGTACACGATTACCATCTTTATCAACGTATTCGCGGTAAACAGCCGGCACGAAACCTTCTTCACAAGTTAAAGGCTTCAAGTTTTTTAATTTATCTTTTCTGATAAAGTATGCGTTATTGCCGTTACTGTTACAGCCCACAAACTCATATCCTTTATCTTGCGCCAATAAGTACAAGCATTTTAATGACGCGCCCCAGTAAGTTGATGTAGGATCCGCATCAAGCCTGAAAAAATCTGCCTGATAGGGGATCGTCCATGCTTTTTCTGCACCATACAGGCCGTTATACTCGGCAATAACAATTACAGGGTTAACAGTATTGATGGCTTTCCATACATAGTAATCGTTTCCATCTATATCTACGCTCAGAATACCAATTTCTGACGGATAACCCTGTGCCAGGAAGTCTGAAATTATACCATTAATATTTTCGGTAGTGATAAAAGCATGCGTAGCGTGTAAATCGTTTGACCACGATACCACATCCTGCTTAATGTATTCAATATTTTGTTTTGAGCCATCTATCACCAAACCGCTCCATTTATTATTGATAGTTAGAAAACGAGTGTTTGCCTCGGTATAGTTCTCTACGCCAAACTCGATAAAAACCTTATTAGGTATTTCTAAGTGACTTATCAGATATTGAATAATACCGTCATCGCCAAACTGCGAGAACACTTGAAATTCAACGTCCTGTATAGATTTAATATCAGTACGCTGCCGGTTCAATAAAGCTTGTATCTGCCCAAGGTTTATTTTGGGACTTTTAAGATCGTTAACTTTTACCAGAGACCTTGTATCCTCATAAACCAGGTCAATTTTACTAATTGAACGACTTTTTTTGATTAAAAAATTTTTGATTTTCGAAAACATATTATAAGTCAACCATTTACTTGTCCTAAAATCGGCAATATTAAATAACAGCGTCAGGTAGTATATTTAATAATACGTTGTGGATTCCCTACTACTACAGCATACGGCGGTACATCTTTTGTTATAACAGTATTAGCTCCAATGATTGCACCATTGCCGATTCTAACTCCTTTCATAACTGTCGCGTTAAAACCAATCCATGCGTTGCTTTCAATAGTTATAGCCTCCTCAGCTATATTTACATTTTCTTGCAAACCGTTCGTCCTTATATGCACAAAATCAGCATGCCGCTCTTTGGGATCTAAAGGGTGCGAAGAATTATCAATAATATTTACATTATGAGATATCAAAACATTGTCGCCAATCTCCACCTTTACAGACGACCATATTCTAGAGTTTTCTCCAACAAAACACCAATTCCCTATTTTAATATTTCCACCGTGCTTATAAGTAAGTAGCTCTCCTTTTATCCAGGAGTCATTACCGATTGTTATATATTCTTTACTCAAACGATTGTTAACTATGTTAGCGGAATTATCAATTCGAACAAATTTAGGGTCGTACCTAGCAGCATCAAAAAAAGCTTTTTGCAGTTGCAATTGTTTTTGATTTTGAATCTCGATAATTAAAGACTCAACATATCGCGCTATGAAACCCCTTATTCCCATGTTGCATTCAATATTACTGAACCATACTCAGTACCCTCATATAACGCCTGTTCTGTACCATTATCTACAATCGTTACGCTACCTACATTATCAATTATATCATAAACCTCTCCATTTCTATTCCACAATGCTATAACAAAATTATAAGTATTAGGCGCAATAATACCGCCTGGTAACGTTACCATTCCTTTAATTTGATCGCCTTCTGATAATAGTATAGGTTTTATAAATGTACTTATTCGGTTTTGCACTTTGTCCTGCAAACCAATTCCAATCTGCAAACCAGGGATGTACTGTTTAACCAATAATTTATAACCTATTCGTATGGACTGGTCAAAGGTTACTTTATCTACCACGATATTTTGATCATTGCAGATCCAAAAGGCTGTAATTTGACCTATCATCTTTCGTTCGTCAAGCTCAAAATACAAGCGATTAAATTCCTGACTTTTATCCGATGCTAAATAAGCGGCAACAACATTTCTTGTAGTATCATAATTCCCAAGTTCGCCATTTTTTAAAAGCAAACTTTTGTTACACAGCTGGCTAATCATTCCCATGTTATGGCTAACAAATAACACCGTTCTCCCCTGCCCTTTACTTACCTCGCCCATCTTACCCAGGCACTTCTTTTGAAATTCGGCATCACCTACGGCCAGCACCTCATCAACAATCAAAATTTCCGACTCAAGATGAGCTGCAACAGCGAACGCCAGCCTAACATACATTCCTGAAGAGTAGCGTTTTACCGGTGTATCAATATATCGCTCTACCCCGGCAAAAGCAACTATATTATCAAACTGTTTTTTTATTTCGGCCTTGCGCATACCCAGTATGGCGCCATTTAAAAAAATATTCTCACGGCCGGTAAGCTCCGGATGAAAGCCCGTGCCCACTTCGAGCAAACTAGCAATTCGCCCTTTAACTTTTATTTCGCCTGTTGTTGGTACAGTTACACGGCTAAGCAACTTAAGCAAAGTGCTTTTTCCTGCTCCGTTGCGGCCAATAATGCCAACAGCATCACCCCTTTGAATTTCAAAATTTATATCTTTTAAACTCCATACAACATCACTACTTCCCTGTGTGGTCCGGTCATTGCTTTCGCCTATTTTTAAGAACGGATCTTCCTTCCCCCTTGCCATTGCCCACCAACGCTCAATATCCCGACTAAGTGTACCGGTACCAAAATCACCCAGTTGGTAAGCCTTCGATATGTTTTCAGCGTGTATAACTATATCACTCATTTGCTATCGCTGCTTTATATCTTATCAACAAAGTCTTTTTCCACTTTATTAAATACTATCAATCCTAATAATAATAAAATAACACTCGCGAAAACGCTATATGTAAAAGCACCCGGGTAAAAATTCCCTGTACCTAAAAAGCCGTACCTAAAAGTTTCTATCAAACCACTCATAGGGTTAAGTGCAATAATTGCGCGGTATTTTGCCGGCGCGGCTGATAAAGGGTAAATAACCGGCGTAGCATACATTAACAATTGCATTCCGAAAGTTACAATAAAAGCCAGGTCGCGATACTTAGTTGTAAGTGCGGTAATTATTAATCCTATTCCCAAACCTAATATTGCCATTAGTAATATTACCACCGGAAATAATAACGCATAAGTATTTATATGCACTCGTTCCTGAAAGCTATAATATACCAGTAATACAATGAAAAGCAAAAACTGAACACCAAATTTTATCAGATTTGAGCAGATAATACTTAATGGCATAATAAGCCGCGGGAAGTAAACCTTACCAAATATTGAGACATTGTCTCTGAACACTGTTGAAGTTTTTGTGAGACAATCAGAAAAATAGGTCCATGCAACCGTTCCAACCATATAGAAAATGGCCGGAGGGGCGCCATTTGTACTTATTTTAGCCAGATTGCTAAAAATTACTACATATATTATAGTAGTAAATATAGGTTGTATAAAAAACCACAATGGCCCCAATACGGTTTGTTTATAGAACGATACAAAATCGCGACGTACTATAAGCCATAACAAGTCTCTATAGAGCCAGATATCTTTAAGGTGAAGATCAAAAGCGCTACGCGACGGCGTTATTCTGAGCGTCCAATCTGTAGATCCATCACTTTTTTGCATAACTCCTAAATAAATGCCATGCGAGATGCAGGCGCCATAATGCTGGGCTTATTTCTTTTTCCTCACCAGGCGTTGTAACAAGCCTGATTTTTTTTCATCTTCCTGGGTGTAACCGTAGCCATAGCCGTAGCCGTAACCATAGCCGTAGCCATACCCATAGCCGTAACCGTAACCGCTGCCGCCCGCAACACCCCTTGACTTAATACCGTTGAATATCAGGTTAACGTTTTTAAGCTCTTGATTAACGTAAAGTTGATCTATCAATTTTAAGTAACCTTTAGGGGTATAGCCATGTCTTATCATGTACAAGCAAACATCGGCATATTTGCTAAGCAGTTTGGCATCCGTTACCAACCCAATAGGAGGCGAATCTATAATTATGTAGTCAAACTCGGCTTTTAGGTCTTTCATCAACACATCAAGTCTGCCGTTTAACATCAATTCGGTAGGATTATGCGGTATGGTGCCGGCGGGTAGAACTACAAACCCAGGCACGCCCTTGTTATCCATCGGCCGCCTAATATCATTTAAAGTCACCAAGCCGGCCAAATAATTACTTATTCCGGGATCCTTTTCAATTTCGAGCATAGAACTTACTTTTGGTTTGCGCAAGTCAAACTCAAGTAATACTACTTTTTTGCCTGTTAGTGCGAAACTTACAGCCAGATTAACACCAATAAAACTTTTACCCTCCCCTGAAATGGATGAGGTCAATAAAAAAGTATTACTAATATCTGGATTAACTCCGGCAAAGCTAAGCGAAGTACGCAATGCCCTGAACTGCTCTGCAATAACCGTTCGTTTGCCATCTTTAATAACCATGGCTTCTGAGCTGCTATCGTACATAATTTCGCCAATTATCGGAGCATTTGTTAACCGCTCTATATCTGTTCTGAATAATATTGATTGATTGTACTGCTCTCTGATCAACACAAATAATACCCCGGCAAAAATGCCAACTGTTAAAGCAATAAGGTAAATATTACGAGGGATAGGTTTTATAGGGCCGCCGCCGCTACTGGCTGAATTAACTACCTTGCTGTTTGCTACTTGAGATGCTTTAGACAGCTCAGTTTCCTCGCGCTTTTTAAGAAGGAAGGTATAAATGTCGTTTTTTATAACTTGCTTTCTGGTTATCTGAACTAAGTCACGCTCCTTTTGTGGAACCTGCTTCAACATCTGCGCGTTTTTGCGGCCCTGGCTCTGTATTGAGTTAAACTCGGTAGTTAAACTCTGCCTGGTATTTCTTATACTCTCCAATAAGCTTTGTCTCACCTGATTAACTTGCGCCACCAAGCCAACTACAGCCGATGATTTTTCACCATTAGTTTCCTTTAGGCTTTCAAGTTGAAGCTCAAAGCCATATAATTTTTCAAGCAAGTTATTGAATAACGAATTATCTATTGCTGCAGGTACGGTGCCCGGATGAGGGCCCTTACTAACTATATATTTTTCAACCTGATCAAGAATGTTTAGTTGTAATTGTATTTCTTCCTTTTTCTTGTCAAATGTCTGAACATTGGTAAGAAGATTATTTCCTTCCAAACTCATGCTAACTATGCCTTCGCGAGACCTGTAACTCTCATACTCCCCTTCTACGCCCGACAACTCATTGGCAATACGCATTAATCTTTTATCTAAAAAATCCAGCGTGTTAGTTGCAATTTGATTTTTGTCCTTTATTCCCTCAATGTTATATTCTCTTATTATTTGATTCAAAATATCTACGCTACGTTGGGGCACAGCATCTGACATTGCCAGATTAATTAACGACGATTGTTTAGATAAGGGCACAACGCTAAGGCTGCCTAATGTACTTAAGGCCGCAGATTTAACATCGCGCAGCAATAAATAGTATTGATTTTCAACTTTATCTGGCTGAAGCGAAACATTAAAATTGTTATTTATGTCAAATTTAAATACTCCGTAAGGGGTTCTTACAGGAATTCCTAAACGATATCTTTTATTATCAAGCAGAATAAATTTTTCCTTTGCATTATACTCAAAAGATATAGGACCGGTTGCTTTTACTGCATAAGGATCTATCGCTATAAAATCTATCGGGCTTGGATATATCAACACATCCCTTAATGCGCCTTTGCTATACAAAGTAGCATATAGATTCGCCTTCGCAACCACCTGTTCCATAAGGTCGCGGGATTTTAATATCTCAACCTCATTTTCTACGGATTTTACTGTGTTTGAAACGCCCAGCGCCTGCAATACATTGGCATCTTCACGTTCATTTGGATTGTCCTTTAAAACTATGGTGGCATTAGCCTGGTAAATGGGCGTTTGATAACGGATATAAAAATGTGCCGAAACCAGCGCTACAATAATGGTAATTACAAAAATGGGCCAAAAAGGCAGATACCTAAATGCAATATGGTTAATAATTGTTTTTACAGACCTTTGCTCAAAAGGGTTGCCAGATGTATTCTTTTGTTCAATATTTTTCATTACAAACAGAAATGCTACTTAATAAATTGAACATATACCACTATCACAAGTGACACCACAGATGCTACTATTGATATTAACTGCCCGGTTCGATCAACGCTTGCGGCACGGTTTCTGGAAGGATAAACGTAAATCTTGTCCTGGTTTTGAAGATTATAAACTTCGGGGTCAAACATTTGGCCCTTATTAAGATTGATATGTTTATATATCCGCTCACCATTCGCCTCTCTTATCAGCAAGACGTCATTTCTACGCCCGTAAGGAGTTAAGTCGCCCGCGGCTGCCAGCGCTTCGGGAAGTGTTATTCTTTCGTTTGGCACTGGTATATTTCCTGGCCTCACAACCTCACCTAAAATAGTTACGAAAAAATTAGTAACACGTACAGAAACGATAGGATCTTTAGCATATTCACTTTTTATGAGCGCATTGGTTATAAAATCGGCCAATTGCTTTTTGTTCAACCCTTCGGCTTTTACAGCTCCTAAATATGGCAACTTAATTACACCCGTCTCGTCTACTAAGTACTCGGTTTTTCCATTAGAGCCGGCGGAGTTAAACCTTGCGGTTGTTACCGGATCGGGCGTTGAAATTTCTATTTGTAAAATGTCGTTTTTGCTGATAACTGTCTGAATATTTGCAGGCTGAATTGTAGAGGTACTATCCTCTTTGATATTGTTAAAATAGGCCAGTTGCTTACTGGAAATACAAGAGCTTAGTAAAGATCCGAGAAATATAGTTGCAGCAATAAGGTTAAATATGTGGACTTTTTGTTTCATAAGATGTTTTATAAGCATGGGCGAACCAAACTTTAATAAGCTAAACGCTATAGCAGACTATAACAAATTTACAACTTTCCTATCACCGAACAATTTTAAATTATAAAATTTTTAAAAAAATTTACCAATTTTTATAAAACCGTTAACCCAATAAGGCTTAAACTGCCTAAATACTATTTTTTATAGTTTGTTCAAGTTGTTTAAATATAGAAGTTTTATTCAGGTTATTTGTTAACCTGAAGTTTATCTCTTAGCCAGTTTTTTTTTAGCCTCATCTTTCTTACCGTAAAAGTGGCGTACGCTAGTAATGTGTTCTGTAGTTTATCAAACTGGCTTCCATAGGTTATATATTTAGGTATCAGTGCTTTGGTAACATAACCCTGAAAATGCAGCGTATAGAATTTAACGTAGGTATCGCTGGCCGCTTCTTCGGCATATAAACTTCTGTTTTCTCTTTTTATGACCTTGATACCGTAAAATTTATTTACTTTAAAAACTTTACGCCAACCATTGGGGGAAACATTTAGGTTAAAATCAAAGCCAATACCCTCATCTTCAAACGAAAACAAGTTAAAAGTTTTTAAAAGGGTTGCACGTCTAAAAATATCTAAGAAAATCATGTCGGAAACGTTTTTGTTGTTCAAAAAAAATCCCGATTTGGTAATCTTTAATAGCTCATTAAAAGCTTCCTCATCCGCGTACTTCGCACAAACAAAATTACAAAAATCACTAAGCAGGGTTTTACTCCAGAACGACGAGTGTCCGGATGTTACGCTTTTACCTTCATACTCAAAATACATTGCCGAGCCCTGGTAATTATGTTGCAATAAATACTTGTAAATTGGATTCAGATCTTCCGGTATCAGCACGTCGCAATCGGCGTGAAAAAAATAATCAATGTTTAGGTCTTTTATAACATCATTAATTATAAACCAACGGTCAAAGCAGGCTTTTTCAAATGAGTATTTATTAGTGGAGTGGTGTTGATATAACGAATCAAATTCACGCCCATGCAGGTATTTTGATATATCAATACAGTTAAAATCCTGATACAAATGCAAATTTTTATTTGCTAACAAGTAAACGTTTTCCTTTCCGTTTGATTGCTGCGCCTGCCGAAGTATCTTATCAAGAAATAAATTGATATGGTCTCCTACTTGTACGAAAAATATAGGGATATGCTGGTTTTCAAAAAAAGGGTTTCCATCATTTTTTTCTATATCGCCCATATCTGTAATTTAGCCTCATTTTACATTGGCACTTACAACAATTTACGCGTTAGTCCTGAATTGTACCTGCGGCAACTGTTTCATTGGTGGTGTCATCAATCAATATTAAAGAACCTGTAACGCGGTTCTTTCGGTATTCATCAACCATCAGAGGTTGTACCGTTCTGATTTTCACCCTCACCATATCGTTCATTTTAATATTCTGGTCGTCCGTTATCTTTTCCATGGTATTAATGTCAAGTTTGTATACCACTTCTTTTATAATTCCCATTACCTCTCTGCTGGTGTGTTTTATAAAATATTTGGCACCGGGTCTTGGGCCTTTTGCCCGCATCCAACAAAGCATAACATCTAAATCCTGTGTTTCGGTTGGTTGATTATCTTCTGCAACAATCATATCGCCCCTGCCAATGTCTATATCGTCCTCTAACGTTATAGATACAGACATGGGAGCAAATGCTTCGGCAACGGGTCCATTAAAGGTATCGATTGATTTTATGCGCGAGCTAAGGCCTGACGGCAAAGCAACAATATTATCACCGGTTTTAAATATACCACCTGCAATGCGCCCTGCATAGCCCCTATAATCGTGATATTCATTATCATGAGGCCTGATGACCGTTTGAACCGGAAAACGAGCGTCGATGTGATTATAATCGCTTCCGATATGCAATGTTTCAAGTGTATCTAACAAACTCGCACCTTTATACCAGGGCATATGCGCTGAAGGATTTACAACATTGTCGCCCTTAAGAGCACTTATAGGGATATAACGGATATCGTTAATGCTTAACTTACTTGCAAATTCACGGTACTGCTCAACGATGTTATTAAATACGTCCTCAGAATAGTCAACCAAGTCCATTTTGTTTACGCAAACAATAATATGGGGCAGTTGCAAGAGTGATGCTATAAATGAGTGCCTGCAAGTTTGCTCAATTACGCCGTGGCGTGCGTCAATCAACACCAACGCCAAATTGGCTGTTGATGCACCCGTTACCATATTGCGTGTATATTGTATATGTCCCGGGGTATCAGCTATTATAAATTTCCGTTTGGGCGTGGCAAAGTAGCGGTAGGCAACATCAATAGTTATGCCTTGCTCACGCTCTGAGCGCAGCCCGTCTGTTAATAAACTAAGGTCAACATGTTGCAAACCCTTGCGTTCGCTTGACTTCCTTACTGCTTCAATCTGATCCTCAAAAATTGATTTCGAATCGTATAATAAACGGCCAATTAATGTGCTTTTTCCATCATCAACACTACCTGCTGTAGTAAAGCGTAATAATTCCATATAAAATTTAATAATAAATAATAGCGTAAATTAAGGTGTCAGGTATTTTAAAAATAACCCTGGCGTTTTCTGTCCTCCATTGAAGTGTCAGAACGTTTGTCATCGCTCCGGTTTCCGCGTTCTGTGCTGCGGCTTCCTGCAACCTCATTTACAATTTTTTCAAGTGTGTCCGCTTCAGATTCTATACCTCCGGTAATAGTAATATCTCCTAAAGTGCGAAAACGCATTAGCTTATTCTCTATCTTTTCGCCGGCACGCAGTTCGGTATACTCCGAAATTGGTAGCCAGGTGCCATCGCGGTAAATCGCCTCGCGTTGATGAGCAAAATATAGGGAAGGAATTGGTATGTTCTCGCTTAGGATATAATTCCATACGTCCATTTCTGTCCAATTACTTATTGGGAACACCCTAAAATGCTCTCCCATACGCTTGCGCCCGTTAAATATGTTCCATAACTCCGGTCGTTGATTTTTCGGGTCCCATTGGCCAAATTCGTCTCTGTGCGAAAAAAAGCGCTCTTTTGCCCTGGCCTTTTCTTCGTCCCGGCGCGCGCCACCAATGGCAGCATCAATTTTATTTTTTTCGATCGCATCCAACAGTGTCACGATCTGCAATTCGTTACGACTTGCGTTTAACCCCGTTTCTTCTACTGCCCGACCTTCGTTAATTGATTGCTGTACCGATCCAACAATTAGTTGTATACCAAGTTCTTCAACAAGTCTGTCTCTAAACTCTATAGTTTCCGGGAAATTATGGCCCGTATCAATATGAATTAACGGCATAGGAATACGGGCGGGCCAAAATGCTTTGCGTGCCAGATGGGTTACCACTATAGAGTCTTTCCCGCCTGAGAATAAAATAGCGGGTCTGTCAAACTGAGCTACGACTTCCCTGATCACATAAATTGCTTCAGCTTCAAGCTCCTGAAGATGATTAAGATAGTATTTATTCATTATATTTAACTAAGCGCTAATTTTGGCCAAATAAAATCCAAAATTAAACTTACCGATTGATCTATTGATTGATTAACTGTATTTATTATCATATCCGGATTTTCCGGGCGTTCAAAAGGGAGGCTTACTCCCGTAAAATTCTTTATTTCTCCGGCCCTTGCCTTTTTGTATAACCCTTTTACATCACGTTCCTCACACACTTTTAGTGGAGTATCCACAAAAAACTCGAAAAAAGATTCGCCTATTAAATTTCTAAGCAGATGCCTGTCTTTCTTGTAAGGCGATATAAAAGCTGCCGTTACCACTAACCCTGCATCGCACATCAACTTTGCCACTTCACCTATCCGCCTTAAATTTTCTATTCTGTCAGATTCCGAGAAACCCAGGTCACTACTTAAACCTTTTCTTATATTATCTCCATCAAGGCTGAACGTTTTAATACCTTTTTTAAAAAGTTCGCTTTCAACCCCATTTGCTAACGTGCTTTTCCCCGCACCTGACAGCCCCTCAAACCATAAACAAGCCCCCTTGTGCCCGTTTACACCTTCTCGCATAGGCTTGCAAACCGAGTAAGTAAAGTTTATTATATTGGGGTTTCCTTCCATCCCACAAATTTCGGGATAAAAGTGCAAAATCCGGTATTAAGTTAAAGGCAATTCTGCAGGTAACTTTGCCTTGGCCACAGCAACTTCCTGTTTCAAAATAAAAAACCTCATCAACGGCCCCGAAGCCCCAATAGTAACAATTGTCATCACTACCAATCCCACAAACAACGGCTCATCTATAATTCCGGCCTGTAATGCTATTAAGCCTAAAACCACTTCCTGCGATCCCCGGGCATTCATACCAAAAGCCACCGCCCATGATTCGTTATTAGTCATGCCGCTCATGCGGCTGCCAAGCCAGGCACCTCCCAACTTAGCGAAACAAGCAATACCTAAAATAATAAGCACTACTTTTAAATCAAAGTGTTCTATAAAGTTGAGTCGTAATCCTATTGATGCAAAAAACAGTGGCGCAAGAACGTTAACTACGAACTGATGAAGGGCCAGCCTATGCCTTGCACTAAAATACTCAGAATCGCCTATTGCTATACCTACTAAAAAAGCTCCAAAAACGCCACGCACCCCCAAATACTCTGTAACAATGGCACCTACCAGGCAGAGAATTACACAAAGAGTAACTATTCTACCGGTTTTTAGGTGCTGTTGCGCAAGTGACAGTAATTTATTGATTCCCCACCTACCGATGGTTAACATAAATACCACAAACACCAGTACAAATATTATAGAAAGGAATGAAGCATCTTCCTTACCCGAACCCATTAGTTTAAGTATAATTGAGAAAAGTATCCAGCCGAAAAAGTCATCAACCATTGCAGCCGTTAGCACCAAGCCCCCTATTTTAGATTGCAGGATGTTCATGTCTATCAATATTTTGGTAATTACTGACAGGGCTGTAATAGATAACGCTGTACCAAAAAACATGGCCGATATAACAAGGTTAGTGCTCGGTTGGGCAAATATGTGGTCATAAAAAAAGTATGCCGCTGCAAACCCTACTGCAAACGGAAACAAAAGCCCCATCATGCTAATTGAAAAGGCTTGCTTCCCCTGCGCCCGAATCTGTTTCAGATCTATTTCAAAGCCGGCAATAAACATCAGCAGCATAATGCCAATGTTGGCTAAGCCGTCATAAGCGCCATAGGCTTTTGGCTCCGATACGAATATTTCATTAAATAAATTAGGGAAAATGCCACCTAATAATGACGGGCCCAAAATTATCCCCGCCATCACCTCGCCTATAATTGCCGGTTGTTTAAGTTGGCGGCAAAGCTCGCCTAACAACCTTGCAAGCAACAACATAACCGACACGATAATCAGAAAATGCAGCACTTCTGATGAACTTAGCTTGGATATCATTGAGTAACTCTACTGATTTAATAGATTTTGCAAATATACTGTCATTTTCGGCTTTAACAACAGCATATTTTATTACGGGAAAGGGCTGATATGGTTTAGTAGCAGATTATTACGCCTCGCCCATGGTTCCGCCAAAATTAATTGGGAAACCACCCATTTCAGGTTGGGTTTTTATCCGGCCATTTACGGCTTCGTATTTGGCAATATTATCTTCGAGGGCAATCAACAACCGCTTAGCATGTTCGGGCGTTACAATTATTCTAGATTTGACTTTAGCCTTCGGCACGCCCGGCATAACGCGTATAAAATCTATTACAAACTCGGCAGTTGAATGGGTTACAATAGCAAGGTTTGAGTAAATGCCTTCTGCAATATCCTCAGATAATTCAATATTAAGTTGGTTGTCGATATGTTCTTCCACTGTTATATAAAATTTTACAAATATAGTTAGACAAATTATGGGTTTATTACAGATGCTTCAATTTAATTTAGAGTATCGCAGATGGTGTTGTAAGTATTATTTTTCAACAACACGCTTTCCATCAAAACGCCTTAGCAAAAAGTTTTTCAAGTTAGCTGTTTTAAATTCAGTGAAATATGCTATTAAATAAGAAAAACCTCCGGTAAGAAATATCAAAAAAACAAACAAGCCAAATGCCAACGTCGACGGGTGCATAGCGATACCTGTGTTTAAACTGTGATGTAGGGCTGTTAAAACAAAAACTAAAAATGGCAAATGTACCAGATATAAGGTATATGAAAATGAGGCCAGCCATTCGTTTATTTTATAGAATTTGTTTTTATAGTCAATGTCTTCATACGCACAAAGCCATAGCGTAAATAATACGCCGATCACCATATCGTTTTCCCATTCTGAAAAATAGCTGCGGTGGGTACGCTGAAATAACAAAAACGCTATCAATAATATTCCCATACCATATTTGGCTACTTTCCATTTTAAGTTGAAATAGATAGGAATTAAGCCGAGAAGCCACAGCACGAAGTAAATTACCATCACGCCCGGCAAAAAGAACAACATCACTCCCGCCGCCGCCAAATAAAAATAATTGCTGAATCCATATTTCTTTTTAAAAAAACCTAATACCGGAACACAAATACATGGGAATAACAGGTAATAGAAGAATTCGTAATTTAAACTCCAAAGTGGCACGTTACTACCTAAGGGTGGTAAAATGATGTTCTGCATCATAAACAACTATGCTAAAAAATGGGGCAGCGTTTCGCGGTCGGCAATATTAAAGCCCAACGTAGCAAATTTTACCTTGTTGGTGTAGATGCCCATACTATCAAAACGGTAGCCTATATTATCAAGTATCACCGTCAGCAAAAGCGCAACCAAAAGCACTGCATATAATCTGCTTACCCGGCTAATCAAATATGTCTTAAATTCAAATTTATCCGCTTTTGCCTGATGTATCACTGACCTTCCGATGAGATAGCCGCTCAGCACAAAAAACACTACCACTGCCTGGTGCCCTAAACCGGTTATGAAATAGAAAAGCTGTATCAATACGCTTTTTGAGGCAACAAATTGATAGTCTTTAAACAGCAAACTTCTTAAATGACTTACTAAAACAAGCAATGCAGAAACCCATCGTGATAAGTGAATAAAGTTGGATTTTGAGAGCATTGATACTGTTTATTTTTCGATGCTTAATTTACAACACAAAATGCTATAAACAACAAAGCCTTCCGCAAATGGGAAGGCTTTGTTGTATTAATATGTGCTTAACAAAATTAAGCTTCTACTTCTTCAGCTTTTGACGCCATCAGACGGTCAAACTCTTCCTGAGATCCTACGCGGATATTTTCGTATTCGCGTAAGCCTGTTCCTGAAGGTATCAAGTGACCAACGATCACGTTTTCTTTCAGACCAAGCATCAGGTCGCGTTTGCCGGCAATTGCAGCCTCGTTCAGTACTTTTGTAGTTTCCTGGAACGATGCAGCCGAGATAAACGATTTGGTACCTAATGAAGCTCTGGTTATACCTTGCAGTATAGGGCTTGAAGTTGCAGCGATAGCATCGCGAACCTCAATAAGCTTCATGTCCTTACGTTTAAGGATAGAGTTCTCATCACGCAGTTTTCTAACTGAAACTATCTGACCGGCTTTTAATGCTGTTGCATCACCCGGATCAACAACTACCTTTTTGTCAAATATCTCGTCATTTTCCTGCATAAAGTCCCAGCTATCAACAGCTTCTTTCTCCAAGAAACGGGTATCACCTGCATCCTCGATCATTACTTTCTGCATCATCTGGTGAACGATAACCTCAAAGTGTTTATCGTTGATCTTCACACCCTGTAAGCGGTAAACTTCCTGTATACCGTTAACAAGATACTCTTGCACGGCAGCAGGGCCTTTAATAGCTAATATATCAGATGGTGATATTGAACCGTCAGATAATGGCATACCGGCCTTAACAAAGTCATTATCCTGTACAAGGATGTGTTTAGACAATGGTACCAGGTATTTCTTGATCTGTCCGTCTCTTGACTCGATGGTGATCTCGCGGTTACCACGTTTAACACCACCTAAAGTTACCACACCATCAATTTCTGTTACAACAGCAGGGTTTGATGGGTTACGTGCTTCAAACAACTCGGTTACACGTGGTAAACCACCTGTAATATCTCGCGTTTTACCTGTTGAACGAGGTATTTTCGCGATGATCTGTCCGGTTTGTAATTTCTCACCTTCGTCAACAGCAATGTGCGCGCCTACCGGGATGTTGTATCCTTTAATAACAGTGCCTTTGCCATCAACAACCTGGATAGACGGGTTCTTGGTTTTATCACGGGTATCAATAATTACTTTCTCACGGTGACCTGTTTGTTCATCAGATTCTTCACGGAAAGTGATGCCCTCTAATACGGCCTCAAACTGCGTTTTACCCGCAAATTCTGAGATGATAACCGCATTGTACGGATCCCATGAACAGATACGGTCGCCACGTTTGATTTTGCTTCCGTCTTTAATGTACAAGTAAGCGCCGTAAGGAATGTTATTACTTACAATTACTTTGTTGCTTCCTTCTTCTACAATACGGAACTCGCCTGAACGACCTAATACTACGTCAACAGGTCCTTCTTCGCCCTGGTACTCAACAGTACGAACGTTCTCAAACTCAATGATACCATCAAACTTAGCGTTGATCTGAGATTCAGCCGCGATGTTTGACGCGGTACCACCCACGTGGAATGTACGAAGTGTTAACTGTGTACCCGGCTCACCAATTGACTGTGCAGCAATTACACCAACAGCCTCGCCTTTTTGCACGCGTTTACCGCTTGCAAGGTTACGGCCGTAGCATAATGCACATACACCACGCTTGCTTTCGCAGGTTAATACCGAACGAATTTCAATACCTTCTAAAGGTGAGTTCTCTATTTTTTTACCAATTTCTTCAGTGATGTCCTGACCGGCAGTTACCAATAATTCGTTGGTGATAGGATCATGCACATCATGTAGTGATGTACGACCCAAAATACGATCGTATAGTGGCTCAACAATATCCTCATTATCTTTTAACGCGGTAGTATATATGCCTCTTAAAGTTCCGCAATCCACGGTACCAACAATCATGTCCTGGGCTACGTCATGTAAACGACGGGTCAAGTAACCCGCATCCGCCGTTTTCAACGCCGTATCCGCCAAACCTTTACGTGCACCGTGGGTAGAGATGAAGTACTCCAATACCGATAAACCTTCTTTAAAGTTTGAAAGGATCGGGTTTTCAATGATCTCGCCACCTGAACCTGATTTTTGAGGCTTAGCCATCAAACCACGCATACCTGCAAGCTGACGAATCTGCTCTTTAGAACCACGCGCGCCTGAGTCAAGCATCATGTATACCGAGTTAAAGCCCTGGTTATCGTTACTCAGGATGTCCATCACATTCGCGGTTAAGCGATTGTTGATACGTGTCCAGATATCGATAATTTGGTTATAACGCTCGTTATTGGTAATAAAGCCCATGTTGTAGTTACCCATAACCTCTTCTACTTGTTTAGAAGCAGTTTCAATCAGAGTTACTTTTTCAGCAGGGATATTGATGTCTTTCAGGTTAAATGATAAACCACCCTGGAACGCCATCTTAAATCCTAATTCCTTAATATCATCAAGGAACGCGGCAGCGCGGGCCATACCGGTGTTTTTAACTACCTCGCCAATAATATCACGCAGTGATTTTTTGGTAAGTAGTTCATTTATATAACCTACCTCAGTTGGAACGTGCTGGTTAAACAATACACGACCTACAGTGGTATCAATAATTTTGCTAACTATGCTGCCATCGCGCTCTTTTACTAAAGCCTTAACCTTAATAAACGCGTGCAAGTCAACTTTTCGCTCGTTGTAAGCTATAATAACTTCTTCGGCAGAATAGAATGTTAAGCCTTCGCCTTTTACAACACGACCGGCATCAGTTTTACGGCCTTTGGTTATGTAGTACAAACCAAGCACCATGTCCTGAGAAGGTACTGTAATAGGTGTACCGTTAGCAGGGTTTAATATATTATGCGATGCAAGCATCAACACCTGAGCTTCTAAAATTGCGGCGTTACCAAGTGGCACGTGAACGGCCATCTGGTCACCGTCAAAGTCGGCGTTGAACGCGGTACAGGTTAACGGGTGCAACTGGATAGCTTTACCTTCAACCAATTTTGGCTGGAACGCTTGTATACCCAACCTGTGCAGCGTAGGCGCACGGTTTAGCAAAACCGGGTGTCCTTTAAGTACGTTCTCCAATATATCCCAAACCAATGGGTCCTTACGGTCAACTATTTTCTTTGCAGATTTTACAGTTTTAACCACACCACGCTCAATCATTTTACGAATGATGAACGGTTTGAATAATTCTGCAGCCATATCCTTTGGTAAACCGCACTCGTGCAATTTAAGGTTAGGGCCCACAACAATTACCGAACGCGCAGAGTAGTCAACACGTTTACCCAACAGGTTCTGACGGAAACGGCCTTGCTTACCTTTCAGGATGTCTGAAAGAGATTTCAAAGCACGGTTACCTTCAGTTTTAACTGCGTTAACTTTACGTGAGTTATCAAATAAAGAGTCAACAGCTTCCTGAAGCATACGTTTCTCGTTACGCAAGATCACCTCTGGTGCCTTGATCTCGATCAAACGTTTTAAACGGTTGTTACGTATAATTACACGACGGTAAAGGTCGTTCAGATCCGATGTAGCGAAACGGCCACCTTCCAGTGGTACCAACGGACGCAACTCCGGTGGTATAACCGGAACGATCTTAACGATCATCCACTCAGGGTTATTTTCTATCCTTGTTTTTGCTCCACGGAAAGCTTCAACAACCTGCAGGCGTTTTAAGGCCTCGTTTTTACGTTGCTGAGAAGTTTCTGTAGCTGCCTGGTGGCGTAAGCTGAAAGAAAGATGGTCAAGATCAATGCGTCTTAACAATTCTTCTAACGCCTCTGCACCCATTTTGGCTACAAATTTCTGTGGATCTTTATCATCAAGATATTGATTCTCTTTTGGTAGAGTATCCAATATATCCAGGTATTCTTCCTCAGTAAGGAAATCCATTGTTGATATACCGTCAGACTCTTTAATACCAGGCTGAATTACCACGTATCTCTCGTAGTAAATTATAAGGTCGAGTTTTTTTGTAGGTAAGCCCAGCAGGTAGCCAATTTTATTTGGCAACGAGCGGAAATACCAGATGTGAGCAACAGGAACCACCAAATTGATGTGGCCCATACGCTCGCGACGCACTTTCTTCTCGGTTACTTCAACACCGCAACGGTCGCACACTATACCTTTGTAACGTATACGTTTGTATTTACCGCAATGGCATTCGTAGTCTTTTACCGGACCAAAAATACGCTCGCAAAATAAACCATCACGCTCAGGCTTATAAGTCCTGTAGTTAATGGTTTCCGGTTTTAAAACTTCACCGCTTGAACGCTCCAAAATAGCCTCAGGCGAAGCCAGGCTAATGGTAATGGTGGTAAAGTTACTTTTGATTTTATTATCCTTTTTGTAAGACATAGTCTCCTTTGTTTTTAATGAGTGAATGAGTGAGTGGTGAATGAGTGAATGGTGACCTAATCACTCATTCTCTCATTCACTAATTCACTAATTATTCAAGCGTGATATCCAAACCTAAACCTCTTAATTCATGAACCAATACGTTGAATGATTCAGGAACTGATGGTGTTGGCAGGTTTTCACCTTTAACAATAGCCTCGTAAGTTTTGGCACGGCCAACAACGTCGTCAGACTTAACTGTCAATATTTCCTGCAGGATGTTTGACGCGCCGAATGCTTCCAGTGCCCAAACCTCCATCTCACCAAAACGCTGACCACCAAACTGAGCTTTACCGCCCAATGGTTGTTGTGTAATTAATGAGTATGGTCCTATTGAACGTGCGTGCATCTTATCGTCAACCATGTGGCCCAGTTTAAGCATGTAGATAATACCTACAGTTGTTTGCTGGTCAAAACGGTCGCCTGTTAAGCCGTTGTACAAGTATGTACGGCCTGATTCAGGTATGCCTGCTTTTTTAACCCACTCTTCCACTTCATCATGGCTTGCACCATCAAAAATAGGAGTAGCAAATTTAACGCCCAGCTCTTTACCGGCCCATCCTAATACAGTTTCGTATATCTGCCCAAGGTTCATACGTGATGGTACACCCAGCGGGTTCAACACAATATCAACCGGAGTTCCATCTTCAAGGAACGGCATATCCTCATCACGTACAATACGCGCAACAATACCTTTGTTACCGTGGCGGCCTGCCATTTTATCACCCACTTTAAGCTTCCGCTTTTTAGCGATGTAAACTTTAGCCATTTGTACAATGCCTGATGGAAGTTCGTCACCTACACTTATCGCGAATTTATCACGACGGTAAGCGCCCAATTCCTCGTTCAACTTGATGTTGTAGTTATGAAGCAGCAATTTGATCTGATCATTCTTGTCATCATCTGTTGTCCATTTAGTCGGGTTGATGTTCTCGTAGTTTAGCTCAGTTAAAATTTTCTGCGTGAACTTAACACCTTTTGGTACCAACAGCTCTTTGTAAACGTTTTGCACACCTTGTGATGTTTTGCCATTTACAATTTCAAACAACTTCTCGATCAAAGTAGACTTCAGATCTTTTTGTGCTTTATCGTGTTTAGTATCCAGTTTCTCTATCTGCGCTTTTTCTTCAGCCTTAGTAGTTTTTTTAGCGCGCGAGAATAGTTTGGTATCAATAACCACACCTGCAATTGAAGGCGGAGTTTTCAGTGACGCGTCCTTAACGTCGCCTGCTTTGTCACCAAATATCGCACGTAAAAGTTTCTCTTCCGGTGAAGGATCAGATTCGCCTTTAGGAGTGATCTTACCGATCAGAATGTCGCCTTCTTTAACCTCGGCTCCAACGCGGATGATACCATCCTCGTCCAGATCCTTGGTAGCTTCTTCTGATACGTTAGGGATATCGGCAGTTAATTCCTCTTCCCCACGTTTGGTATCGCGCACTTCCAGTTCAAACTCTTCAACGTGAAGCGAAGTAAATATATCCTGAGACACAACGCGCTCAGATATTACAATCGCATCCTCAAAGTTATAACCCTGCCAAGGCATAAATGCCACCTTAAGGTTACGGCCCAGGGCCAGTTCACCATCTTGTGTTGCATAACCTTCGCAAAGCACTTGTCCTTTTTCAACACGCTGACCTTTTTTAATGATCGGCTTCAGATTGATGGTAGTGCTCTGGTTAGTCTTTTTGAACTTAGTTAAAATATAGCTTCTTGTATCGCCTTCGAACGAAACCAAACGGTCATCGGCGTTACGGTCATATTTAATTCTTATTTCGTTAGCATCAACATACTCAACCACACCATTGCCTTCGGCATTGATAAGTGTACGAGAGTCTTTAGCTACACGACCTTCCAAACCGGTACCTACAATTGGCGCTTCGGGGCGCAATAGCGGAACGGCCTGGCGTTGCATGTTCGAACCCATCAGGGCACGGTTAGCATCATCATGCTCAAGGAACGGAATTAATGAAGCCGCTATAGACGTGATCTGGTTTGGAGCAACGTCCATCAAATCCAATCTCTCCGGTTCAATAATAGGGAAGTCACCCTCGAAACGTGCTTTTACCTTTGGTAAGGCAAACACACCTTTATCATCATAATGCGCGTTGGCCTGACCAATGGTTTTGCCATCCTCGTCTTCTGCTGATAAATAGATAACCGGCTCCTGCACCTGTACTTTACCTTCAACAACACGTTTGTATGGTGTTTCAATAAAGCCCAGATTGTTGATCTTAGCGTGAACACACAATGAAGAGATCAAACCAATGTTCGGTCCTTCTGGTGTTTCAATTGTACACAACCTGCCGTAGTGAGTGTAGTGAACGTCACGTACCTCAAAACCTGCACGCTCGCGCGACAGACCACCGGGCCCAAGGGCTGACAGACGACGCTTGTGCGTGATCTCTGCCAGTGGATTGGTTTGGTCCATGAACTGTGATAACTGGTTAGTTCCGAAGAACGAGTTGATCACAGATGATAGTGTACGTGCGTTAATTAAATCAGTTGGTGTAAATACCTCGTTGTCGCGGATGTTCATACGTTCGCGGATGGTACGGGCCATACGGGCCAAACCAACACCAAACTGAGCATATAACTGCTCGCCTACTGTACGAACACGACGGTTTGACAAGTGATCAATATCATCCACCTCAGCTTTTGAGTTGATCAATTTGATCAGGTATTTAACTATCGCGATGATATCCTGTTTGGTTAAAACTTTTATCTCTTCAGAAGTATCCAGTTTCAACTTACGGTTAATGCGGTAGCGTCCCACATCACCCAGGTCATAACGCTTGTCAGAGAAGAACAATCTGTCAATTATACCGCGGGCGGTTTCCTCATCAGGTGGTTCTGCGTTACGCAATTGACGGTAGATATGCTCAACCGCCTCTTTCTCTGAGTTTGAAGTATCTTTTTGTAAAGTGTTATATATAATAGTGTAATCACCGCTGGATGCACTGTCTTCCTTATTCAGGATGATAGTTTTAACCCCTGCGTCAATGATCATATCAATATGGTCATCTTCCAGCATGGTTTCACGCTCCAGAATGATCTCGTTACGGTCAATAGAAACAACTTCACCGGTATCTTCATCCACAAAGTCTTCAACCCATTTCTTCAAAACTCTTGCAGCCAGTTTACGGCCAATGAATTTTTTCAGACCTGATTTGCTAACTTTTACTTCGTCGGCCAGTTCAAACAACTCTAATATATCCTTATCAGAATCATAACCAATAGCACGAAGCAGGGTAGTTACCGGGAATTTTTTCTTACGGTCAATGTAAGCGTACATTACGTTGTTAACGTCGGTAGCAAACTCAATCCATGATCCTTTGAAAGGAATTACACGGGCAGAGTACAACTTGGTACCGTTAGTGTGGCGGCTTTGACCAAAGAATACACCGGGCGAACGGTGCAACTGCGACACAATAACACGCTCGGCACCGTTGATAACGAAAGTACCTTTAGGGGTCATGTATGGGATGGTTCCCAGGTACACGTCCTGTACTATGGTTTCAAAATCTTCGTGCTCTGCATCGTTACATGACAGGCGCAGCTTTGCCTTTAAAGGCACGCTGTAAGTTAAGCCGCGCTCAATACACTCGCGTATATCGTAACGTGGCGGGTCAATAAAGTAATCCAGGAATTCAAGAACAAAGATGTTCCTTGAGTCTGAGATCGGAAAATTTTCTGCGAAAACCTTAAACAAACCTTCTTTGTGGCGGTTGTCTGAAGTAGTTTCTAATTGAAAAAATTCCTGGAAAGATTGCAACTGCACATCCAGAAAATCGGGGTACTCAAGTACCTTCCGGCTGGTTGCAAAGTTAACTCTTTGATTTATTTGGGTTGCCAAGGTGTTATAAATTTAGTTTAAAAATTAAACTTTAGTAGATGTGAGTTTCCCGGGGCTGCACCGGGTGGTATTATGAGATGTGAGGAAGAACGAAATTCTGATTGCGCAAATATTGTGCCATTAAATCTCATAACTCAGCTCGGATATCTCCTATCTAAAACCTTATAAACAGCAATAGACCCCGACCAAAACAGGTCGGAGTCTCTGTGCTTTGTGTGTATGGTTAAATTACTTAACCTCAACTACCGCTCCGGCTTCTTCTAATTGTGATTTCAAAGATTGAGCTTCTTCTTTAGTTACACCAGTTTTAACTTCTTTTGGTGCACCGTCAACAAGATCTTTAGCTTCTTTCAAACCAAGGCCGGTTAGGTCTTTTACTAATTTAACTACAGCTAATTTAGCGCCACCTGCTTCTTTCAGGATAACGTCAAATGCTGTTTGCTCAGCAGCAGCAGCAGGGGCGTCATCGCCACCAGCAGGAGCAGCAGCAACTGCAACAGCAGCAGCAGCAGGCTCAATGCCATACTCGTCTTTCAATATCTGAGCTAATTCGTTTACTTCTTTTACTGTTAAGTTTACCAACTGTTCAGCAAACGCTTTTAAATCCGCCATTTTATTTTTTAATTTATTGTAATGCTTTGTTTTTAATTACCAAACTTTTAGGTGTTTGGATTAACCTCTTTCTTGTAATGTTTTTACTAATCCTGCCAATGTGTTTCCGCCTGATTGCAGTGCAGAAATAACATTTTTCGCTGGTGATTGCAGTAAGCCAATAACTTCGCCAATAAGTTGCTCTTTTGATTTCAACTTGGTTAACGTATCTAATTGGTTATCGCCAATGAATATTGCCGAGTCAATATATGCTGCTTTTAAAACCGGTTTGTCACCTGTTTTTCTCAGTTGTTTAATCAGTTTTGCCGGAGCAGTTGCTGATTTTGAGAAAAGTATTGATGATGAACCTTTTAACACATCATATATTGGGGCAAAATCTCCGCCTGCAGCTTCCATAGCTTTTTTGATCAAGCTATTTTTAGTTACCTGCATTTTAATGTCGCTTTCGAAACATTTACGACGGATATCATTAACTTTTGCAACCGTTAGGTTTGAAGTATCAGTAATATAAAAATTACCGTATTCCTTCATTTGTTCAGTGAGGGCAAGAACAAGGTCGTATTTTTCTTCTTTATTCATGATTTAGATCCCCGCTACTGATTTTGTTTCTACTGTTATTCCCGGAGACATAGTAGAAGAGATATGAATACTCTTAAAATATGTTCCTTTAGCTGATGAAGGCTTTAATTTAGAGATGGTTTGCAATACTTCTAATGCATTCTCATAGATCTTCTCAGCAGGGAAAGATGCTTTTCCTATTGAAGTATGAATGATACCGGTTTTATCAACCTTGAAATCGATCTTACCACCTTTTACCTCAGTTACAGCTTTTCCAACTTCCGGAGTTACTGTTCCTGATTTAGGGTTAGGCATTAAGTTACGCGGACCAAGCACACGGCCTAATCTACCTACCTTAGCCATAACACTTGGCATAGTAATGATAATATCAACATCAGTCCATCCGCCTTCAATCTTGGCAATATAGTCATCCAAACCTACAAAATCTGCACCTGCGTCTTTAGCTTCTTGTTCCTTATCAGGAGTACAAAGAACTAATACACGTACAGTTTTACCGGTTCCATGAGGCAATGTTGCAATACCACGTACCATTTGATTGGCTTTACGCGGATCAACACCTAAACGCACATCTATATCAACTGATGAATCAAATTTAGTTAAGGTTAGTTCCTTTACCAAAGCTGATGCAGCTTCTAATGAGTATGATTTATTAGCCTCAATTTTGGAGAGTGCCACTTTTTGATTTTTTGTTAATCTAGCCACTGTCTTAACTGATTTAATTTTTTATTTCGAATTTCGGATTTTCGATTTCGGATTTGTTCCTATCTCTCTCCTATATTCGAAACGTTAATAATCGACTCTCTTTTCTTCGATTTCAAATCCGAAATCGAAAATCCGAAATCCGAAATTAATTGTTGTTCCAGGGAGCTGTACCGCTAACGGTTATCCCCATGCTGCGGGCAGTACCTGCTACCATTCTCATGGCTGATTCTACTGTGAATGCATTCAAATCAGTCATTTTATCTTTGGCAATAGTTTCAACCTGCTCCCAGTTTACACTGGCAACTTTTTTACGGTTGGGTTCTGCCGACCCGCTTTTTAAACCTGTGGCTTCCATTAACTGGATAGCTACCGGTGGGGTTTTAATGATAAAATCAAACGACTTGTCAACATAAACAGTAATAACTACAGGAAGCACTTTGCCAGGTTTGTCCTGGGTACGTGCATTGAACTGCTTGCAAAACTCCATAATGTTCACCCCTTTTGCACCTAATGCTGGTCCAATTGGAGGTGATGGGTTTGCAGCGCCGCCCTTTACTTGCAGCTTTACCATCGCACCGACTTCTTTTGCCATCTTTTGCTTTGTTATTTAATTATTCAATGTTATTAGTGGAAGCTATGTAACATTTTGTTATTTTGATTTCGAATTTCGGATGTTCAATTTCGAATTTCCTATCCTCGTTCCCGTCAAAATGTCTTTATATAAATTCGAAATCGAAAATTCGATATCCGAAATAATTAACTACTCTTTCTCTACCTGCATGTAATTCAATTCAAGCGGCGTACGGCGCCCGAAGATCTTTACCATTACTTTCAGTTTCTTCTTTTCCTCGTTCACTTCTTCTATCACACCGCTGAAACCGTTGAAAGGGCCATCCATTACTTTAACGGCCTCGCCTACATAGTAAGGCACGTTCATGGTTTCGCCCTGCGCGCTCATTTCATCAACCTTACCTAAAATACGGTTAACTTCTGCCTGGCGTAAAGGGATGGCATTACCTGCCTTATCACCCAAAAAGCCAATTACGCTGTTTATATTTTTTATAATGTGCTCTAACTCACCGTCAAGGGCAGCCTCCATCAACACGTAACCCGGAAAATAATTGCGCTCTTTGGCAATTTTCTTTCCGTCGCGCATCTGGTAATATTTTTCGGTAGGTATCAAAACCTGCGGTATAAGGTGCGATATCCCTAAACGGTTTACCTCGGCATCAATATATTGCTTTACCTTTTTTTCTTTACCGCTAATGGCCCTAACTACATACCATTTTAACTGATCACCCATTCTTTATATATATTATTAAGCCAGTGAACTATAAAACTTCTCAAGTACGTAACCTATTACCTGGTCCATACCGAAAATAAGCAACGCAATAATAATAGCTGCAATAAGTACCAATACGGCACTGCTTTGCAGCTCTTTCCAGGTTGGCCAGGTTACTTTCTGGGTCAACTCTATGTACGACTCTTTAATATATTCTGATACGCCAGCCATCTATATTAGTTATTTACTATAAGCACGGGAACAAGGATTCGAACCCTGATCAAAGGTTTTGGAGACCTCTATTCTACCGTTGAACTATTCCCGTGTATCCCTAATCCTTACAGGACTTTGGTTTGTTTCACTCTTTATGTAACAAAGTACCCAGGTTAAAAACCCAGGTACTTTGTATATAATTAACCCATTTTCCTACTCCCCGTTTTAGGGGTAAGGGGGCTTATTTTAATATTTCGGTTACCTGACCGGCACCTACTGTTCTACCACCCTCGCGGATAGCGAAACGTAAGCCTTTTTCCATTGCGATAGCGTTGATCAGCTTTACAGTGATGGTAACGTTATCACCAGGCATAACCATTTCTACACCTTCGGCCAATGAGATCTCACCGGTTACGTCAGTTGTACGGAAATAGAATTGCGGACGGTATTTGTTGAAGAATGGAGTGTGACGGCCACCTTCTGCTTTTGATAATACGTAAACTTCTGCTTTGAAATCAGTGTGT
>Ga0164241_10001094_pt1 | contig 36768 bp, 35 predicted proteins | sample OricomyardsoilBY_FD_108780 | JGI IMG/M metagenome (GOLD analysis project Ga0164241, IMG submission 108780) | Backyard soil microbial communities from Emeryville, California, USA - Original compost - Back yard soil (BY) | ecosystem: Environmental > Terrestrial > Soil > Unclassified | place: USA... | reverse complement strand
TGCCCGAACGGGCTTTTTGAAAACTTTGGTCGTCGCCTTTTTCGTCACAGAGATAAAACCTCGTCGGGCACCGCGAAAGAATCCGCCTAACCTGCGCTGATCGCCGGCAAGCTGAGCCCTAGTCTACCTCACCTCGGGCCGGCATCCAGGGAAAGCTCGGATTGTCCTGCAGCCGGGCTTGCATCCGTGGCTTCCGCGCTGTCATGCGTGTTGGTCGCTGTTCCCGCGTCGCTGCTCTCCTGCGGCCAGGGCGCGACCACGGGCGGTTCGTATTCGGGCGGCGGTGTGCCGGGCGGCAAACGCCGCCCCGCGCAGGCGGCAAAAATCAGCGCAAACAGGCCCAGCGTCAGCGCAATCTTCACAGCGTAACTCCACCTGCGGCGTCGGGCGCGTGCCCGCCGTCGCTCTCGGCCCCCGCGTCCGCTTCGGGCTCACTCTCTTCGTCTTCATCCTCGCCGGGTTCGGCGAGCTCGCTTTCGGTCGGCGGTGGTGGTGCGGCATCCGTGCCCGCGGCACGAGCTCCGCGCGCCCCCGGAGGTGCCACCGCGATTTCGTAGCTCGCGGGCGGAGGCGCCGGATCGGGCGTGGGCGAACGGCACGCGACGAGCATCGGCAAGAAGAAAGCGAACAGGCCGAATGATGAGTGAAACGTTTGCAGCGTCATAGCCAGCGCTCTTCGTCGACGGCCCTCAGCGTTTGGAGCAAATCATGGCGCGGCTGGTAGCCGAGCACAGAGCGCGCCCGGCTGTCGTCGACCATGCACACGTAGCGAATGAAATCGAGCTCGGGCGCGGGAAACGAGGTCACGCGCCAACGAAACAGCCGATCGACCGCGGCACGCGCCATGTTGTGCGGCACCGCGACTGCGCTGCGTTCGAGCATCGTGAGCGCGCGCGACAGCGACACGGGCGGCGGTCCCGCGATGTTGAAGATCCCGCGTACGCCGGGCACGAGTGCAGCACGCAGCGCCCAAACGACGTCATCCTGATGCACGACTTGCATCATCGGATCGAAGCCGAGCAACGTCGGCACCACTTTCAGGCGCAAGTAATTGCTGGGCGCGTTGTGCACCGTGCCCAAGATGTGTGACGGCCGCAGAATGACCGCCTCGGTCTGCGGGTAGCGCCACAAATACGATTGCGCACCCATGTCGAGGCCGACCAAATCACGGATCTCGCTGAACGGACCCGCGCCGAGCAGAGGCGCATCTTCGTTGAGAAATACCGGGTTATCCGGCCTTGGGCCGTACACGTTGGCGCTCGAGAGCAGGATCACCTTGGGCACTTTGTAGCGCTCGGCGTACTCGAGGAGGTGTTGAAACGCGATCACGTTCCAGGAATGATGATCCTCCGCGCTGTCTCGGGGATTGTGCATGACACCGAGGTGCACCAGCGCGCGCACGTTGCCCGACCGAAAAATGTCCTTCGTGCGCTTGCTGCGAACGTCGATCTCGTGATGTTCGATGTCGCTCGGGCGGTCCGGGAATGGCCGGCGATCCAAGCCAATCACCTTGGCTTCGCGGTGCAGCACGCGCGTCAAGCGCCGCCCGAGCCGACCGCAAATACCGGTGATGACGATGGCGCCGTCATCGCGACGCGTCGTCGCGGACGTCGCCCCGTCAGGGCCAACCTGATCCGTCAAAGAAAGACGCTCCGCCGACTGGAGAGCCCGCGACGGAGCATGTCCGATATGGTCTGGCGCACCAGCCATACCTTTTCGCCGATGACCGAGTCGTCATCGTCCACCCCGCCCTCGAAGCGCATCGGTTCACCGAAGTGAATTCGATATTTGGTCGGTAGCGGCATTTGTGCGCCCGGCACGAACATCTGCGGGATCAGCGGAAAAACCGGGATATCGAGCAGGCGTGCAGCCCAACTCACGTTGCCGAGGCTCACGTATTGCTCTTCGGCGCCAATCACCGCGACTGGCACGATCGGAGTGTTGGTCTCGATCGCCAAGCGCATGAAGCCGAGCCCGAACGGTTCGAGCTGGTAGCGGCGCTCGAATGGTTTCGACACACCGCGAATGCCCTCGGGAAAAGCCAGCAAGACTTCACCCATCTCGAGCAAGCGCCGCGCATTCTCGGGTACGCCGACCACCTGCCCCACGCGATTGAAGAACGCCGACACGAACGGCAACGTGGCCGTCCACTTTTCGACCATCGCGCGGACCACGCGCGGCGGGTTCGCGTCGAAGAACAAGGATGATCCGACGATCGCCGCGTCGATCGGCACTTGCCCGGAATGATTGGCGATCAACAGCACGCGCCCAGCTGGCACATGCTCGATCCCGAACACCTCGGTCCGGAAATACATGCGATGAAAAAACGCGAGCAACACCGCCGCGTTGCGCGCAGTCTCGACATCGAAGCCAAAGGGATCGCCTCCGAGGTCGACGTAGCGCGTCTTCAGCACCTCCACGCGCTCCTCGAAGTCGCGCCCGAGCAAGCGCGTTTTCAGCTCATCACTCGCGTGGCGGGCCACGGCACGCAGGCGTTCCAAGAACGGCACTGCGCCGCCCGCCACGTCCGCCAGCCGCGCTAGTGCGTTCCGAGACTCCATCTCCGTGCCGAGTCTTGCCGCCTCCCGTCGCCACTGCAATCGCTTTCGGCTTTTCCCGTGCTGCCGATTCTCGGCCGAATTGCCGGAAACGCGTTACGTTGCCGGCCAATGCCAGCGCGCAGCGTGATTCCAGCACCGCTAGAGCCCGGCTCGCGCATCCGCGTGATTGCACCCTCCGGCCCGTTCGATCGGACTTTGGTGCTGCGCGGCATGGGTTGGCTCGGGCAGCGTTACCGCGTCGAGTTCGATTGGTCGATTTTCGAGCGCCAGGGGTTTCTGGCGGGCAGCGACGCGCGCCGGCTCACCGAATTGAATCGCGCCTTGGCCGATCCGGGCATTTCCGCGATCATCGCGGCCCGCGGCGGCTACGGGCTGACGCGCATTGCGCACCTCGCCGAGTACGCTCCGCTGCTCCATCATCCGAAGTGGATCGTCGGCTTCTCGGACGTCACCGCGCTGCACGTGGAAGCGACGGCACTTGGCGTTGCCTCGATGCACGGCCCCAATGCCGCAGCGTTGGGCCGAAGTGACGCTTGGACTCAGCAGCGTTTTCTGCGCGCGCTCGAAGCACCGAGCGCGAAAGCGCACTTCGAGGGTCGGCACACGCTCCGTCCCGGCGTGGCTCACGGACCGTTGGCCGGAGGCAATTTGAGTCTGCTTTTTGCGTGCCAGGCGACTGGACGCCTACGATTGCCGACGGGCGCAATCCTGCTCATCGAGGACGTGACCGAATCGGCATATCGAGTCGATCGCATGCTGAGCGCCCTGTTGGCCGGCGGCGCACTCGACGGAATTGCGGCCGTCGCTATCGGTGACTTTACGGATTGTCCCAATTCGCACGGAGTGTCCGTGCATGACGTCCTTGCTGAACGCCTCTGTGCGCTTGGCGTGCCCGTGCTGAGCGGGCTGCGCTTTGGCCATGAGCGCTACAACGAGTTCGTTCCGCTCGGCGTGGCTGCCAAGCTCGACGCGACGACCCGTCGCCTCGAGCTTGGTTCCGACTAACGACTCTTGTCGTCGAATAGTTCGGCCTCGTCGACCGTTACCGTCAATTCATCTTGCTCATCGGCATCGAGCAAGCTCGGCAAGGGCGCTTGCGGCAAGGGCGGTGGCGGCTTGCCCGAGGTGCGCGCGGTGGGCGGCGGCGGCGGCGCAGGACGCGACGCGCTCGCCATTGGCGGCGGCGGTGGGCGGTTACCGAGGCTTGACGCTCCGGAACGCGTCGGCGGTGGCCGCGTCGATGAGGGCGGTGGCGGCGGCGGGCGCTTTCCAGGCTTTGGCGGCGGTGCTTTATGGATCGCCGGTGCAAGAGGCTCATCCTCCACCTCGGCACCCGTGCTGGCCCCGTTGAGCGCGGTCTCGGGCGCAGGGGGAACCGCGCTTGGCGGCAATGGAGGCGGCGTGGGACGCGGACGAGACAACGGCGGCGGGACCCGCGGTTCGTCTACCTCGGGCGCGGCCTGCAATGTTTCAGAGTTCGGCGGCGATGGTTCCGTGGTGCTGACTGACTCGGCGGCTTCGGTGTCTGCGCCAGCTTCCGGCTCTGCGTCGGCTTCGCCTTCGGCAGAAATCGCGGAGCTGCCGGCGCTTTCACTCATCAGCGCATCAGCTTGCGTCGGAGCCTCTTCAACTTGTGGAGACGTTCCCGGCTCCGGCGCGGCCACGACCGGCGCTTCTTCCTGCTCGGGCGCCGCGACTTCGGCACCAATCGCCTCGGCCGGCTTGTCAGTCGCGACGTCAGACGCTGCTTCGGCTTCCTCAGTTGCGGTCGATATGATCGGCGCCCCAACCTCGCTCGTCGCCTCGGCTGTCTCGGCCGACGACGCGGCCGGCTCATCCGTTCGACTTTCCGATTCCGCGCTCTCTGACGACGCGCTCGCCTCGGTTGTACTTTCCGTCGGAGACGACGTGGGCTCCGCGCTCGCTGGCGCAACGGCAGCGTCCGGCGCGGGCGCGGGCGGAGCTTCAGCCGGCGGCTCGGCTGTGCGCTTCAGCATGTTTGCCTTCGCCAGCTCCAAGCCAGCGACGGCTTCGGCATCACCGGCCTTCATGCGCAGCACGCGGCGCCAGGCGTCCGCGGCCTCGCGCGGATCATCGAGCTTTTCCTGCCAAAGACGAGCGACGTTGCGAGCGAGCTCGGCGCGCGCCGCCGGCTCCTTGCCGCGCAGGATCTGATCCTCGTACAGCTGGACCATTCCTCGATAGTCTTCGAGTTCGACGTACAGCGTCGAGAGCTGATCCATCACCGCGGTATCGGCTGGCGAAAGGTCGTGTAGGCGCTTCAAGTCCGCGGCAGCTCCCGGCGCATCCGAGAGCTTTTCGCGGCGAACCGCGGCGCGGCGAGCAAGCAGCTTGCGAACCAAGGGACCGTCGAACACTTCCTCGAGTGCGCGACTCAGCACGGCTTCGGCACGCCGCGGTTCGCCGATCTCATCCGCCAAGCGCTCGAGCGCGGCAAGCGGTTCGTCGTCGACGTGACTGACTATCGCGTCACCGAGCCAAGTGAAGGCTTGTTCCGTGTCCTTCAGCTCGGCGTGGGCCAACTCTGCAGCTCGGCCGAGCAGCATGCCGCGCGTGCGCCCGCCATCTCGCGAACCCTGGCCGCCGTTGGCCAGCGCTTCAGCGAGCGTGCGCCGCAGTTGGTCGGTCTTTTGCTCTGCATCGGTGCTGCGAGCTACCACCACTAGCGTGTTGAGTGTGTCTTCTTGGAGTGCCCCACCGAGCGCGAGGTCGAAGAAGGCGCGCGCCTTGTCGTAAGCCCCGAGGGTTGCGGCCACGCTCGCGGCGCGTCCCAACGCAGCGAGCTTGTCGCTCGGAGCCTTACAACGCGTCACCTGTCGCTCGTAGATTTCGATGACCTTGGGAGCCTCGCTGGTCAGCTTGCCGAGGCGCGCCAACAAAGGTTCGACCTCTGCTGGAGAAACGCTGGTGAGCGCTTGCTCACCATGGCGGATCGCTTCGGCCGATTCCACGCCGAGGCCCGCGAGCACCTCTGCCTGACGCACCATTTCTTCCGCGCGTGCGGGCCCGCTGAGCGCGAGGATGATCAGCTCGTGCGCGATGCTGAGCGCGTCGAGATCCTTCAGCTTGACCGCGATTCGTTCGAGTTCTTGGGCGATCTCGGGATCGGTGCTGCGAGTCCGAGCGAGTTCCTTGGCCACGCTGGCGGCGTCCGCATCGCGCCCCACTTCGACGAAGCGCTCGAACGCGCCGCGCAGCGCGCCGTTGCGCGCAGGGCTCGGGGCAGTTTCCAAATACCACTCGACTAGTTTGCCCGCGACGACGCCCTTCCAACCGAGCGAGTCACCCAAACGCACGTACTCTTCACGGCATGGTTCGTCGCCCGTGTCCGCGACTTGCATGAGCACGGCGAGCGCGTCATCGCTCTTCTTCACCTTTTCATGCAGAACCTCGGCCAAACGCCGAGTCATTCGGCTGACCTCGGCTTCGTCGCCCTCGACCTCGATCAGCTCGGCCAAATGTTTGGCGAAGCGCGGCCAATCCTCTAGCTTTTCGCACAAGATGGCGAGCCGGCTCACGGCGTCGAAGTTTTCTGGCTCGAGCTCGCGAACCAGGTCGAGCGCGACTACGGCTGAGACCGCGTCATCGAGCGGGCCTTCGTACAGACGAGCCAAGTCGTCGGCGACTTTGAGCTTCTCCGCCGGATCTTCGAGCACCTTCAGCCGGCGTTCCAACGCGGCTGCCACACCCTTGGGCTCGTCGAGGCGCTGATACAGCTCGGCGATCTTCGACAGCGCGCCGTCATTGGCAGCGTCGAAATCGTTCAACAAACGCTCGTAAACCTCGATCGCCGTCTTCGGATCGGAAAGGCCATCAGCGACGATCTGCGCGCGCCGTAGCAGTACCGGGATCTGCTGCTCGGGTCCCTCGGAGGCTTTCTCCAAGCGATCGAGCAGCGACACGACTTCACCGAACTCGGAGCGCTGCTCCGCGTCGTCCGCCAAAATATTGAGCGCTTCGAGATCGTCGCCGTCTTTCAGCAGCGCTTGCAGCGTCTGTCGCGCGTCATCCGGCTTGCCGAGCGTGTCGCGCTGGAGCAGCGCGGCGCGCTTGCGGAGGTCCGCGCGCTGCGCGCGCTCCAAAAGCTTGTCAGCGCGGCGCAACAAGAACGAGACCAGATCTTCGTTGCGCTCAGCCGCGATGTAGCGCGCCTCGAGATCCGCCGCGTAGCGATCGCTGCTCGGATCGAGCTCGGTCGCTTGCTCTAAACGCACCACGGCTGTCGCTTCATCACCAGCGCGCGATAGGTAGTCGGCTTCGGTCGCGAACAACGCCGCCTTGTCGGCTGCGCCGTCGACGGCTTGCGCGCGCTCGTTCGCCGCCGATGCGGCGCGATCCCAGGCTTGCGCCGCCGCAAAACAACGCTCGGCAGCTGCCCAATACTCGCTGTTCTTGAGTAGCTTCGCGGCTTCTGAGAAGGCCTCGCCGGCAGCCAGCGGCTGCGCGTCAGCTTCGCGCAACTCACCCAGCTTCTGCAGCAGCGTGCCCCGCTGCGGGTCATCCGTGATCGCTTCGACGTTTTCGGCGATCACCCCAATCGCCAAATCGACGCGCGAACCTTGTTCGAAGAAACCCACCGCGCTGACAATTGCCTCCTCGTCACCCGTGGCCAAGGCTGCGATGCGCGCCCACGCCTCACCGGTGGCCACCGGGTCCTTGCGCTTCTGCTCGTGCAGCTTCGCGAGCGCCTTTTCCAGCGAGATGCGCGCTTCGATGTCGAGCGTTTGTTCGGCTTCTTCACCCAACAAATTCGCGAGCTCGTCCCAGCGCGACTGCTTCTCGAACATGCGCTTGAGTTGGCTGCGCGCGGGTTCGTCGTCAGCGTCGATCGCGAGCAACTCTTTGAGCGCAGTGATCGCGCCGTCAGCATCTTTCAGCTGCGTGTCGCACAGCACGGCGACCTCACGCAGCCAACCCTGGCGCTGATCCGTGTCGGCATTCGCATCCGAGCCCGCGGCCAACAAAATGTCCCGCAAATCGACGTATTTTCGCGTTTGGCGGAGGAACGGCTCCAAATAGCCGATGGCCTCGAGATTCGCAGGGTCCAGGGTCACGACCTCACGAAACTTGGCGGCGGCCTCGTTCTTCTTCACCTTGCGCGCCAAGGCTTGCGCGTGCTCGAGCAGCGCGGCCACGCGCGCCTCGTTGTCCGCGTTGGGCGGAGGCGCGAGCGCGTCGAGCAGCGCGTCATCGCCGCCGGCCGCCATCGAATCACTGATCAACTTGCGCGCCTCGCCCGCGAGCACGCCGCTCGGATTGGCCTTCAGGTAGGCCGCCGCGCGTGGCGCAACCTCCGCGGTGCGGTTCAGCTGCTGCCCGTAGAAAATGGCGAGCTGGATCGCGCGATCGTGCTCCGGCGCGAGCTCGAGAGCACACAACGAATACGACAGGCCATGCTCCCCCGCGTATTCTTCGGCGAGTTCGACGAACAGCGCGGCACCCTCTTGCCGATCCTGCGCTGAGACACTCTGACCGGATTGCGCGCGCTCGAGGAGCACCGCAGCAAGTTGCTGCTTGAGCGTCGCATCCTGCCCACCTTCGAGCTCACGCGCTCGGCGGTACGCGACGATTGATCCTGCGAAGTCGAGCGCGTTCTTACGCACGTCACCTTCGTCTTGGTAGAGCGCGATCTTTCGCTCGGAGTCGCTGACCAGCGCCTGCTCCAAAGCGAAGTACGGCACCGCTTCGTTCCACTGTCCCGCGCCCTTGTGCAGCTCGCGAATCGAGTAGATCGAAAACTGACTTCCGGGATCGAACTCGATCGCACGCTTATAGTTTTCGATCGCTTTCTTCGGCTGCTCGAGCGGCGGATTTTGCCAAAGCTGACCGAGCTCTTCGTGCAAAATCGCGAGCTGTCCGCGCAGCTCAGGCTCTTGCAGAGCGAGCAACGCGAGCGCCTTCGCGCGACGTTCGAGCAACGCGACCAACGCCTTGGTATCGCCCTTCTCGCGATACAGTTCAGCGAGGCGATCAGCGGGCGTTGCTTGCGTCGGATCGCGATCGATCGCGATCATCAATGCACGCGCTGCGCGATGTGCATCACCGAGCGTGGTCGACCAAACGTTTGCGGCTTCAGTCAACCAATGACACGCCACTGCGGGTTCACTGGTCGCGGTCCCAACTTTTTCCAGTAACATCGCATACGACTTCGGATCACTTTGCCCCGCTTGGTGAGCAAAGGTGATTGTTTCTTGGTCGTGCGGGTTTTGGACCAGACGCTGGACGAGCGTCTCCATTTCACGAGGGTCCATATCTATTCAGATCACGCTAACACGCGGAAAGAACGCCCCGCAACGCGCAATCCAGCGTCGCGGCACACGAGCTACTCGAAGCGCCCGTAACGTTCGTTTCCCTTCTTCTGAAGGGGCGCCTTCGACGAATTGTGCGAATGAGTGACCTTCTTTGCTGGCGGCGTGATCGAAGCGCTCGGCGCGGGCTCGGCAACGGCTTCCACCGCGGAATTTTCCGCTGTGTTGAGACTGCTCGGCGGAGGTTCTTGCGCAGCGCGGCTTTGCAACTCGACTCCCGACGTGCCGGTTGCGTTCGTTGCGCCATGCCCTTCCGCTCGAGGCGCTGGTGTGCGTTGAGCGAGCGCGACCAGCAGGCCGAGTGCCAAGAGCACGGCGGCCGCTGACAAGAGCCACTTGCCATATCGCCGAACGAGCGTCTTTTTCCGACCAGCCAACGTTAGGCGCGGGCCGCTCTCGAGAGCCCGCACGCTGATCTCGGCGGCATCGATCTCGGCGATCATCTGCTCGGCGGTGGCTGGCCGTTCGGAGGGTGATTTGGCGAGCACGCGCCACAAAAGCGCCTCGATGCTCTCTGGCACCTTCACTTCTGGCGTCATGGTCTCGAAGCGCGGCGGCGGATCCTTGATATGCCGCGCCATCACCACGACAGCGTCATCGTCGACGAAGGGCGCCCGACCACTCAGCATTTGATAGAGGAGCACCCCCAGGGAATAGAGATCGCTCCGGGCATCCAGCGGTGACCCTTGTGCCTGCTCGGGCGACATATAGCGCGGAGTGCCGAAGACCGTCCCGGCTTGGGTTTCTAGCTGGTCGATCTTGCTTGCTTGTTCGCCTCGCGACCACTTGGCGATGCCGAAATCCAGGACCTTGCAAACCTCCTGTGCCATGCCACCGGGGAGCCGGGACAAGAACAGGTTATCCGGCTTCAGATCACGATGAATGATCCCCTTTTCGTGGGCTTCCGCGAGCGATTGCAGAGCATCACGAGTGAAGCGCAAGGCATCGAACCAGTCGAAGCGCCCGACGCGACGCAAGCGATCGCCCACCGTTTCACCTTCCAGCATTTCCATGGCCAGAAACCACGATCCGTCCTCGGCCTCGCCGAAATCGAATGCGGTTACGGTGTGCGGGCTGACCAGCGCGCTGATCGCGCGCGCTTCGCGCTCGAAACGGCCTTTGGTTTCTGGATCATGCGCGCGATCTTGGCGCACGAGCTTGAGCGCGACATCGCGCCCCATCGCCTCCTGACGAGCTCGATACACGGCGCCCATCGACCCCTTGCCCAACCGGCCGAGGATCGTGAAGCGTCCTGCAATGGTAGTACCGAGGAGCGGATCGGATCCGTCACGCAAATCGACGAACGGCAGCGAATGCTCTGGGCAGCGCGGCAACTCGCTGCCGCGGGTGACCAGTCCGGGAAACGCAGATTGCGGTCTGCGACACCGCGGGCACAACCGCTCGGTCGAGCGGCTCGAGGGCGGGATAGTCGCTTCAGCGGCCACGGCGGGCATTGGGGGTCTCGCGGCTTTTCGAAAAAGCGCACGCCTATCTTACATCACCCAAGCGCGCGCGTCTGGCAAGCACACTTCCTAAGTTTGCGGCCGGCGAGAACCGACGGGTGCGCCCTGCACCGACATCAGAACTCGAGTTGGACGTGCGCAAGCGGCGCTGCAAACGCCGACCGAGGCATTGGCAACGCTGAGGTCGTTGGTGAAGCATCGGCAAATCGCCCCCAGTACAACGTCACGCTTCCGGCACCCGCGAGCAAGCCCGTCGCGAGCGCGACATCGGCAACGATTGCCGCATCGCGCGCTCGAGACTCCTCGCTGTCCGCATCGAGGGTGAGCGCGCGTACGCCGAACCCGGCACCGATCAAGAGCGAAGCGAGTGCCAAACCCCCGGTGCCGATCACCCAACCGTCAAACTTGCCGCGTACCCGCGCCGGGGGGCAATTGGCCGTGTAGACCGGCGCGCTCGCAGCTTCCCGCGGCACGGCCGCAAGCAGCTCGGCTTGTGCTCCTTTCAACCGCTCGATGGTCTGGGCCGCGCGCTCCAGTTCCTTCGGGTCCTTCTCCATCGTCTGAAAGCGCTCGAGTGAAGTGATCGCTCCAGTGAGGTCACCCAGTTTTTCCTGAACCAACGCCAGGTTGAACACCAAGTCCTTACCGCCCGGATCGCGCGCGAGAGCGGCTCTCAGCTCCTCCACGGCCCGTCGGTACTTTCCCGCGCGGTACCAGTCCAGTGCGCGTTCGAAGTGCTCCGCGGCTTGCGCGGGCGCCGCGCGACCGTCGGTCAAGACGCGTGGCGTCGGGGGCGAAGGGCTGACCGGTGCGGCGGGCGCAAGGCTCGCCGGTGCGAGACTCGTTGGAGCAGGCGGCGCGGCGCTCTGGGCCTTGGCTCGCGGGGCAACGCTGACTGCGCACACCACCAAAAACAGGCTCAAACGCATGTCGGCGGCAGCATAGCGCAAGTCGGCCCGCGCGCGGCGGGCTATACTAACGGCGCATGCCACCGCAGCCCATTTCGCCCTGGCAGGACGGCGCGAAGACAAACGGCACCTCGGTCTTTGCGATCGCCTCCAGCTTGTCGGGCTTCATCTGCTTCTTGGGTGTGGGAGGCGCGCTCGGCATCGTACTCGGGCTAATCGCGCGGGCCGAGATCTCGCGTGCTGAAGGGCGCGAATCTGGTCGCGGGCTCGCCACCGCGGCGATCGCGCTCGGAGCGTTCAATGTATGTGCGACAGTGATCGCCGTCGCCGTCGGCATCACCTACCTCGCGCGTCCGGCAACGGCGGGCACTTCGTCGTGGAGCAGCGCGCCCACGACGGCCGGCCCGGTCCGAAGTGCTCCGAGCGTCGCACCGCGCGCGACGAAACCCAGCGCGAGGACAGCTCCCCCAGCCCGCGCCTCGCGTGAAACGGGCACCCAAGTCACCACCATCGGAGACATCACCGTCGCTGATCTTGCGGGCGATTTCGAGCTGGAGTTGCGCAATCAACGGGCGCTCGCCTCGACTGCAGGCGAGACGCTCGTGTTGTGGTTGGTGGAGCCGAACTGCAAACCTTGCAATGGCGTCGCTGCCGCCCTCACTCGCAAAGAGGCGCAAAAATCGCTAGCGAAGCTGCGTTTCGTACGCGTCGACAGCAATGACTTTCAACCCGAACTCGAACAGCTGGGCATTCCCACTGAAAAAATCCCGGGCTTCGCGCTTCTCGATGCGCGCGGACACGTTCGAGACTTCATTCACGGTGGTGAGTGGGACGCCGACATTGCCTCCAACATCGCGCCAGTACTAGGAAAATTCGCGCATGGCGGGTATGTAAAACGCCGTGACCCATGGCGCGGCCCGCGCCGTGGTGACGAAACGCCGCTCTGACCCTGCTCGCGATCGCGCACCGCGGATTTTTGATACTATCTGCGGCCCTGAATGACGAGCGTTCAACATTTGATCACGCCCCTGCCCGTTGGTGCTTCTGTTGCCCCTGGTACCCTTCGCGCACGGCTCGAGGAGCTGCGCGCGCGCGGCGCTCAGCTGAACCTCAAACAAGCCGTGGGCATCGTCGTCCCGTTGTGCGTGCAGGCCGCGGAGCTCCACCGCGCAGGCCACCGCTTGTATCTCCACCCCTCGAGCTTGGTGGAAGATGAATACGGTTTTTACCAAATTTCGCTGCCTCACGCGAGCAAGCCGCCCATTCTCCCGCGCGACAAAGCGTGCATGGCGCCCGAGGAACGCGCTGGCGCACCGGGCACAGCGCGCGCGAGCGTCTTCGCACTCGGCGCGATCCTCTACGAACTGCTGACCAACCTCGCAGTTGGACCTGGCATGCGCCGGCCGAGCGAGGTTGTGCCAGGATTGGGCCCTGATTTCGAGGGGATGCTAGCCAAAGCCTTGGTCTCGGACCCCGCACATCGCCCGGACGATCTCAACGCCCTCGCCCAGGCATTGCACCAATTCGCGCCGCCCGGCAGCGTGGTTCCGCCGCCACCCGCAGATACGTCGCACCTCGATCACGATGTGGGGTTCGACGTGGACGTCTCGATGTCGATGCTCCCGCCGGTGCCTAGCACGAACAACAGCCCCTACGGCTTAGGAGTCGTCGAGCAGCGCGCGCGCGTCCCAGCGGATGCCACGAGCGAGCTTGCGACCTTGAAAGCGCGCCTGGAAAGCGATCCCCGCCCGCGTTACGTGGTGGTCAAAGACGGCATGGATCACGGCCCGTTCAGCGCGGTCGAGCTGCTGCAACAGATCGCGACCCACACCTTTCTCGACGGCGATGTGGTGCGTGATTCACTGAGCAAGGACGAGCGCGCGATCAAGGACTGGGAAGAGTTTGCGCCCTTCGCGGAAAATGCTCGCCTCGCTCGCGACATTACCGCTGAAAAAGCCGCGATCGAGCGCGTCGTGGTCCAAGAATCGCGCAGCACGCGCGGCAAGACGCTGATCGGTGTCTTGGGCGTCGGCGCGTTGCTGGTCGTGGCCGGACTTTGGTTTTTGAAGGCGCGCGCCAATCGCAGCGATGAAGTCGCGGTTCAAGTCGAGTCCCAATCCAACGTCGAACTCGATGCCGGTTTGAACTCGACCAAAAAGAAGGGCGGCGGCGGCGGCCGAGTCGTCGGACGCAGCGGCGGCTTCCCAATCCTCGGCGGCGGTCAAAGTTGCGAAGCTGCGCAGGCTTCGTACGTGGAAGAGATGAGCGTCGGTGGCCCCCGTGGTCAAGCGGACATCACCGGCGGCCAGTACGCGGCAATCTTGAATCGCGGCAGCTATTTCGCTCACTGTAACGTGCCGGACAGCGCCAAGATCAGCATCTGCGCAGCGGTTCAAAACGGACGCGCGGTGGGCGTCACCGTGGTCGTGACCCCGCGCAACCCGGGCGCTTCGTCTTGTATCGCTGCGGGCGTGCGTGGCCTGAGTTTTCCCAGCAACCCGAAGCTCGACGTCACTCACACGAGCTTCTGAGGCAGACAGACCGGGTGGCGGAGCGACGACATGAAGCACCGAGGGATGATTGGGGAACGAGCGTCGCGAGTGTTCTTGTGCGCGGCCACCCTACTCGTGGGCTGCAACGTACCGATTGCGGCCGGACTGGACGAAACGGACGCCAATCACGCAGTGGTCGCGCTGGAGAAGAGTGGGGTCGCGGCTGACAAGGATCGCGACCCGGACAGCGAGGGCCGCTGGCGCATCAGCGTTGCCCGTGACGATGCCTCGAGCGCAGCCGTCATCTTGAGCTCCGAGAGCCTGCCGCCGCCCGCGAGTCCGGGCTTGCTCGAAACGCTCGGACAGGGCTCGCTCGTGCCGAGCCGCGCCTCGGAACAAGCCAAATTCGTGGCAGGAACGGCGGGTGAGCTCGAGCGTTCCCTACGCAGTTTGGACGGCGTGGTCTCCGTGCGCGTGCACTTGGCCATCCCCGAAAAGGACGCGCTCGCGCCGGAAGAAGCTCCGTCCCCGGCGTCTGCCTCCGTCTTACTGCGTCATCGCGGCTCGGCGCCTCCGATTGCAATCAACGACATTCAAAGGTTGGTCGCAGGCGCGGTCCCCGGCCTGACTCCAGCCCAAGTCTCGGTCGTCGCGTCCCCAGTTCCGGTCCCGGCTCGCCTCGCCGAACGTGAGCTCTCTCGCTTTGGCCCTGTCACCGTGACGCGCGCCTCGGTGTTTCCCTTGCGAACTATCGTTGGCGGCGCGCTGCTCTTGAACTTGGGGCTGCTTGCCGCGCTCTTCCTGGTTTGGACGCGCGCCCGAAAAGCCGAGTCGAACCTGGCCGAGCAGCGAGCTGAAGGGGCACAGGGCGCGCGTTGATTCGCCTAGAAGGCGTGTGCAAAACCTTCGATCGCCCCGTGCTCAGCGATGTCGACCTGGTCGTGCCCGAGAGTTGCCTGTTCGGCCTGATCGGTCCGGGCGCGTCGGGAAAGAGTTTGCTGCTGCGCATGATCACCGGGCTGATGCGCCCCGATCGCGGCAAAGTCACGGTTGCAGGCAACGATGTGCTGGCCATGGGCGACATGCAGCTGCACGAATACCGCAAGGGGATCGGCATGTTGTTCCAGAACAACGCATTGTTCGACTTCATGACAGTGGCCGAAAATATCGCCTTCCCGCTGCGTCGCTTATTTCATTTGCCGGAATCGGAGATCGCCGAGCGCGTGGCTGAACGGCTTTCGCGCGTGGATTTACCGGGTTTCGAGGGGCGCTTGCCGGCAGGTTTGAGCGGCGGGCAAAAGAAGCGCGTGGGTGTCGCCCGCGCGACCGTGACACGCGCGCCGATCGTCCTGTACGACGAGCCCGCCGCAGGCCTCGATCCCGTCACGAGTCAGAAGATCTTCGACCTGCTGCGCGCCGAACAACGGGCAGCCAACGCAACGGTGGTCATGGTCTCGAGCGACCTCGACCGATTGCTGACCGTCACCGATCGCGTGGGCATGATGCTCGATGGCCAGCTGATTTTCGTCGGCACTACGGATGAAGCGAAAAACGCGGCTGATCCGCGTGTGTACCAATTCGTCCACGGCAACGTCGACGGGCCACTGTAGACTGCGCACTCAATGTCCGCCGAGACCAGCTCCGCGTTGAGCCCCGCCTTCGCGGGCTTGGCTCAAAAGGCGAACGAATGGCTGAGCGTGATCGGGGGCTTTGGTGTGCTGCTTGCCGAAATCCTGCGGCGCACGTTTCGGCGCGACTTCGACCGCACGGAATTTCTGCGAAATTTGTATCGCATGGGTATCAAATCGATGCCCATCGTCACCGTGACCGCGCTCTTCACTGGCGGCATCATGGTGATTCAGGCGGCGCCAATCGTGCAACGTTATGGCGCATATGGTCTTTTGGGTTGGGGCGCGGGCTTCGGAACTTTGCGTGAAATCGCCCCGCTGCTGACCGCGTTGATGATCAACGGCCGCGTCGGCGCCAACAACACGGCCGAACTTGGCACCATGGCCGTCACCGAACAGGTCGACGCACTGCGCGCGCTGGCCATTGATCCGATCGGCTTTTTGGTCGCTCCCCGCTTCCTTGCCATCGTTACGACCCTCTTTCTATCGACGATTTTCTCGGACGCGCTGGCGCTCGTGGGCGCGGCCTATGCAGGCTTGGGGTTTCTGGGCGTCGAACCTGCGGTGTTCTACCGCGGGCTCACCACCGGCCTTTTGGGCTTCGGGGACGTCGCGCATGGCTTGGAAAAGAGCGTCGTGTTCGGCGTCGTCATTGGTCTGTCGAGCTGTCACTTCGGCCTATCAACCAAGGGCGGCGCGCCCGGCGTGGGGCGCTCCGTGAATTCAACGGTGGTCGCCAGCGCGGCCGGGATCTTCGTGCTCGACTACTTGCTCTCGTTTGCATTGTCATGACCGCGTCGACCGAACCGACCGTCAGGGACTTGCAACAGAGCCGATCCGCGCTTGCGGGCGCACTCGGCCGGTTGTTTTTGGATCTGCTCGAAACCACGCGCGACCTGTACCGCGTGTTCGTGCTCACGCTCTATTACTCGGTGCGCGGGGAAACGAATCGACCTGCTTTTTTCCGCCAAATGTACGAGATCGGCAACCGCTCGCTCGGCTTCTTGTCGATCGTGATGGGCTTCATCGGCATGATCTTGGTGTACCAAGGCGGCTTACAGACCCAACGCGTGGTGCCGGATCTTTCGCTCTTGGGGGCCACATTTCTGCAGCTCTTGGTGCGCGATTTGGCCGCCAGTATTTGCGCTCTGATGCTCGCAACCCGCGTGGGCGCAGGCATCGCTGCCGAGATTGGCTCGATGGTGGTGACCGAGCAGGTCGACGCGCTGCGCATGTGCGCCACCGATCCGATCGACTACCTGATCCGACCGCGATTTTTGGCTTGTTTGTCGATGTTTGCGCCTTTGGTCGTGCTCGCCGCAGGTGTGGCCTTCCTCGCGGGGATGTGGACGGCGCATGCATTTTTCGGCATCAATCCGCGCACTTTCGCCAACGTCAGCCTGGTCAGCGTCGGAGATCTCACGATCGGCCTAACCAAATGCGTGGCCTACGGCGCGGCCATCCCGGTGATCAGCGGCTATTGCGGGTTGACCGCATTCGGCGGCTCCGAAGGCGTGGGCGCGGCGACCACTCGTGCTGTCGTCAACTCGTCGTTGGCGGTGATCGTATTGAACTTCGTGATCAGCGGCGCAGGCTACTTGGTCTTCGGCTGATTCGTCTTGGACGGGCTGGTCTTCAGCACGGTGCCCGCCGGGGTGATCGAGCACCAGCCGTAGCAACAGTCAGCCAGCTGCAAGTCGCGGCGCCGCTGAGCCGTCCGCGAAACGTCGAGCAAAGCTGAGTTCGGTGCGGAAAAAGCGACCACCTCCGGCGGTTTCAAGGCCGCCGGACAGCGATCGAACGGGGTCTGCGCTGGAAGCGACGTGCCCCCCTCTAGCTCCCGCATGCAAAAGCTCTCGTGCATTCCGTTCATGTCGCGGCAAGCGGCGGCGGACGCCTGGCTCGGGTCAGCGACTTTGACCTTCGCGCACCAGCCGTAGCAGCAGCTGTGCCCTGGCTGCACGCGCTTCCGAGTATAATCCGTAAAATTCTGATCGAACGCTGCCACGCGACCGACCGCCTTGAACGACCCATGGCGAATGTCGGTCGTGGCCGGGCAATTGTCGTACGGAGCCGGCGCCGGACGCGACGACGACAGCGGCAAGAGGTCGTCGCAGAAGTACTCCCGCACCTCATCCTCCGCGCACGGTAAGCTCGGGTCCTGGATCCGTGCGCTGGCGGTAGCGGCGCTCGGCTCTGCCCCGTGACACGCCGAGAACAACCCCAGCCCCACCGTGAACCAAGCCGCCCCCAGAAACCAGCGCGTCACCAGGCCAAACCGAGCCATTTTCACCTGTCCGTACCCCCGTTTTCGGCCGGAAGTCAATGCGACCGGCTGTCTCATCCCCCCTATCTTGATAGCGCGATCTCAAAAGACAAGCGCTAGTCTAACGAGCGCTCGATGATCTCCTTTCGTGCCGTTTCGAAATCATTCGGGGACAAGCACGTGCTGCGCGAAGTGAGCTTCGACGTCGAGCCAGGTGAAGTTTTCTTCATCATCGGCGCCTCGGGCGTGGGCAAGAGCGTATTGATCAAGCACTTGATCGGCCTGCTTCGCCCGGATTCCGGCGAAATTTGGCTCGAAGGCGAGGAAGTGAGCCGTTTCGACGAAGCCCGGATGTACCCGGTACGCAAGAAGTGCGCGATGGTCTTTCAGCACTCGACGCTGTTCGATTCGATGACGTGCGCGGAAAACGTCGCCCTACCGTTGCGCAAGCACCAAGCTCTGAGCATCACGGACGCGCTCTCCGAAGCGCATCGCCTGCTCGAGAAGGTCAAAATGCGTGACTTTGCCAACCGCTTCCCGAACGAGCTCGGTGATGGCATGAAGAAGCGGGTGGCCATCGCGCGCGCGCTCACTCTGTCGCCGCGCTACGTGCTGTTCGACGAGCCGACGACCAGCTTGGATCCGGTCAGCGCACGCCGAGTCGACCAGCTAATCCGCGAGCTATCCGACACGCTGGGGGTAACCAGCATCGTCGTTTCCCACGATTTGACCTCAATCTTCAGCATCGCCGATCGCATCGTCATGCTGTACAAAGGAAAGGTGAAATTAGTGGGTACACCGGCGGATTTTCGCGCAAGCGATGACGGCGTGATCCAGCAATTCATCAACGGCCGCGCCGAAGGGCCGATGGAAGCATGAGCGGGAAATGAGCCAGCGGTCGATCGAAGTCAAAGTCGGTTTCTTGATCCTCGTAGCGCTCGGGCTACTCGCGGGCTTCGTGGTGGTGATGGGCGGGCTCAGCTTGCAACCCACGTTCACGGTCTACGTTAGCTTCCAGAACCCCGGCGGGCTTCAGTCGGGCGCCCCCATCCGCATCGCCGGCGTCAAGGTCGGGCGCGTCAGTGAGCTCGAATTTCGCGGCGGCATGATCGACCCGGTCACCCACCAACCTGAACCCACGATTCGCGCCGTAGCCAAGATCGAACGTCGCTATGGCACGGCAATCCACGACAATTCGCGCTGGTTCGTGACTAGCCAAGGCGTGCTTGGGGAGATGTTTTTGGCGATCGAGCCCGGCTCGAGTGATCGCCCGCTACTCAACGACGGCGCGACGGTGACGGGCATCAGCCCCCCTCGTCTCGATCTGCTGCTCAGTGAGAGTTACGAGCTTTTGCACAAGGCTTACCTCGGCATCACCAACAACGAGCAAAAGATCAGTGAAACGTTCGACGGTTTGCACCGCACTCTGCACGCCAGCGGTCAGTTCTTCGAGCACAACCAGGGCAAGCTCGATCACATCGTCGATAACGTCGATTCGCTCTCCACGACCGCGAATGACACGCTCAAGGCCGCGCGCGAACGCTACGTGGACAACCCGCAAATCGCCCGCATTTTCAACAATGTCGAGCGCACGACCACGACCATCAATCAAAACCTCGAGCCGCTCCTGACGGACGGCCGCGCAACGTTGTCGGATGCCAAGAAGCTGACTCACGCGCTCGCCAGTGACGAACAAGTTCAGCGCTATCAGCGCATCACTTCCAACCTGAACGACGCCACCGGCCAAGCCAAGGTCATCGCGAGTGACGCACAGGCGCTGGTCGATCGCGTCAAATCAGGCAAAGGCACCGTCGGCGCCTTGCTCATGGACGAAGCGCTGTATGACGATCTGCAGGAAATGCTGCGAGACCTGAAGCACAACCCGTGGAAGTTCTTCTGGAAGCAGTGACGGCCACGACCGCGTTATCCGCCCATTCCGGCTGAAGCACCGCCGTTTTCGGCGCCACCACTCGCGCTCCCCGCGGAGCTGCTGCCCCCCGCCGGCGCCCCTGCCGCCGGCGCGCCGGCGGATGCCGCGCCACCGGCCGGTGCTCCGCCTGCAGAGCTTCCTCCAACGGATGCACCGGCGGTCGCCGAGCTGCCCGCGGCCCCCGGCGCTCCGCCCCCGCTCGGCTTTCCGGCCGTCCCTGGGTTCGATTGCGCACCGGCGGTCGCGGGAGCACCCGCTTGAGCCGGCGTTCCACCCATTCCATCAGGCATATCGCCCGCTTCGGGCGCCGCGCCATCGACCATCGAAACGATGCCGCTCAGATCGGCGCTGCAAACGTGCTTGGCAGCGCCCTGACTCTCGGGCACGCACGCCAAGCCCGCCTGGCACTCATCAGCGCGAAAGCAAACGGAGCCTGCGCCCCCGAGCGGCTGAGGACCACCGCAAGCCACGGCCCAAACCCCCGCGACCCCGAATAGCACTAACGCCCTCAAGACCGGCAGCCCTCGACTTCCAAAGCCAGACATACCCAATCGACGGTACTGAATTCTCCCTTTCGGTCAAGTCAACGAACCACCCACATTCACTCCAATTCCAGCAGAAGATCTCCTTCTTCGACCGCTTGCCCAGGGGTCGCGGCAATGCTCGCCACTCGGCCTGCACTCGGGGACTCGACTGGCATCTCCATCTTCATCGACTCCAGAATCAACAGCTCTTGATCGGCCGCAACCGTATCGCCGACCTGCACCAGCACCTTCCAGCCAGTACCTGTAATGTGCGCCAAAACCCGTTCCGCCATTGCCGCACTCTACCCGCTCGCGCGCGAAGGTGAACGCTTAGAGGAGGGTACGTTCAGATCGAACCTCGTTGACTTCCGCCCGCTGAAAAAAGCCTCGCATTTGCACGAAACACACCTCACCTCTGACTGACCCACACTCACGCACATCAGAATTTCCGCGTCATCGAGCCAAGGGCTAGCGGGCCAACGGAGTCCAAATCCACAATCCACCCCAGGCCTACGTTTCTCGTGAGAATGCCTGGGCGAAAGGGAGCAACTGCTTTACATTTGACAGCCGCGGCTCAAGCCGCGGAATGCTTGACGAAGCTCTTACTGGGTTGGTATGCGCATCGTGTAAAGTGAAGCGCCGTTTCTGCGCGACGGATTGAGGACACTCGAAAAATGGCCGAACAGAAGGAAAGCTCGGTTCTCTTCTCGCTCAAAGAATTGATGAGCCTGGAAGAGAATCGAATCAAAGAAGAAGAGGCCGACAAAGAGGCCCAAGCCCGCGCCGAGGCCGAGGCCAAAGCCGCTGCAGAGCGCTCCGCGCGTGATGCCGAAGAGCGTCGCCTGCGCGCCGAAGAAGAGGCCCGTCGCGCTGAGGAGCAACGTCGCAAAGAAGAAGCCGCGCGTCTCGAAGCCATTCGCCAAGGCGAGATCGAAAAAGCCCGCGTAGAAAGCGAGCACAGGGCCCGCATGGAGGCGCTCGCAGCGCAGCAAGCGCACGAGCAGCAAATCGTCGCGCTCAAGAGCGACCAAGGCAAGAAGCGCCTCAAGCTGATGGTCGGGATCATCTCCGCCGTGCTCGTCATCGGTGGCGTCGGGATCGTCCTAAAGATGTCGAGCAACGCCAAAGAGCAGGCCGAGAAGGACCGCATCGCCGCCGCCGAAAAGGCCGAGACGGAAAAGCAACTCGCTGCCCTCAAGTCGCAGTTCGAGGACGCGCAGAAGCACCAAGAAGAACTCGAACGCCAACGCGACAGCGCCAAGGATGAGGCGACGCGCGCCCGCTTGGAGGCGGAGCTCTCCAAAGCCAAGCAAGACACTGCCAAGGCCAGCGCATCCGTCGGCGCGGCCGTGCAGCGCGCTAGCAGCGGCGGTCACAAACCGGCCGGCGGTGCCGCCAAACCGTGCAACTGCCCGCCCGGCGATCCGTTGTGCAATTGTCTGTGACACGGAACAACGAGCGCCATCCGGCCCGCGAAAAGCTGGCCTACGCACTTGATTTTCCGAGCCTCGCGCAAGCTGAAGCGGGCGCGGCGCGGGTGGCACATGCTGCCGGCGTTTTGAAAGTGGGCCTTGAGCTGTTCGTCAGCGAAGGCCCGCGCGCCGTCGCAGTGGGTCAAAAGCTGGGCTGCGACGTCTTTCTCGACCTCAAGCTACACGACATTCCGGAGACGGTCGAACGCGCTGTCGCTGCAGCTGCTGGCCACGGCGTGCGCTACCTCACGGTGCACGCTGCAGGTGGCCCCCAAATGCTCGCTGCAGCCGCGCGTCGAGCTGAACGTGAGAACACCGGCTTGGTGTTACTCGCGATCACCGTGCTCACTTCGCTCGACGCAAGCGATCTCGCGGCCCTCGGCGTAGCGGCAGATCCGGGCGCTCACGCGCTGCGCATGGCGAGGCTCGCCCACGAGCAAGGGATCCCTGGCATGGTCTGCTCGGCCGCAGAGGTGTCTGCGCTGCGCGCCGCGCTGGGCCCTGCCGCAGTGCTCGTCACCCCGGGCATTCGCCCTGCGAGCGGCGCCGCTGCGGACGATCAAAAGCGCACTGGCACCCCGGAGAGCGCCATCCGTTCCGGCTCGAGCCTGTTGGTCGTAGGCCGACCGATCCGCGACGCCGCAGATCCTGCCGCCGCCGCCACCGCCATTTGCGACGAGATTCAGCGTGCGTCGGCGCTGGCCTGAACGCGCCCCTCGCGGGGCACCCACCGCTCCAGGCATGGAGGGCCTGCGGCTGATTGCGGGGCTCCAACCGGTCCGCGAGGCAATTCGCGTCCGGCGGTTTGCGCTACGCCGGGTGGCGTTGGAAGAAAAGCCGAGCCCGACCCTCGACGCCCTAGCGCGCTTCGCCACGGACCAAGGCATTGCTGAAGTGATCCGCGTCCCGCGCGGCGAACTCGAGCGCTGGACCGAAGGCGGTCAGCATCAGGGTGTCGTGGCTTGGGGCCCGGAGCTCACGCTACTCCCTTTCGAACCGCTGCTCGACGATCCCCAGTTGCTCGCGTTGGCGCTGGACGGCATCCAAGACCCGCAAAATTTCGGTGCCGTGATCCGCTCCGCGGTCGGCGTCGCGGATGCAGCGGTGATCTGGGGCGAGCACTCTTCCGCGCCGCTCAGCATGGCCACTGGGCGCGCCTCTGCTGGGGCGATCGAACACGCGCGTCTCTGCCGCGTTCCTTCGCTGGTCGGCGCGCTGACCGCCGCTCGTGAACGCGGCGTCGCCGTCGTCGGCCTGGACGCACACTCACCCCAGCGCGTCGGTGAACTCGACCTCGCAGGCCCGACGATTCTCGTCGTTGGCAATGAGCACGAGGGCATGGGACGCGCCGTTCGGCGGGCGTGTACTGCGGTCGGAAGACTCACAGCGAGCGGTCGGATTGACTCGCTCAACGCTTCGGTCGCGGCTGCCCTCGCGCTGCATGAAGCCGCAATTTATCGTTTAAAAACGAGCAATTAACCATCACATTCAAAGTGATGGTCGAGCACGGCCACAGACACTGATCCTGCGTGCAGTAAAATGCAGTCGGCGATCCATTCAATGGAATGGGTGGTGAGGCTCGAAGCCCCCACAGAATGGCGAGCTATCTTAAGCACTTACGTATCGGTAAGTCAGTCCCCGCTCCAACAACTAGGCGCTTGGATCACCCATCACTTGAAGGGTGTGCGGCGCCCGAGCCGAGCACGCGCTGAAACGCCGCTCTCACTGCGCGAATCTCCTCGTCTGTGGTCGTTTCACCGAGGCTGACTCGCACCGCTGCTCGCGCCCGTTCGCGTCCAAGCATCGCGCTGATCACAGCGGAGGGCTCGGTCGTGCCGGCGCTGCAAGCACTCCCGCTGGAGACGCACACCCCGAGAAGATCGAGCGCCGCCACCACCTCGTCGCCCGACACGCCGTGAAAGGACAGATTCGAAACGTGGGGCAACCGCGATACCTGCCCGCCGTTCAACTCGGCCGCCGAGACGAAGGTGCGCTCGAAGTCATCGCGCAATTGAGCCAGGGCGGCATAGCGGGTGGGACCTTGCGCTGAGTGCTCGAGCGCGGCCAAGAACCCGGCTGCCGCAACGGGATCGACCGTTCCTGGACGCAGGCCACGCTCCTGGCTTCCGCCTACGAGCAGCGGCTTGGGCGTCTTGCTGCCTCGGAATGCCAAGGCCCCGACACCTTTCGGGCCGCGTATTTTGTGCGCCGCAACCGCTAAACTGTCGGCAAAGCGCCACGTCTCGGGCGGCAGCTTGCCGAGCGCCTGCACCGCATCGACGTGCAACGTCGCGCCCAATGCGTGTGCCACCAGCGCGGTCTCCTCGAGCGGCTGGAGCACGCCGGTCTCATGGTTGGCAGCCATCAGCGCGGCGACGGAACCACGCGGCAAGCGCTGCAGAGCTTCGCGATAGGCCTCCGGCTCGACTCGGCCGCTCGCAGGCACCGAGACCCACACCACCGGCACGCCGCGCTGCTCGAGCTGCTCGGCCACGCGGGTCACCGACGGATGCTCGAGGCGGCTCAGCGCGAGCCCGCACGCGCTGGCCAAGGCCAGGTTGTTCGCTTCCGTGCCGCCCGAAGTGAAGAGCACATCGCGCGGATGAACGGCGCAGATTTCGGCCAATTTCTCGCGTGTGTCTTCGACGCGCGCGCGCGCTTTTCGGCCCACGCCGTGGGTGCTCGCGGGGTTTCCCCACGCGTCTTCGGCTGCTCGCGCCATGGCCGCGAGCACCGTGGGGTGCGGCGGCGTTGTCGCGTTCCAATCGAGATAGATGTTCTGGTTCATGCGGGGCGAGACGGAGGCTCGCTCCATGGGCGAGACGGAGGCTCGCTCATCGAGCGCCTCACGGGCGGCAACACGAAGTAGAAAGCCGCCCCAGCCATCGGCACTCCGACGATTTCCTCGATTCCAGGCGGCGCGAGCCGCACGTCGCCACCGTGTCCGAGAGCGACGCCCCGCACCACGGCGAGCCCGACGCCAGTGCCGCCGAAGGAGCGTGTTGGCGAGCCATCGACCTGGTAAAATGGCTCGAATAGCCGCGAAGCCTTTTCGGGCGGCACGCCCGGCCCCGTGTCAGCGATGCACAATTCGAGGTGACCGGACGACAGCTGCCGTGCACGCACTCCCACGGTCCCACCCGCGGGTGTGAACTTGGCAGCGTTGTCCAACATCTGGTCGATCGCGCGACCGAGGCGCTCGACGTCGCCATAGCTCACGAGCGTGCCGCGCTTCGGCAGATCCGTTACCAGGCGCAACCGTCCATCGTTCAACCCGTCCTGGCGGGTGATGGCCTGTCGAACCAGCTCGGAGAGATCGAACTCGCGCTGCGCAAAGCGCATTCGTCCGGTCTCCAGAGCAGTCACGTCCAACAAATTGTCGATCAGGCGGCGAAGGCGCTGAACGCAGTCAGACATCGCGCGCAGCGCCTTGTCCTGTGGAGTCGTTAGATCGCCGAGTTCACCGTCGATCAGCAACTTCAAGTAGCCCACGATGGGGGTCATGGGCGTGGCGAGTTCGTGCGAGATGTTGCGGTAGAACTCCTTCTTCGCCTGATCGGCGCCGAGCAAGCGTTGATTCGCTGCGGAGAGCTCGGCAATCTTCTCTTCCAGATGCGACACGATGCGCTGGCTTTGCAGGCGCAAATGCTGGCCGGTCGCGTCCGGCGAGGTGCTTTCGCGGCGTCCGTCGAGGTAGCCGCGCACCTTGTCTGCGAACGAACGCGCATCGATCGGCTTTTGCAAAAAGCCGTCACAGCCCACGGCCAAACTGGTATCGCGATCGCCCTCGGCGGTGATGGCCACGATCGGTACGCCGCGCAACTTAGGCTCTGAACGCAGTCGCAAGGTCACTTCGTAGCCGTCGAGTCCAGGAATCGAAATGTCGACTAGGACCAAATCCGGACGCTGCTGCAACGCGAGGCGAATTCCCTCGAGCCCGTCAGCGGCGTCCGTGACCTCGAAGCCAGCGGGCGTCAGCAATTTTCTGACCAGCAAACGGTTTGCGGGATCGTCCTCGATGTGGAGGATTTTCGGCATCGAGCCGGACTATGGGCCAGCTCGACACCTGTCGGCAAGCAAACGCCCTCCCATCGAGACTGACGAGGCGGCTTTTTCCATCACCGCATGGCAAGGTGGGGGCCGGCGGCAGGCTCACGGGTGACCGCGGCCAAAGTTGCATGCCCGAAGCCCCTTGAATTCGCTGGCGCTTCGCCCTTAGCTAGCTCATTACGCATGCCCTCAGCTCGCGTCGTTCCCCCGCTCCTTTGGCTCCTGGCGCTGTCCGCGTGCAGCCGCCCGAGCGAGCCGCCACCGGGACCTGGGGTGATCAAACCCTCTGCTCCCACCCCTTCTGTCGCCGCTCCGGAACCAGCGCTGGCTGCATCCCATCGTTCCGTCCACGATCGTGACATGCCGGATCAGCCGCCCGCACGACCTCCGTCGGACAACGCGACATCGATCAAGGCTTCGCACATTTTGATCGCCTACAAGGGTGCGTTGGACGCGGCGCCAGGCGTCGGCCGTGACAAGAACGCCGCGCGTGAACTGGCCGTTTTCGTGGGCCAGCAAGCGCGCGCGGGCGCTGATTTCGCAGGCCTAGTCGCCAAGTACTCAGACGACTCCAAGACCAAAGCGGACGAAGGCCGGCTTGGTCAGCTCTCGCGCACACAAATGCCCAAGCCCTTCACGGACGCCGCATTCGGCCTGTTCGTGAAGGAAATCACGATGGATCCAGTGGAAATGGCCGACGGCTTCCACATCATCAAGCGAACGGAGTAGCCCGTGCCGGAATCACCCCTCAAACGCATCGTGGTCGCTGAAGACGATCCTGCGATCGGCAGCATGCTGCTCAAGGTGCTGTCGCAGTACTACGAGGTCGTCGTGACGACTGATGGCGCTGCAGCGGTCGCGGCCGCATCCAAGCAGCCCCCGCCTGATTTGCTGCTGCTCGACGTCATGATGCCCGGAATGGACGGACATGCCGTCGCCGCCGCGGTGCGGCTGCTCCCCGGCCTCAAGTCAGTTCCGATCATCTTCCTGACTGCGAAGGCCGGACCCGCCGAGGTCATCAAAGGCATCCAGTCGGGCGCGCGCCACTACCTCACCAAGCCATTCAAAATCGACGACTTGGTGATGAAGGTGAAGAAGGCGATTGGCGGCTGACCGCCAGGCCGCCACAGGCGCTTTGCCAGTGTCCACGGAAGGCCGGTTATCCGATTGATTCCGGGCACTTTCAGTAGTGATCCGAAGTGTGCAATTGCGTACCTCTGATACGCATCGACACAAACGAATATCCGCCAATCAGTTAACGTATATCTAACCAGCGAGCCAACGGATGGCCGCTTGCTTTCCTGTGTCAGGCGAAGGATGAAAGTATCCTGGCACTCATTATCGGGAGATGAAGATGCAACAGACTAAGTCTTATTGGCGGTTGGTGGCGGTAACGGGTGTCGTGTGCGCGTTCATCGCGTCCGCATGCGTCGTCACCACGAGCACTGACGACGACACGAGCAACGCGGGCGCAGGCGGCGCCGGCACAGCGGGCGCGGGTACCGCGGGTTCGGCTACCGCGGGCGCCAACACGGCGGGCGCCAACACGGCGGGCGCCAACACGGCGGGCGCGGGTACCGCCGGCAGCGCCCAGGGTGGCTCGGGCCCCGTTTCATACCAATGCGATCCTGGTGAAGGCGGAGCGCAAGGCACGCCGAACACCTGCGACCCGCCCGATCCGAACGACGCTTGCCAGAAGTGCACTCAGCAAAAGTGCTGTACCGAGTACAGCCTCTGCTACGCAACGGACCCCGGCAACCAATGTGGTTGGGGCGGTCCCGCCATGGTCGACGGCGCCGTCAATGAGGGTGGCGAGCTCTACTGCATGCTCGTCTGTCTGCAAAAGGCGGCTCAAGACAGCGGCACCGAACCGGACGACACCGCGGTGGGTACCTGCGCCAATGAGTGCGCCACCACCAAGGACAACGGCGCGACCAAAGACTGCGGAGTGATCGGCATCCAGACCAGCGACGCCGTCGCTTGTCTGCGCGAGAACTGCTCGCCCGAGTGCATCGTCGGCACCCCGTAACTGCGACTGAAACGGCCTCGAGACGCAGCGCGCGGGCGAAATCCTGCGCGCTGTTTCGTTTTGTGACGACTTTTCGGGCGCCTCGGCTGGAATCGCAACTGCGAGTGCTTTTTTTGGCGGGATGCGGGCGGTGACGAGTGGGCTGTGTTACGGTTGCGACCGCATGATGGTCGTTGGTTGCGCTGGTTTCGCGGTACCCGCGACCCGCTATTTCAAAGAATACCTTTTCGTCGAAGTTCAAGAGACCCACCTAGCGGTGCCCGGCCCAGGGACCGTGCGCCGTTGGCGGCGAGAAGCGCCACCCGGTTTCGAATTCGCGTTGCTTGGCCCGCGCGAGATTGGGCAAGAGGGCTTCCGCGACGGAAAGGTGATTGAAACCGCGTTGAAGACCCTCGGTGAAGTAGCCAAAGAGCTGGCCGCCAAGACCGCCGTCTTCGTGGCCCCGCCGGACTTCCCCAATTCACGTGCAAACCGCGCCGCACTGAAGGACTTCCTCAAGAACGTCAAAAAGCAGTTCGAAACCATCGTGTTCGAACCCGGCCCCGCTTGGAATCCGGAAGAAGCCGACGACCTCGCGGAAGAAACGCAGACCCTCTGCTCCCGGGATCCACTGCTTCAGGGTCTGTCCAAGCGCAAGACCGCCTACTATCGCCTCCCCGGCCCGGCCGGCCACAAGTCGCGCTACGAGGATCCGGCGATCGAAAAGCTCGCGGAGATCGCGCTCGCTGGCGGCGATCAGCAAGCGACCTACGTGTTCACGAACGTCGACATGTTCGCCGACGCAAAGCGCTTCAAGCGCTCCGTCGGATTGGTCTGATTCGCTCGTAAGTTCAGCGCGTTAGCGAGCAGGTTCCAGGTTCTACTGGAGCTTGTTTGGGCGCTCGTGAACCAGCACAGCAGCTCGGAGCTCGTGCTGTGTTCCCGCGCGCCCGAGCGCGGGCCGGCCGTGGGCAGCACGGACTCACGGCGAGGTGCTGGAGCCGGCCTTGAGGGCGCCCCAACCTCCCCTCATCAATGTTCGAGCGGCGTTGGTCGAGTGCCCGATGTTGGTCGAGTGCCCGGCGTTGGTCGAGTGCCGAGCGGCGCTCGTGGTGACGAGTCGGTGCGCGAGTGCAGAATACGGTTCGAATTCCCATGCGGTTCGGTAACGAGACCCAAATATGGGGACTCCATCCGCGCGGGGCGACCACAATCGGTCGTGGGGCCCGCGGCTTGCCCGAGCCGGCATTGGAATTCGAACCGGGATTTCGCTGGAGCGGAGGCCTGTCTGCCGACGGCGCGATTGGCGAGCGAGCGCCGCCACTAACCGCCGTCTGCGTCCTACCAACGGCGCTCGAGTGGAACTTCGCTTCTGGTGAGTGATCACCGCCAATGGCAGGCATGGCGAACGCTTGCTGGCCGGCTTCGATGGCAAAGGCGTCAGCCGCCATCGACCCGAATGACGGAAGCTAAGGCGGATCGTCGTTGGGCTCGGGGATTCCGAGCGCGATGCGGGCAACGGCGCGGCCCGCGTGCTCAGCGGCGGTGCGCAAGGCAGCGTCATACGTCGCGCTGTCAGCGCGCGGATCTGAATCCCCGCCCACCTGCACGGAGCGCCGAAGATCCCCGGTATCGAGCCGCGCGTCTTGATTTTCGCCGGCGAGCACTCGCCCGCGAACGGTGAGCGCGACGCTCATGCCGCCGGCGCGCGGTTGACCGTCCTGCACGCGAATCCCGCGGGACAATTCATCCACCCGCAAGACATCGACCACCAAGCGCGGAAACTGCGAACCGCCCGCCAAGAGCCCCGCGGCCGCTAGCTCCGAGCGCGCGCCGCTGGCGACGGCTTGAGCAGCGATTGCTTCGGGGATAAGCACCTGCCCGACCTGTACGGAGAGCCGCTCGCTGGCCGGTTGTCCGTAAACGGATCGGTAGCCACAGCTCGGGAGCAGAGCTGCCCACAGCCCGGCGAGCAGACAAAAACTCAACCTAGAGCTTGACTTAGCGCACAAGTTTCACGGGAAACAACAGGCTATCCACAACGCTTCGCTCGTTCAGCGGGAAAACACCTGTGAGGTGCCATCCGCGCAGGACAAAAGCGAACGCCGGGAGTTGAGTGTCTCGAAGCGCGTTGTATCGCGGCTCACTCCTGCGGGCCAAATTTCCGCTCGCCTTTCCCGCGCTAAGCCACGATGAAATTGAGGATTTTGCCGGGCACGTAGACGACCTTCTTGAGCGTCTTGCCCTCGATGAACTTGCTCACGTTCGGATCGCCGAGGCCTGCGGCTTTGGCCGCGGCTTCGTCCGCATCACGGGCCAGCGCGGCGCGGCCGCGTACTTTACCGTTCACTTGTACGGCAATTTCGAGCACCGAATCCTCGGTCAGCGCTGGGTCGAATTGCGGCCATGGCTGGTTCGCGATTGATGGCGGGTGCCCAAGTTGTTCCCACAGCTCCTCCGCCAGGTGCGGCGCAAACGGGGAGAGGCACAGCACGAGCTTCTCCACTGCCTCGCGCGGAGGCTGGTCCATGCCATTTAGGTGGTTCACCAGGATCATCATCGCGCTGACCGCCGTGTTCAGCGAGAGCACCTCGATGTCGCGGCCAATCTTCTGCACGGTGCGGTGCACGAGCTTGGCGGTTTCTGGGTCCATCGCGCCGTCGCTCAGCGGGCGGCGCGCTATGGCGTCCGTGCGATCGAGAAAGCGGCGCACGCCTTGAATGCCGCTTGATTGCCAGGGCTTGGCTTGCTCGAGCGGTCCCATGAACATCTCGTACAGCCGCAAGCTGTCCGCGCCGAATTCCTCGACCACCAGATCGGGGCTCACAGAATTCCCGCGTGATTTCGCCATTTTCTCGGCGATGCCCGAAAGCCGTACACCGAGCTCGCGGTGCACGGGCTTGCCCTCACGGACATCGATCTCCGCTTCTTTCGCCCAACGCACCTGCACCTTCTCGCCCGTCGCTGATAGACGCAGCTCGCCGTCGGCATCGGGGGCGATGCCGGGTTCGTCGCCGGGCAGCGTGCGCACGACTTCCCCACCCTCGGTCACGACCGCGTAGTAGCGGTAGGCCATGCCCAGGATGATGCCTTGGTGCACCAGCTTGAGGAAGGGCTCGGGGTCCGTCACCACGCCCACGTCGAACAGCGCTTTGTGCCAAAAACGCGCGTAAAGTAGGTGCAGGACCGCGTGCTCGGAGCCGCCGACGTACAGGTCGACCGGCATCCACGCGTCATACGCGGCCTTGGAAATCAGTTCCTGCGAGTTGTTGGGATCCAAGAAGCGCAGGTAGTACCAACAGGAACCTGCCCACTGCGGCATGGTGTTGGTCTCGCGCGCGAACCACTTTCCGTCCTGCTGGAAGAAGCGCCAATCCGTGGCACGTACCAGCGGGCCCTGCGGATCGCCGGGGCGATAATCGTCGAGCGCGGGCAACAACAGCGGCAGCTCGCTCTCCTCGACCGCGATCGGGGTTTCGTAGTCGATTTCGTATGCGTCACCGCGGCGCGGGTCGCCCGCGGTTTTTACGGGGAAATAGATGGGGATCGGCTCGCCCCAGTAACGCTGGCGGCTAAATACCCAGTCGCGCAGCTTGTAGTTCACGCGCCGACGGCCGATGCCCTGGGCCTCCAGGAACGCGATCACGTTCGACTTCATCAGCGGGGTGGGCTGGCCGTCGAATTGGCCGGAGCGCACGGCAATGCCGTCATCACTGAAGACCCGATCGACTTGCTCTGCGAGCGAGCCGTCCTGGCTGACGACCTGGATAATCGGCAGTTTGAACTTCTGAGCGAACTCGAAATCGCGCTCGTCGTGCGCCGGGACTGCCATGATCGCGCCGGTGCCGTATGCGCCGAGGACGTAGTCCGCGGTGTAGATCGGGATGTCTTTGCCGCTGAGCGGGTTTTTCGCGAAAGCGCCTAGGAAAATGCCGGATTTTTCCTTGTTGAGCGCGGTGCGCTCCATGTCGCTCTTGCGCGCGGCAGCCTCCACGTAGGCGCTGACGGCGGAGCGTTGCTCGGCACCTGCGAGGCTGAGCGTCAGCGGGTGATCAGGAGCGATCACCATGTACGTCGCGCCGAACAGGGTGTCCGGGCGCGTAGTGTACACGGTCAGCTTTTCGCTCCGACCGACCAGTGGGAAGTCGACCTCGGCACCTTCACTACGGCCGATCCAATCTCGCTGCTTCTGCTTGGTTTCGGGCCAGGCCAGGTCTTCCAGCTCGGTCGACAGACGGTCAGCGTAGGCGGTGATTTTCAGCTGCCATTGGCGCAGCGGCGTGCGCACGACGGGGTAGTTCCCGCGCTCACTGCGACCGTCGATGACCTCTTCATTGGCCAGCACGGTGCCCAGCTCCTGACACCAGTTGACTGGAATTTCAGCCTGAAACGCCAGTCCGCGCTTGAACAGCTGCAGAAAGATCCATTGCGTCCAGCGGAAGTAGTTCGGGTCCGTCGTGTTGAGTTCGCGCGACCAATCGTAGGCAAAGCCGAGGGCCTTCAGCTGGCGGCGAAAGGTGTCGATATTGCGGACCGTGGTTTTCGCAGGCGGGGTGCCGGTCTCGATCGCGTATTGCTCGGCGGGCAAGCCGAAGGCATCCCAGCCCATCGGGTGCATCACGTCGAAGCCGTTCATGCGCTTGTAGCGAGCGACGATGTCGGAGGCCGTGTAACCCTCGGGGTGGCCCACGTGTAGCCCCGTGCCCGACGGATACGGGAACATATCGAGCACGTAGTACTTCGGGTGTCCTGCGCGGCGCTCCGCTTTGAAGGTCTGCTTTTCCGCCCAATACGTTTGCCAGCGCGGCTCGATTTGCTTGTGGTCGTACGCCATCTCAGAGCCGGAGGTGTAGCACGGAGCGACCGCTCGAGGCGGCTATTTGCCCGACTTTTTGGCGGATTTCGCGATTTTCTGGGCGAGCCGCGCGCGCCGTCTCTCGGCTTTTTCCGGGGCTTCGCTGGTGTCGTCCGCCCAGCTCAAAGCGCTGAGCGGCGCTTTCACGTGATGCTCGTATAGCTTGGCGAGCTCCAAGCGAATGACCGGGTCATGGACTTCAGCGGCGAAGGCTTCGAAATGAGCCAGCGCTTGTGCGCGGTCTCCGCGAGCCTTGGCGATTTCACCGTGCGCGCGGCGGGCCTCGGGCCCTACGCCGCGCGCGAACGCGACGCTCGCGGCGCGTTCCGCTTCGTCGAAGGCGCGGGCGCGCTTGAGTGTGCGCGCGAGCCCCAATAGATCCTGCTCGTGGAGCATGTCGAAAGGCTCGCCATACAGGCCGACCAGCGCGGCCATCGACACCACGTCCCAGGCGTTGTGCTCCACGACGTCCTCGAGCGCGCTCTCGTCACCGGAGCGCAGAAAATGCGCATATCGGGGCGCAATATCGATGCCTGCGATGTCCGGACCGCGCTGGAAGCCGAGCACGTCCGCCTCCAAGCCGATCAAGCGGCACGGCCCGAGTCGGCCCTTGTGCAAGCGACGGGCGACGTGCAGCAGATCGAGGTGCGCGCGATCCGGCAGTTTAGGCCGGCGATTCATCACCATGCGCCCGTTGAGCAGCGGCAAATCGAAGGCTTTGCCGTTGTAAGACACGAGCAGCTCGCACGCCTCCAAGCGCTCCGCGAAGGCCTCAAGCAACGGCGCTTCCTCAGCCGGGCTACGCAGCAAGAATTGCTCGGCATGCAAGCGAAGTTGATCATCGAACCAAGCGATCCCGACCAAAAACGCGAGTACGCCCGCACCTCCACCGAGACCGGTCGTCTCGGTGTCGAAGTACAAAGCGCGCCGCGGATCCACGCTAGAAATGCGCGGATCCAGCGCAAGCAAGCCGAGTAGCTCGGCGCGTGAGCTGCCCGCGGCATCCACCGGCATGCGCCCAACGTGGTGGGACGGGGGCAAGAGTTGGTGGCGGCGAAAGAGCGGGCCGCTCGTTCGCTCTTCACGTTGGAAGGGCAGAAGCGCGCCGATCGTTGGCGGCTCCGTAGGCGGGCTCGCGCTTGAATCGGCGCCCGAGCTAGCCAAGATTTCCGCCATTTTTTGGCGCAATTCGAGCAGGGTCGAGGCCTTGTCGCTGACCTCGGGCGAGTTCGGTTGAGTCGGCGTGGGCCGAGTCAGCAGGGCGAGCTTGCTCTTGAAATCCATGCTCAGCGGCTCGCGCGCATGCGCGCAGGGTCGAGTCCAAAAACCAAACCGCTCCGCGCACTCACCACCGCAAAACGCGACGCGCGGGACCATGCGGGCAGCAGCAGCGCCGAGCTCGTCAGCGGGAACAGACTCGGTTTTTCCCCCGACGCCGGACGATACTCGAGCACGCCATCACTCCGCCCGAACCAGGAATTGCCTTCGGGATCGCGCAGCTCTGCCGGCTCTGCAAACGCCAATTCCGGCAGCATTCCCTGGCGAAAATGCGCACGCAACGTGATTTGGCCGCGGGCCGTGAAACCGTACACGAGATGATCGGCAGTCACGAAGTAAACGGTTCCCTTGGAGTCCGAGGTCAACTCGGAGTCGAACGCGCTGTACAACTGGAAGACCCACGACAGGCTGCCATCGCGATTGAGCGCGTATAGGCGCTTGGCGCTGGTGGCGATGAACCAACGCTCACCGGTGAAATGCGGGCGACGCGTGACGGCCCCATGAACGCTGCGACTCCACTGGAAGCTGCCGTCGGCTGCGAGCGCGTGCACGTAGCCGTCGACGGTGCCCACGCACACTCCGCCGTCGGGTGCGACCGCAGCGGGCGCGGCCAGAGGCGCTCCTGCATCGAAGCGGAAGCGCTGTGCGGGCGTGCTTGTCGATGTCGAGGCGGACGCGGCGCTGGCAGCCGGTTGGGCCACGGATAGCCAAAGCAGGCCGCAAATCGGCCAGATGACTCGAGCACGCGCGTTCACTGCCCCGGTTTTAGCCGCCTGGCGGAAAAGCACCAGTGTGCGGAGCAGATCCGCTTTCCTTGGCCCTTGGGGCGCGGCTTTCGCTACCCTCGTCCTGTGGCGCTGCGCGTGTTCGGTTTGACCGGTGGGATAGGCTCGGGAAAGAGCGCGGTCGCCCAACGTCTGCGCGCTCGCGGCTTGCCGGTCGTGAACGCGGATGAGCTAGCGCGGGTCGCGGTGTTGCCCCAAAGCTCAGGGCTCCAGCAAGTCGTCGAATATTTCGGGCCGGGGGTAGTCACCGCGACGGGTGAACTGGACCGCGCGGAGCTCGGCAAGATCGTGTTCAGCGATCCGGAAGCGCGACGGATGTTGGACTCGATCGTGCATCCGATTGTGCGTCAGCTGGCGGCCGAGCGTTTCCGTGAGATCGGCGAACGCGGCGAACCGCTGGCTTGTTACGAAGTCCCGCTCTTGTACGAGGTCGGTTTGGATCGGACGTATCCGCCGGTGCTCGTGGTGAACGCGCCGCTAGCGATTCGAGAGCAACGGATCGCCCTGCGCGATGGCTTTGATTCGACGCAGATTGCCGCGCGCATCGCGGCGCAAATGCCGCTCGAAGAAAAGGTGCGACGCGCCGAGTACGTGATCGACAACGACGGAACCTTGGAAGATTTGGCGGAGAGCACCGACCGAGTGCTCAAGGCCTTGTGCGATGCGCTGGCAGTGCCGGTGTCGCGCTACCCGCCTCTGCCGCTCAGGTGATGAGCGTGCGCGAAGCACGCGAAATGCGGGCTTGCGCCGCGAGCAGCGTATTTTCTAGCAACATCGCGATGGTCATCGGCCCCACTCCGCCGGGGACCGGCGTGATCGCCGACGCAATCGCGGACGCCGATTCGAAGTCCACGTCGCCGCACAGTTTGCCGGCTTCATCGCGGTTCATGCCCACGTCAATCACTACCGCCCCGGGCTTGATCCACGAGCCCGGGATCATCTTGGTGCGCCCGACGGCAGCGACCAGAATATCCGCCCCGCGACAAACAGCTGCTAGATCCTGCGTTTTGGAGTGGGCCAGGGTGACGGTGGCGTTGGCCGCCAACAGCAACCCTGCAATTGGCTTGCCCACGAGGTTGCTACGACCAACCACCACGGCCTGTGCGCCGTCGACCTGGGTGCCCGTTTCCGCGATCAGGCGCATACAACCCTTGGGGGTACACGGCACGAGTCCGGTGATCCCGGCCCAAAGAGCCCCGATGCTCTCGGGGTGCAGACCGTCCACATCCTTGGACGGCGCAGTCGCCTCGATCACCTTTTGCTGGCGAATCCCCTTGGGCACGGGGAACTGCACCAAAATGCCGTCCACCTCGCCGGATTGGTTCAGTTCTTTGACCAGTCCGAGCAGTGTCTCTTCCGTGGTCGACGCGGGCAGACGATGGACTTGGCCGGCAATTCCGACCTCGTGCGCCGCCTTCTCTTTGTTACGCACGTAGACGGTGGATGCCGGGTCTTCGCCAACCAACACCACGTGCAAACCGGGGACGCGATTGTGCTTGGCCTTGAAGGCCTGCACGCCGCGCGCCACCTCTTCGCGGACGATCTTGGAAACTGCTTTGCCGTCGATCAGGGTCGCCACGGCGGACGCTTATCAGAGCAGGGCCCGAGGCGCCAGTGTTGCTCACCGGCCCCGCGATGCGCGCGTCAGAGCTGCACGTCGACGCCGGCAAGGGTGACGGCGCCCTCCACCACCCTGACCGGAAACTGGCCGGCTGCAGCTGCCGGCGTCGTCGCGGTCGCTGCGCGCGTGACCGTGACCATCTGCGTGCCGCTCGAGTTCGCCGGCTCCACGTTGCCGAATACGACGAGGCCGTCTTTACCGGTGACGGCGGTGCCGTCGTCGAGCACCCAGCCGCTCGCGGTGCTGTAAATTGCGGCCTGGGCGGTGGCCATCGTGACGTGCACTCCGGCCAGCGGCACCCCGGTCCCGGCGTTGCGGAAAAACAAGACGGCCTGGCCTGAGTCCGGGCTGCGAATCGTCGAAATCTTGGTGAAAATGCCGTCGAGCACGGTCGAGGAGACCATGCCTAGATTGACGTTCGTCACCTGATTGGTTTGCACGGCTTGGTAAGTCGGCAACGCGTCGCCCACAGCGTCCGGTTTGACGCCCACCCAATTGGTCGCCACGCGCGCAACGCCATCGAGTGTGAACGGATCGGCCGGTGGGTGTCCGTCCCACTTTGCCGTCACCGGCGAGCCGTTCGCGCCATCTGCCGTGA
>Ga0164241_10001093_pt1 | contig 36806 bp, 32 predicted proteins | sample OricomyardsoilBY_FD_108780 | JGI IMG/M metagenome (GOLD analysis project Ga0164241, IMG submission 108780) | Backyard soil microbial communities from Emeryville, California, USA - Original compost - Back yard soil (BY) | ecosystem: Environmental > Terrestrial > Soil > Unclassified | place: USA... | reverse complement strand
CGCCACTTCGGCGCCCTACGACGAAGACGCGCGCCTTTACGCTTCCGACGAGCTCGAGCGTGTGGATGGCGCTTCCTTCGCAAAATACGGCGATGTCCGCATGCGCGAGCATTCGAGCCATGCGCGGAACGCTCTCACTCTCCGGCCGAACGATCGAAAAACCTGCTTGGATGAGCGTCCGTTCGATCAAGGACTCGCCGAGATAGGACCCGCTATATCGGTGCGAGGATTTGGTGACGTAGATTCTCTTGGGTAGGTTTTCGTCGTGTACGACGTCACGGCGCACCGGGTAAAGGTCGGGGTACCCGTCGATGACGGTTGGCCCCGCCATCGTTCTTGCCTGCACCGGAATATGCAGCTCACGGAACAACATGGTCCGATCAATCAGGATCATCTCGTTCCAGTCGATTCCCAACATCTCGAACGTCTCTACCGCCCAGGTGGGCGGAGCGAGCGCGCAGCACCTCACGGGAGCATGAAACGCCAAGCGGTACTTCCCCATTCCTGGGATGAGGATACGCGGCCATACGCGATGTATGCTCTCAGCGAGGGTATGCCCAAAGTGCTGCAAAAAGAGCTGGCCCGCGTAGATGACGGGGTCGTCAACGATGTGCACGTCATTAGGGGGCTCAGAAAACGGCTCGCGCACCGCGGCGTCCTGGTCATGCCACCGCAGATGCGTCAACGGCAGCGACGGATCGCATTTGAACGCAATGCGCGTTTTGCTTTCCTGCGTCAACGGGCCAATCAAGACGTCGCGGAACACGGGGACGGTTGGCACGGCGCCACCGCTGACTATTTCCAGGGTTGAGGCGTTGCTAGGCGGGGCGACATCTTTAGTCATCGGGGTTCTGGCCGGTCGAGTGCGACCTCGTCGCATTCGACCTCCACTACTGCTTGAGCGCGGGCAGCGAAGGTGTCCACGGGATCTACTCGCTCGTCTTCCGAACGTGCCATCGGCGCCGTCCCTGTAGCGTGTCGTAGGAACGACCCCATGACGTGCGCCACACCTTCTTCTCTCACAGTGCGTAAATCATCGGCATAGTAGCGGCCGCGATTGAATGACCCGGTAATGATTTCATACGAAGGAAAGTAGTGCACTTGCTCGTATCGCTTGCACAGCACGTCGGCCGCAACACGCAGGACGGCCTTCGAGTAGGTGGTAGCAGCAAGCACGTGTGCCTCTGGTTCCGCGGTTGCCATCAAAGGCACCGGAGAGACGGTCAGGATGACCTGAGCAGCTTCGTTGATGGCGCGGAGCCGATCCAGGAATGCGGACATGTCGGCGACGACGTCTTCGACGGTCTGGTTGTAGAACCCATACTTCTTGGCATCGAACACTCCACCTTCGACACCAGGGCAGACTGGAAAGACCGCGCCATCAGCGCGCGAGAGCCAGCACTCGGTAAGGCCCAGGGTGAAGACAAAGACGTCGAGGGTCTCGAACATCTCTCGTACCGCAGCCAGGTGCTGACGACGATCCGCCTGCATTTCCGCGACGGAGACGAACCCGCCCGGCTGCGTCGTAGGTCGAAAGGGATCCTTCACGGAGCCATCCGCTTCGATCCACACGTCTTCTTCGGGTGTGAGCTCGCCATAAGCACGACGGAACAGTTGCCAAAGCTGGCGCGCCGTATAGACGTTGCCGTATCGTGCGGAGAAGAGGCCGTAGTTGTGTCGTTCGCGGACCTGGACCGGCAGGATTGGATGACCGGGTTCGGCTACGTAGTAGTTGAAGCCGGCCTTCTGCAGGTGCCGAGCGATGTGTTGAGCAAAACAGCTTCCTGCCGTCGCTACCTTGGTTTCCCGGTCGATCCGAAGTGAGAATGCGCCCACGGGATCGACCTCGCGCGAGGGCACGCCGGACACCGACCGCCGCCAGAAGGCCTTGTCGGGAAGCTGCTTGTAAGGATGCGTACTCAAGAGGGCCTCCTCAAGCGGTTTCCTTGGCAGAAGCAGTTGCCTCTGCGGCGGCTTCTAGCTGTCGCAGCACGAGCTCACCATAGTCGGCGTTCGCATGGGTAGCATCGTTCTTGTAGTATTCGGGCTTCAAGAACCCTTCGGGTGTCTGTGTTCCTTCGGGTGGTGGAAGGAGATGAACGCCCCATTCTGTGCAAAGGGACCGGAGGACTGCGCACTGTAGTCGCCAGAGCTTGAGGCGAATCGCTGCCGGCGTTACGCCCCTCGTGGCGATGCCTGCCTTTTCGAAGGCGCCCTCATTGCTCTGTAGAATGTGGGGCGTGCTCTCTTTCGGTGGAGGCGACAATAAATGGTAGATGGGGCGCCCGGCCGCGTCACCCAGAGTCTTCATTCGCTGCCCATCGTTTCGCCGCAGGCTGCGCTCGAAAAACTCCCACATGGTTCGATAAGGGATCAGCACGCACGGCTGAGACGCAGGGCAGGTTTGATTCCCCGGTTCGCTGAAATCGAAGGCCACGGGATGCTGAACGAGGCCGACGACTTGGTGCAGACTCCCTCCGATAGTCGAGGCAATCAGATCGTCCGGGGTCGCCGCCGCTACCATCGAAACGGCAGCCTCTAGCGAGATGTCGCCGATCTCTTTCTCGTTCTTGACCTTCAAAAAACGCAGCACGGAAATACGAGATTTGTCGGAGCTCGCACGTTTCCTGTTCGCCTGCTCGAGCGCACCCGTATGGCTGTCCCCGAGGACGAGGATTCTACCCCTGCTCATGAAACCTTGGTCATCCTATCCGCCTTGCCATCAGCGCGTTGCATGACCGAACAGATAGTTCATGTCCCGGGATTTGCAAATCAGACGCGTCTCGACTCGTCCGGCCGCGATCCTCAGCCAAGCCAGCGAAAGAGCCGCGAATCGTGCCAGAACGCGATGGGATCGCGGCGCCACTTTTCGAGCTTGCGTGCCCAGCGGGTGAGCTCCGATTGCGAGCGCACGGCGTCACGGCTCTGGAGCACCCACGAACGCGTGCCCCAGCCGTTCGCTCGCCCTGCTCCAGCGAGCCTGTCTGCGACGCTATTCCAGAACCGTGGATCGTGCTGCACGGCTTCCGGTACGACGTTGCAAGCGGCAGAGACCCATACTTGCCCCGTGCGGGGGCCCGACGGCACGTCGACCACGACCGGGAGCCCTGAACGCTCCGCGTCGAACGCCAGCGCTCCGGGTCTGGCCACGACCGCCTCGACGCGGGAGAGAAGAAAGCGCGCCGCGCGGGCCGTCGGCAGCCACACCACCGAGCCCTCCGAAGCTCGTCGCGTCGCCGAAAGGAAGTGCAGCTGGGCATCGGAGATTCCTACTCGCGCGCGCACGCTATCTACGCTGCCGGATACGGACGGGCCGACGAGTACCCACGGCTTGCCGTAGTCCGGAATGCCGCGGAGTGCGCGCGGCGTCTTCGCTTGGTGAAGCCAACGGTCCCAACCCGACGTCCACACCGCGGGGCTCAAGCCGAGCTCATGATCGCGCTCATCATGGTGGTCGCGGTCACCACCCCACAGCAGGCTCAGCGCGGGCTCGATGAAAGAGGCGGGAAGCACGCGGAGCACCCCGCGCTCGGGTAGCGCGTCGCGATCGCCGCATGCTCGCACGCTCACGCGCAGCCGCCGATCGAAGAGGATGCTCGCCAGCGCCTTCATCGGGAGTACGTTGGGCGAGGAAAGCTCGAGGGTGACGGGCAGCCTCGTCACGCGCGCGCCCTCTCGAGCACCAGTGCTTGCCACGCGTCCAGCGATTCGTGGGCCATTGCGTGTTCGTCTGCGTAACGCCTGGCGGCGTGCCCGAGCTCCATCCGCTGCGCCATATCGAGAGAGCGCTCCAGCTCGCGCTGCCAGTCTTCGGCGGTCTCGCACAGGCGAACGGGGGCGCCCTGAGCGTGATGGCGCCTCACGTCGTCGTTGGCGGTAGCGAGCGTCGGACAGCCGAAAGCTGCGGCTTCGAGAACCTTCAACGCCGACTTGCCTTCGGCATACTCGCTGCCGCAAAGCGGAGCGATATTGAGCCAGCTCTTGGCGATGAGCTTTGGGAGAGTCTCGTAGGGCACGGGCGGCGAGAACACGGCGCGCCCTTCTGGGAACGTCGAAAGGTCCGCACGGATCGAACCGACGAGCTCCAGCCGCACCTTCGGATGGCTGACGAGAAAGCGTCGGATAGGCTCAGCGATGCTCGCGAAGTCATCGTCGTGGCTCGGGGAGCCGGCGAAGTAGCGAATGACGAGCGGATCGCCCGGCTGAAACGCATCGTACAGGGCCCGGCCCTGGCGCACCCAGGCCTCCGAGAGTCCGTTCGGTACCACCGCCACCTTGGCCGCGGGTACGCGCTGCAAGATGTGCTCGCGCAGTGGCCGGGTGGACACGGTGAAGGCGTCGAACGCCGTCAACGCAGCGGCGTAGCCCTCGAGGCGCGCGTCGAGCAGGGCCGTGGAGGTGGCGCCGCCGACCGAGCCCGGCAAGCCGCTCACGCGACCGGCGAACAGCAGGTCGTCGAAGTCGGCGACCAGGCGAACGCCACCATCCCGCAGCGCCGCCAGCTGCGCACGCAACGACGGCGTGACGAGTGGTCGGATCATACAAACGGTCGCGACGCGGGCGCGGATCGGCTGCGGCAGCGCCCTGTTGACGACGACGTCGGCACCGGAAAGCAGCTCGCACAAATTTCCCATGCGGTAGCGGCAGGACGCGGTCGCTTTCGCGACATCGAGCGCCTGATACCAGAAGCACACACGCCTGGCAGGCGTGAGCGGCCATCGAGGGACTGGCCGCCACCCGCTCTCAGAGCGGCTCTCGCTGCGGCCAGATTCCATCCTCTGGAAGTGAAGCACACCCCCGAACGTCGACGCTACTCGACCGCCAGCGGCAGGTGACGGATTTGGACCCCCTCGCTCCAGAAGACCCCGGCCGTAGTGCCCACCCAGGTCGCCACCTCCTTGGGTAGCTCGATGACGATTTGAGCAGTTGCGGTGTCGTTGAGATTGCCTTGCACGATTTTCCAGCAGCTCGGCGACCACCGGCAACCCGGGCTCCCCTCCGGCAGTTGCAAATCGTGGAAGAAGAGATCGCCGACAATCTGAAGTTTGTTGCCATAGTCGGCCACGTGCCTCGGTGCGAGCCGCTCCCAGCTGCCACCAGCCTTCGGCATGCGCGCCAGGTACACGTTCGACGGATCGGCGCTGTCCATCCCAGCATCTTGGTTGTCGACCCCATAAAGGTAAGCGCCAGAGGTCTGATGGCGGCCGCGACTTTCCGTCGAAAGCCTGGTGGCGACACCGGTGTTCAAGGGAGCTTGCCAAATTTCTAGACCATAAGTCAGATAGAAGAGCGTGGTTTCGTCCACTGCCATCGACATCATCGACGCGTGCTGGAGAAATAGCCTGGGCTTGGGGTCCTACTTCTCGATGACGAGGAGCGCGCAGCCGAGCGACACGCGACCGACCGAGCCCCGGGGAACTCTGCGCCAATTGTGGCCGGCCTTGGCAACGAGCTCTCGCATGCCTTAGGGTGAAATGCGCGCGAAGGCGTGTGGCTCGGCTTCCACGACTGCGAAACGGACTCTCATCACGCTATCGGAGGCTGCATTGAACGAGAATCTCTTGTCGAAGGAAACCAGACCGGTGCATCCGTATAGCGACCTTCCCGAGCGGCAATACTGGAGGCGCGCGTCCGACCGTTGGGCTAGCGGTGATTTTAGCGGCGTCTACTCACCGAGGTTTGCCATCGAGAAGACGACGCCCATCTCGACGGCCGGAAGCTGCTTTGCGCAACACGTATCGAGAAATCTAAAGAAACGCGGCTATGGGTTCGTCGATTTCGAGCCGGCGCCGCTGCTGCTGCCTGCGGAGCTGCATAGCGAATTCGGGTACGGTCAGTACTCGGCGCGATACGGCAACATCTATACGACGCTTCAGCTTGGCCAGCTGCTGCGGGCGGCCTTCGGCTCGATGCGCGTCGACGAGGTTTGGGAGACTGGAGGGCGTTTCTTCGATCCGCTGCGGCCACGCATAGAGCCCAACGGCTTCGGGTCCGCCGCCGAAGTTCTTCGCTTGCGCGAGGCTCACCACGCGGCTGTTCGGCAGGTGGTGAAAAAGACGGCGGTGTTCGTATTCACGCTGGGCCTGACAGAGGTCTGGATCAACAAAGCGACGGGCTTGGCGTACCCCACGTGTCCGGGTACGGTCGCGGGTACCTTCAATGCCGAAGAGCACGTGTTCAAAAACCTGGGCTTTTCGGACGTTCTGAAGGAGATGGCGTGGGTCATCGATTGGTGGACGAGAAAGGTGAACCCGGCGATCAAGTTCTTGCTTACGGTCTCCCCCGTCCCCCTTGCGGCAACCGCAGAAGCGCAGCACGTCGTCACGTCCACCACGTACTCCAAATCGGTCTTGCGCGCGGTGGCCGGAGAGCTTTGTCGCCAGTACGACAGCGTCGACTATTTCCCGTCATACGAGCTCATCACGTCCCATCTGGGCAAGAACACGGTCTACGCCGCCAATATGCGCGACGTGCTGCCCGAAGCGGTCGAGGGAGTCATGCAGTGCTTCTTCGCCGCACACGGCGACGCGAAAGCTCCTAGCTCGAACGAGTCGCGCGACGAGTCGGGGCCACGCTTGCACCCCGACGACGTAAAGATGATGAACGAGATGAACGTAATTTGTGAGGAAGCAGAGCTAGACCAACATGCTCGCTGAGCCCACGAGTGACGGACTGGCGCTGATTGGTGACTCGCACGTCGTGAGCCTGGGTCAGGCCGCGCAGAGCAGGAACCAGGTCCTGCTCTGCGGTTCCTCGAGCTATCGGGTCAGTGTGAGTAAGCTCTTCATCTTCAAATACGTGCTCGAAAAGTTTTTTGAAGTGGGGAACGAGGAAGTTCGTCTGCTGACCCCGGGTGCGAGCGAGAAGCTGCAAGATTGTCTTGGGTCGCCCACACTCCGCGCTTCGGAGCCTCGCGTCTTGGGCATCTCGATGCCCTACACCACGAGCGTGATCCTTTGGAGTAGCACGTGGAAAAAGTCTCGCCCGTGGCGGGAGTGCGCAAAAGGCTATCGAGCGGTGAGCGACGGCGTCATCGCCGCCATTGCCCACCGCCACTTTCAACACGTCTTCGATTTTTTGGCTGCGCTGCAGGCTCAACGAACGAGGCTTTTCGTGGTCGAGTCTCCGCCACCGCGCAGCAATGACCCTTTTGCCAGCACCGAAATGCTAGAGCTCGACCGCGTCGTGCGCCTCGTCGTTCGCCGAAAGCTAGACGAGCTGGGAATCGACACGGTGTCGGTGCCGGAGGCAGCCTACGACGGCCCGCCTGGGCGTAGCTTTCTCAAGGACTGCTATGGTAGGCAGCTTGGCAACGATCGTCACCACGCCAACGAAGAATTCGGCGCCCTCCAGCTCGACGCAATCTCGGCCTACCTGGCTGGCCGATATCCGGCGCCAACGATTCGCACCGTTACGCCACTCGCTTGATGAGCGGACGATAAGCGGCTGCCGCTCAATACCGGTCAGTACTGAGTGAATATGATTTTGTTCGCAGTGCTGAACACTATATTGCCGGCGGCGACGGTGCCCTGGCCTTCGGGCGCATCGTCACAGCTCCAAAGCCGTTCGCCAGTGGACAGCGAGTACACGGCATTGTCACGCGGCTCGGCGTAGACTTCGGTCGACGAGACCATCCGCGGGTCCGCGTAGTCCAAACTGGGCAGCCTCGGACCTGGCTGAAATCCGCCAGGAACCGCGTAGATCCGTGCGCCCCCCGGATTGTTTGGATTGTTGGATTCAGACACCGTATTTACGAGTAGGCGATCCTGATCGAGCCACAGCAGCGCGTAACCGGCAAAGGCGTCGATCAGCGTGCCATTTTCGTAGATATTCGTCGTGGTGGTGGCGGCATTCGGCGTTCCACTGGGCGCGGCGACCCGAGAGCCATCCGGGGAGAGCGCCAGGCGCGTGTCCTGCCCTCCGCTCCGTGTAAAGCTGACGTTGCCAGCGAGATCCGTGACGGTTTGCGACGCCGGGAAACTCGCGGTGTAGGCGAAGCGATTTCCGAGCGCGGAAAAGGTGACGTCATTGACCGATGGAGGGGAGGCGACGGATCGAAGCTCGCTGCGGTCGGGTAAGCCGAAGATCTTCAGTGCCGCGTCGCCCATGCCGGTGACGCCGCTAAGAGACGCTGCTGCGAGCATGGTGCCGTCGCTGGACAGGTCTACGTCCCCGCTCGGAAAGGGTATGCTACCGAGATAAGTTCTCGAATCCGGCGTGACATCGAACAGCAAGATGCCGACGAAGGTCGCAATGGCGACCGTACCGTGCTCCGACCCGGCGATGTCCGTCGCCTGTCCGCAGCTGAGCGGACGCTCGAGATCAGCCCCGTCATAGACAACGCCCCAGCGGTTGCCGACGGCCCAATTGCCCGCAGCGTCGCTGGTAAACCTCTCGATTCGATCGGCAGGGAGGTCGACGGTGCTGTCCGTGATTCCACTCGGATCGAGCTCGATGATGGTGACCTCAGTGTCGCCGAGCACGGCGATGCGGTTGGCGACTGGGTATGGCGTCACGTTCTGGTACACCGCAGCCGGCGTGAGCGGGTCGGCGACGGCGAAGATGGCCATGGTGGAAGCCTCGCCATCCCAGCCCAACGACCAGAAGTAATCGCCTTGGCCCGTGAGCCGACTCACTTGGGGTAGGGCGACGATCGCCTCTTGAGAAGCGGTGGCCGCGGAGTACACGCGAACGGTCGTGTTCAGCGTGGTCAGGAAGCGCCCGCCGTCGAGGAACCAAGAATGGAACGCGCCTGCGAAGGAGCTAGTCGTGGACGCGCCCGTGTCGATTGAGATGCGCTCGATCACGTTGCCACCGGCCGGACCTAGCGCGATTCGCAACTCGCCCGGCGCCGCGCTCACGCGGACTTTTTTCGCGTAGTTGCCACTCTTGGTCAGTAGCAGCGCGCCGCTGTCGTCCCACGCGCTGATACCGGTAGAGGTACCGCTCCAGTAGTAGCTGCCGTCGGATGCCAGCCCACCTTGATTTGCGATCTCGCAAGGGTCTTCGGGATCGTCGCATTTGTCTGGCGCGGGACTGCTAGCGATCAGACTGCCGTCGAGCAGGGAGCGCAGCTCGACCTGTGTGGAAGAAACGATGGTGAACCGGTCGCTGGCCAAATCTGGGAGGGGGCATCCGTCGCTGCAGTAAAACCGAGCCGGATCCGTGGCTTGTTCACCACTGGCGAGAATGGTCATGTCGCTCAGGTCCCAAAGCGTCCAGTTTCCCGATCCGTCGCTACCGAGCAAACGATCGTCGGTTCTCTCGAACCATTGGAGAGCCGACAGTCCAAGGTTGAAAATGACTCCGGACGACGCTTCTAGATTGCCGAGCGCGCCGCAAGGCAAGTCTGAAGGTTGAAGCCCGCTCAAATCTTCGTCGTGCACCGCGCTCGAGCAACTGCGGGGCCCTGCACTTCCGCCTGCACCGGCGCCACTGCCCGCGCTACCGCCAGTGCCGGAGTTGCTAGTCGCGCCCCCGGCGCCGGGGTCGCCGCCATCGGCTGTGCCGGAGCCAGCATCGTTGCCCGACCCGCCACCCGGATGTCCTGCCTCGCCGCTCCCTCCGTTAGAGCCAACTCCGATCTCCGTAGGTGGCGAGCACCCCATGCATGCGCCAAGCAGCGCGAGTCCGCAGAGCCAGCTCCCCAATAGCCCTCGTTCATGCCTCATTGTCAACTGTATGCACCTAGGGGTTTAGCCCCATTTGAGAAAATGCGTCAACCAAGCAGCTACCGAAGTAAACGCCTGCTCAATCGAGCTCGGCGTATTTCTCGATGACGAGATGCGCGCCTTGGTACGCCGTGCGTTCCATCTGTGGGTCGACCAGGGCAATGACCCGCGCGCCACTGGCCAGCGCGGCCTCGACGCCGGCCGGCGAGTCCTCGAAAATGATGCACTTGTCCGCGGTCACTCCGAGCCGTTCGGCGGCCGCCAGAAAGATGTCGGGCGCGGGCTTGGGATTTTTCACCAGCGGGTCGTCACCGCAGACGATGGCGTCGAAATGCGAAAACCAGGGATGGTGCTGCGTCTTCAGCTCGAACACCGGACGCGCGCTGCTGGTGGCGACGGCCAAGCGACAACCACGCGCCTTGAGCTTGGCGATGAGCTCTGCCGCGCCCGGCATGGCCGGGGCGTTCGCGAAGAGCTCCTCGAGGATGGGCTTGCGCAGCGTCAGTAGCTCTTCGGGTGTGAGCGGCAGGCCGAATTTCTCGATCACCAGCCGCGCGCTCGCGGCAGCCGCGCGCCCCATCATCGTCGACTTGGTTGTCCAATCGAGGCTTGCTCCGTAGGGCGCCATGACGCGATCATAAGCGATGGTGTAGAGCGGCTCGGTGTCGAGCAAGACGCCATCCATGTCGAAGAGCACGTGCGAAGCATGATCCAGGAGGCTCATGAGACGCGGTATACACCGGCGGCCAAGGGTGGGCGCATCGCTACGACAACTGCTCTTTCTCGAGTCCCTCTTGGGCGCGGGAGTAAGTCCTGCTAGGCTCGGCAAGTGGTCGTGAGGAATCAGGCGGGCAAGTGGGAGAAACCTGGACGCCACGAGCATCCATGAGCAAAGCGAGAGAGGCAGCGACCGCCGTAGCGCTCAGCGGGCGGATCTGCGTGATTGGCGGAACGGATCGAACAACGTCGCTCGACACCGTTGAAGAATACGATCCGTCGACGGATACCTGGACCAGCAAGAGCGCCATGAACGTCCCCAGACACTACGCAACGGGGGTCACGTTGGGTGACATGGCGTACGTCATCGGTGGCCTCACCCTGACGTCGAGCCCCCAGTCGCCGCCTGCTGTAACGATTGTCGAGACGTACGACCCAACGAAGGAGGAGTGACGCCGGGACGAGCCTTGCCCGAGCCCTGGACGAAACTTCCAGGTCGGGTCCCTTCTCAGCGAGCACACCGGGTTCTCGTCCCTGCGCTCGAGCATGCAGGAAAGGTTCATCAACCTCCAAAATTTGCGGAGATTTCGCGCTCGTTGCCTCGTTCGCTAGCCAAATTCGGCCGGGTTGCGCGATCGCGCGGTTCGAAGCATGATGGCGCCCGAATGTTTCGGGAAGGACTCGACGGGACCGATGGACGGACGCGCTACTGAACGACACTGGTCATCGCTCCCGCTTTTGTTACTTCCCCTTGCTTGTTCCTCGGTGCGGCAGCCGACAGCGCGCGACGTGGCCGACGCGACTGACACGGGCCGAACCGTGCCTGCGGCCAGTGCCACCGAACGCCAAGTCCTCGACCGAGTAGCCGCGCTACCCAGCGGCATCGCGACCCGGGTCGGCGACGCCACCGTCAACGCCGAAGCGCCGTACGCCGCCGCAAGCGCTCGCAGTTGTCGGGCGCTGCACATCACGTTGAGCGCATCGCGGCCGCCGCTACATCGCCTTGCCTGCAATGACGGTCGAGCTTGGTTCTTCGTGCCCGACATTTTCGGCGCGACGGTCGCCGGCGCAGGGGAGTGAGCATGCGCGGCGCGCTGACCCAAATGCAGGTCGTGTTCGCGGTCTTACTCCGCGAGACAAAGACGCGCTTCGGGGACAATCAGCTCGGCTACCTGTGGGCCTTCATCTCGCAGGGCCTGATGGTTGGCATGTTCATCGGCTTCTACAGCGTGTTCGGACGGGTCGCTCCTTCCCGTCTGTCGCTGGTCGCCTACCTGACCACGGGCATCGTGCCCTATTCGCTATTCCGCGACACCGCACAGCGCTGCATGGCCGCCGTGGACTCGAACAAGGGGCTGCTGTTTTACCCCCAAGTCAGACCGCTCGACTTGGTGATAGCCCGTGCGGCATTGGAGGCGGTCACGTACCTGGGCGTCATGGCGCTATTTCTGGGCGGGCTGGCGCTGTACGAAGGCCCGCCGCGTATCGACAGCTTTCTCCGGGCATTCCTAGGTTTCGCGCTGGCCTCCGGGTTCGGGGCCAGCCTGGGCCTGCTCGCCTGCGGCCTCGGCATCTTCAGCTCAACCGTCGATCGACTTTTTCCTAGCGTGTTGCGTGTGATTTTTTGGTTTTCAGCGGCATTTCACCCAGTTGAAACGCTTCCCAAGACCATGCGCGACATCATGCTGTTGAACCCGCTGACGCACGCGCTAGAGCTCGTTCGCGATGGCTGGTTCCCCGGCTACGATGCGCGAAGTGCAGACCCGTCCTATGCACTGATGTGGATCCTGGTTTTGGCCTTTTTGGGCTTGAGCGTCGAGCGCATGGCTCGCCGCCATATGGAGCTGACGTGATCGAGCTTTCCGAGATTACCAAGTCGTATCAGACGCGTTCGGGCTCGAACGTCGTCCTCGATCGGATTTCCCTCACGTTTCCGCCGCGAACCAACATCGGCATCCTCGGCAAGAACGGCTCCGGAAAGTCGACGCTGCTGCGCGTGATTGCCGGCACGGAACAACCTGACAGCGGGACAGTCCGCTGGGGCGGCCTCGTCTCGTGGCCAATCGGTTTTTCTGGCGGGTTCAACAGGTCGCTCAGCGGCGAAGAAAATTGCCGCTTCGTGGCCCGCATCTACGGCGCCGACATCGACGAAGTGGTCGGCTCCACCATGGATTTCTCCGAGCTCGGTGAGTACTTCCAAATGCCGGTCAGGACGTATTCTTCAGGTATGCGAGCCCGGCTGGCGTTCGGGCTGAGTATGGCCATCCAGTTCGATGCGTATCTGGTCGATGAAGTGACGGCGGTGGGTGACGCCAATTTTCAGGCGAAGTGCCGCAAGGCTTTCGAAGAGCGCAGCGATCGGTCGTCGGTGATCATCGTCTCGCATCAATTGACCACGGTGCGTGCCTACTGCGAGCGGTGCGCCGTGCTCAAGAATGGCAAATTGTTGGTCTTCGACAGCGTCGACGCCGCGAGCAAGGAGTACGAGGCAGCATGAGCAAACCCGCCGAAAACAAAACCGGCGAGTCGCGGGCGAGCTTGGGCGAGGTGACGCCGCTACAAGTGCCGGAGCGTCCGCAAATCAGCGCGGCCAAGGCCAATGCCAAAGCCTTACGCCGCAAGCGCAGCCGGCGGCTCGCGCTGCGTCTCGGGATATACGTGCTGCTCCCGTCGGCGCTCGCCACGTTCTACTACGTATCGTTGGCCACCCCGCAGTTCGAGTCGCACGCGACCTTCACCGTGCAGTCCTCCGAGCAACGTCCTACCCTCGGTATGGGCGGGCTACTGGCGGGCCTCGCCGATGGGGCTGGCGGCGGTCACGACGCCCTGGTCGTGCGCGACTACGTGCTCTCGCGCGACATGCTGGCGCGCTTGGACAAAGAGCAAGGCTTCATTGCCCACTACAAGAGCCGCAGCGCCGACTTCATCTCGCGCCTGAGGGCCAATGCCACCTTCGAGGAGGCCTACGACTATTTCGGTCACAAAGTCACCTGCGATCACGATCAGGGGTCCGGTGCGGTGACGATACACGTGCGCGCGTTCAGCGCCGAGCAGGCCGCCAAGGTGTCGGCCGCAATCTTGAGTTACAGCGAAGAGATGGTGAACAAGCTGTCGGAGCGTGAGCGTCGCGATCGTACCGCCTACGCCGACGCGAGCGTGAAGAAGGCCGAGGAGCGCCTCTCGGCCGCGCGCAAAGTGATCGTCGGACTGCAACAACAACACTCCGATTTCAATCCCCTGGCTACGGCAACGTCGCTGATGACCATTCGCACCGGGCTCGAGGCCGAGCTGGCCAAAGCCCGCGCGGAGGTGATGCAACTTCGTTCGTACATGCAGGACGACGCGCCGCAGCTCCGAGCGGCCAACGAGCGAGTGAAGGCAATCAGCGCCCAGGTAGCCGGCGAAAGCCGCAGACTGGTCGACCCAGCGAAGCCCGGCAGCCTGAACTCGTCATTTTCCGACTTCGAGGCCGCGATGGTCGAGAAGGAATTCGCACAGAAAGCCTACGAGTCGTCGATGGCGTCGTTGGAAGTGGCACGCGCCGACGCCGACCGGCAGCACCGCTACGTGGCGATCATCGCCTCGCCGTCCAAGCCCGATGAAGCCACCTATCCGCACCGCTTCCGCGCCGTTTTGACGTCCTTTCTCGTCTGCTTCTTGCTTTGGGGCACGATTAGCATGATGACTGCCGCGGTTCGGGAGCACGCGCGACTATGACCCGCAGTGGTATTAGCAAGATTTTGTGCGGCTTACTGCTCGGGCTGGGCGTGCTCGTTGGGGCCCTGCAGCCCCCGCGCGCGTACGCGCAGTCGCCGGCGTCGTCAGCCGCCGCGCTACCGGCCAAGCCGGTCCAGATCAGCGTCGCCGAAGACATTCCCAAGGCGACATTCGAGGACAAAGGGAATACCAAGCCGGCTCCCCCGCCCGCCGGTGCGACGGTGGGTGGACCCGCCACGCCTCCCGAAGCGCCCGAGCCATTCGGCGCGCGCCTGTTCACCGGCAATTTTTTGCACACGCGGCAAGACGGATTGAACGGCGAGTACCTGGTCATGCCGGGCGATCGCATCCAGGTCAGCACGTGGGGCGCGCTCGAAAGCAGCGCGGTGCTGCTCGTCGATGCCCAAGGCAACATTTTCTTGCCCAACGTCGGCCCCGTGCAGGTCGCGGGTACGAAGAACGCGGAGCTGACGGCCAAGGTCAAAGCCGGCCTTAGTCGGGTCTACGCGCGCAATTTCGAAGTTTACACGAACCTGCTGAGCGCCAAGCCGGTGGCCGTATTCGTGACCGGCGGCATCAAGAACCCCGGTCGCTACGCGGGGGTTCCGTCGGATTCGGTGCTGTTCTTCCTAGAGCAAGCCGGCGGCATCGACCCTCGCCTCGGTAGCTACCGCGACCTCACCGTGCTGCGCGCGGGACAGAAAATCGCCCAGCTCGACCTGTACGATTTCCTGCTTCACGGTACGTTGCCCCCCATTCAGTTCAAGGATGGCGACACCGTGCTGGTCAATCCGCGCGGACCCATCGTCGAGATGCGTGGCGAAGTCACCCTCCCCGCGACCCTCGAGTTCAAGCCGGGTGCGGTCACGGGCACAGAAGCGTTTGCGGTCGTGCCGGGCATCGCGCGGGCCACGCAAGTCACGATTCAAGGCATCCGCGATGGCGTACCGATCAGCCGCACGCTGAGCGTGACGGGCTTCAAGAATTTCGCACTGCGCAACGGTGACTCGATCACGCTCCGCGGCGACGGTCGCGCCGACACGATTTTGGTTCACCTGGAAGGCGAGTTCAACGGGCCCTCCGTGCTCGCGGTTCGACGCGGAGCCCGCTTGGTCGACGTGCTCAACTACGTCTCGGTCGATTTGGCTCTGGCCAACCCGCAGGCGGTGCACGTGCGGCGGGCTTCGGTGGCCAAGGCTCAAAAGACCGCGATTGACGACGCGCTATTTCGGCTGGAACGCAGCGCACTTTTGGCGCTCTCGTCCTCGCAAGGCGAGGCCAGTATTCGCGTCCGTGAAGCCGAGCTGACCCAGAAGTTCGTAGAGCGCGCTCGGCTGATTCAACCGCTAGGCCGCGTCGTCACGGCCCTCGACAACCAGCAGCGCAACATGGTGCTCGAGGCCGAAGACGTGATCGTCATCCCGGCCCGCACCAACGTGGTGCGGGTCGGTGGCGAAGTCATGATGACGCAAGCGGTCATGTTCCGACCGAAGGCGACGGCGGCAGACTACATCACCGACTCCGGTGGCTACACCGATCGCTCCGACCACGGCCGCGTCATCATCATCCGCGCCAACGCCGAGGTCGCGGTGGGCGACACCGATCTGCCCGTCTACCCCGGCGATGAAATCCTGGTGCCACCCCGGGTCGACACCAAGTTGCTGCAGAACTCGATCGACGTCACCCAGGTCATCTACCAAATTGCGGTCTCGGCCGCCGTGGTGGTAGCTATCCTATGACCAGCGCGGAGGCGGTGGGCGAATTCGGAGTGATTATTCCGGCGCGCTTCGCGTCCACGCGCTTGCCTGGAAAGCCGCTGATCGATCTGGGCGGCAAGCCGATGATCGTGCGCGTGATGGAGGTCGCGGCCCAGGCCGGTGCTGCATTCGCGATGGTCGCCACCGACGACCAACGCATCGTCGACGCGGTGACGGCGGCCGGCGGCGAGGCCATGATCACCTCCGACGAGCACGAGACCGGCACTGATCGGCTCGCCGAGGTAGCGCGGCGTTTGCGGCTCGACCCGGACCTGATTGTCGTCAACCTGCAGGGTGACGAACCCGCGCTGCCGGCGGCGCTGGTGCGGCGCGTGGCCGAAACCCTGCGCCAAGACCCGGAGGCGAGCCTCGCGACGCTGGCGACGCCGCTGCGCGAGCGCCGCGAGGTGTTCGATCCGAACGTCGTCAAGGTCGTCGTCGATCAAGCGAGTCGCGCCAGCTACTTCAGTCGCGCGCCCATTCCCTGGTTGCGCGAAGAATTCGCCGCCGCCGGCGCCCGTGACCTGACGACGCGTCTGCCCGACGACGCGTTTCTACGCCACGTCGGCCTGTACGCTTACCGCGTGTCCACCCTGCTCACGCTGAGCCAGACTCGCCCCGCTCCGCTGGAGCTCGCCGAAAGCTTGGAGCAGCTGCGCGCGCTCTGGCTGGGCATGAAGATCCAGGTGGCGGTGGTGCCCGAGCTGCCCGCGCCCGGCGTCGACACCGCCGAGGACGCGGCGCGAGTTCAAAAGCACTTCGAAACGTGATGCGCGAGCGCTTGGGTAGCGTAGGGGTATTTTCGGCGGGGCTTGCACGGTTGGCAGGGCTCGAGCTGCTGCTGGGCGCAGAGCGCGTACGCTTTAGACCGAGCGATCGCTCGGCGGCAGAGCTTGCCGCGGTCGCAGGCTGGGGCCACAAGCCGACCGCGGCGGCGGCGCGAGACTATGCGCGCCGCCACAAACTGCCCTATTTGGCGCTGGAAGACGGCTTTCTGCGTTCGGTGGGGCTGGGTGGCCGCGAGTCGCCGCTGTCGTTGATCGTCGATGATTTGGGCATCTACTACGACGCGCGGGCGCCCTCGCGGCTGGAAGAGCTGCTGCAAGGCGACGCGCGGTTGGATGACGCGACGTTGTTGGCGCGCGCCGCGCGCTTTCGCCAGCGCATCGTCGAGAGCGGCGTCTCGAAATACAATCATGCGCCCGACGAGCTACCCGCGGAGCTTACGGATGCTCAGGACCTCGTGGTGGTCGCCGACCAAACCTACGACGATGCATCGGTGACGGGCGCCCTCGCCGACGCCCGCACCTTCGACCAAGCCTTGCAAGCCGCGCTCGACGAGCATCCGCGAGCGCGCGTGGTCGTCAAAGTTCATCCGGCCACGGTCGCAGGAAAGAAGCGCGGCTACTTGGCGGGGCGACAGTTTTCGGAGCGGGTGACGGTCGTGGGCGCGGACGTCAATCCGCACGCCTTGCTGCGCCGAGCCCGACATTTGTACGTGTGCAGCTCGCAGCTCGGCTTCGAGGGCCTGCTGGCGGGGGTTCCGGTGACGTGTTTCGGTCAAGCTTTCTACGCCGGCTGGGGCTTGACCGATGATCGACAGCGCTCACCGCGACGCTCACGACGTTTGACGTTGGACCAGCTGGTGGCAGGCGCGCTCTTGCTGTACCCGCGGTACCGCCACCCGCTGACCAAAGAACGGGCCGAGGCCGAAGAAGTGCTCGAGCACTTGGCGCTGCAGCGCCAGATTTTCGCGGAAAATCGCCGTAATTTCGTGTGTTTTGGCATGAGCTACTGGAAGCGCCCATTCGTGCGTCGCTACTTGCGCTCGCCCGGCCGTCGCGTGCGCTTCGCGCGCTCCCCGGCGGAGTTGGCGGGCGTCGCCGACTTGCAACAGGTCACGGCCGTGGTCTGGGCCGCCAAAAAGACCCCCGAGCTGAGCGCTTGGGCCCGCGAACGCGGCGTGCCGCTCTGGCACATGGAAGACGGCTTCTTGCGCTCCGCCGGCTTGGGGTCCGATCTCACCGCGCCTGGTTCGTTGGTGCTCGATCCCGACGGCATCTACTACGATCCATCACGGCCCAGTCGCTTGGAGAAGCTGCTGCAGGGTGCCGTCTTCTCGCCGGAGGAGCTCGCGCGCGCCGCTCGCCTGCGGCGGCAGATCGTCGACAGCCGCATCAGCAAGTACAACCTGCCCGGAGCCGAGCGATTGCAGGTCGCGGCCCGCGCCGGGCAGCGCGTGTTGCTGGTGCCGGGACAAGTGGCCGACGACGCGTCGGTGCGCCTGGGCACACAGAGCGTGGGCGACAACTTGAGCTTGCTGCGCGCCGTGCGGCGGGCCAACCCCGACGCTTACATCATCTACAAGCCGCACCCCGACGTGCTGAGCGGCAACCGCAGCGGCAGCTTGCACGACGTAGCCCCCACCCCGTGGGATTTACTGGTCGGCCAGGTACCGCTCGCGACGTGCCTGGAAGCCGCGCACGAGGTGCATACCATGACGTCGCTAGTAGGCTTCGAAGCGCTGCTGCGCGGCTTGCGGGTCGTGACTTACGGCCAGCCATTTTACGCCGGTTGGGGCCTGACCGAAGATCACGCGCCGCTCGACCGCCGCACTCGCCGCCTCGCGCTCGACGAGCTGGTGGCGGGCGCCTTGTTGCGCTACCCGCGCTACGTGAGCTGGTCGGCACACTGCTTCTGCAGCGCGGAAGCCAAAGTATCGGAGCTGCAACTTGCTTCGAACGCGCGCGCAAACGGCGTCAAGTTGCCGCGAGTCGCCGTCAAGATTTCGAGCCTGGCCCGGTCTGGTCTGGAATGGTGGCACGGTCGGGAGCTGCGCCGTGGCTAGCCTCGCGGGGCGACATCTGCTGCTGTTGCAAGGGCCGGCGGGTCCGTTCTTTGCGCGCGTGGCCCGACAGCTGCGCACAGCGGGAGCGCGCGTCACCAAGGTGAACTTCAACGGCGGCGAGGACTTGTACTACCGCGGACCGGATGTCGTGCACTTCGCGCAGCCGCTCGAAGAGTGGCCGGCGTTCTTCGCGCAGCTGGTACGTGAGCGCGCCGTGCACACCGTCGTCTTGTTCGGTGACTGTCGGCCGCTCCACCGCGACGCCATCGCCCAAGCTCGCCAGCTCGGGGTCGACGTGTTCGTCTTCGAAGAAGGCTACTTACGCCCCGACTTCGTGACGCTCGAGAAGGGCGGCGTGAACGGTCACTCGAACATTCCGCGCGATTCGCGCTATTTCGACGACGTCAAGCCCGCACCCGAGCCGACCCATGAACGGATTCGGCACGCGTTCCTCAAGTCCGCGTTGCATACGATTTGCTACGCCACCGCCACTGCGCTCGCACGAAATCGCTACCCCCACTACCGCCACCACCGCGACATTCGACCGTTAGCGCAGGCGCGGCTGTGGCTCCGAGGCACGGTGCGGCGCGCCGCTCACACGTTGCGCGATCGCAAGCTGGCCAAGCGCCTGGAAAGCGCCGGCATGCCGCCGTATTTTTTCGTACCGCTGCAGGTGCACCTGGATTCCCAGCTGCGCCACTCCCCTTACGCCACCATCAATCAGTTCATCCGCGAGGTCGTGAGCGCGTTCGCCGAGCACGCGCCCAAAGATCACCTGCTGCTGTTCAAGCTGCACCCCATGGACCGGCCGTATAGCGACTACTCGACCGACATCGAAGCCTTGCGGCTCGAGTACGGGCTGGGGGAACGCCTCCTGTACGCCGACGTCATCAACTTGCCGGCCGCATTGCGCGGTGCGCGCGGCACCGTCGTAATCAACAGCACCGTGGGCTTGTCGTCACTGACCCACGACACGCCCGTCAAATGCCTCGGTCGAGCCGTGTACGACCTGCCCGGGCTGACGCACCAGGGCTCGCTGGCCGAGTTTTTCACCGCCCCCGCCCCGGTAGATCGCGAGCTGTACAAGCGCTTTCGCCAGTGGTTGCTCGAGCAAAACCAGCTGAATGGCAGCGTGTGGAGCCGGCTGCACGAAGACCCCGCCCGCGTCTTGCGCTGACGGACCGCGCCCGCGCGGCCGGCACGGGCGGGGCAGCTCTCATTTAACCCTTGTCGCTCGGCGAAGCGCGCCCTAGGCGGAGAGCATGCCGAGCCCCCCCAACCTTTTGAACGACGACGGCAGCGCCTCGATGGCGACCATGATGATGATGTCTCATCACGGCTTTCGCCGTGATCTGCGGCGCTTTGCGGTTGCGCTCGAACGCCTGTCACCCGACGACGCGGCCCGCACCGACGCGCTACGCGACGAGTGGAAAAATTTCCGCGGCGCCCTGCACGGTCATCATCAAATGGAAGACACGGCCATGTTTCCCGGCATGCGCGCTCAAAACGCCGAGCTTGGCCGCTGTATCGATGGACTAGCCGCCGATCACCGCAAGATCGATCCGCTGCTCGAAGAAGGCGACCGCGCCTTCGCCCAGCTGCCTGAGACGCGCGCGGCGCTGGCGGTCGTGGGCGAGCTCGAGCGTCTGCTCGGGCCGCACCTTGCGACCGAAGAAGCGGAGCTCGTTCCCCACATTCGGTCCGCCAAAGCGTTTCCCCCGCCGCCGGATGACGCCATGGCCGACATGTACGCGCAAGGTTTCGCTTGGAGCTCCCATGGTATCGCGCCGGACGTCCTCGAAAAAGTGTACGCACTTTTGCCACCCATACTGACGTCGCGTTTGCCCGCGGCGTGCGCCGCCTTCGCCGAGCGCTGCGAAAGGGTTTGGGGCAGCGCCCGGGCCGGCTCCGCCCATACACCGATTCCAACCGCGGAAAATTGACCGCGGCCGGGCATCGTCTCCCAAGGCGCACGTCGTCCTAACGCCCGGGCAACAGCGTCCCGCGTTGCTCCAGCTGGCTCAGAAACTGAGCGATGATGGGGCGGACCTTTGCGTATTCGCTGAGGAAGATCAGATGACCTCCGGGGAGCTCCCGATAGGTGGCGCGTTGGCTGCGCGCGGCGTAGCGCCGCGCGGACGACGCCTGCATCATTTGGTCGCTCGCACCCTGAATCACCAACACCGGCAAGGGCGGCGGCTGCTCGGCGCGCACCCCGGAGATCAGCACCACCGCCGCCAAGCGCTCCTGGTACTTCAATGACAGCACGCTGGCCCCCGCGGCACCGTTGGAGAGGCCCGCCAGGTAAACGCGGTTCATGCCGATGTCGTGCGCGTAGTCGAGCACGGCTTCGAGCGTTCGCTCGCCGCTAGGCTCCCACCACGCTCCGGATGGGCCGACCGACGGGCACAACGTGACCAGGTTAGCGGCCGCGGCGGCCTGGGCAATTTCCCAACAATATACGTAAAAATTGCCCGCGTAGCCGTGCAAGAACACCAAGGCACCGTCGGCCGCGACACGTCGCTCGGGCGGACGCATCACGATCGTGTCGAAGGCGGTTGGGCTCTGTAACCCTAAGTAAGTCGCGATCGCGGGCGTGGGTAGTAGCGTCGTCGACGGCTCGCTGCGCGCGTACGCTTGTCGCAGAATCTCCGCGAAGCGACTCGATTCGGGGTCTTTCAAACCGCCCTGCATCGCCAGCAGCCCCGCCGCGGTCAGGGTGCCGTCCGGCTCGGGATAGAGACGGCTCAGCAATCGCGGACCCGAATCAGCCGGCAACGTCGTCAAGCGCGTCGGGTCAGAGCCTCGTACGAGCACGGTGCGCACGAGCCAAGGGCCCAAGATCAAGAGGCCGCCGGCCGCGAGCACGCGGTGGCCAAAACTGCGACTCGCCGGTGGTACCAGCAGCCCCAACACCACGAGCCAGAGCCCCACCGCCAACGCCGCGCTCCACCACGAAAGACCGTACGAAAGCCAAGCGAAGGACAATCCCGCCGCCGGCACCGCGAGCATGAGCCCCAATGAAGAGGCGCAGCCGCGCTTGGACTTCGGGCCACTCTGCTCGTCGGCGCTCATGGGGCCTGGCAGTCATGGCACGACGCCTGGCGCGGTTCGACTTACCCGTGGCCGCGGGAAAACGAGCGGTGTTGCATTTGACGTTCGGCCGCAGGGCCCGCGTCGACTAGCGGCCTATTTGTGCCGCAAAATTCGTGTCTAGGTAGGCCACGGCCGGTGGGCACGGAGAGCGCCGTCGAGTTCGAAGGCAAGCAAGTGACGGCGCGCGCCGAGCGACACTGAAGAGACGCGTCAGCAGCCGGTGTCCTTGGCACCTGGCGAGACGCCGAGCGCGGCGCAGAAGGTTTGGAAGCGTTGGCGACGACTCGCGACCTGCGCGGGACTGCCGCCGTTGCACTCGAGCGCGCCGTTGATGGCCTTGATCGTGTCGCCAAAGCCACCGTTCAAGAACGCTTTGTGGGCGTTGCTCGGCTCCATCCAGTACCAAAGCGCGGCCTTCCACGCCAACTGCCCGTCTTGCGAAACCTTGGCCGGGCTCGCCAGCAACGTGGCCTTGCCGATGCCCAAAAAGTCGCTGAAAGCGCCATAGTTGTCGTTCCACGTCAGCTGCATGGGACCGCGACCGAAGTATTGCTGGCCGCCCGTGCACGGGTACTCGGCGCTGGCTTTGCAATACACGCAGCCCGGTGACTTGCAGTTGGCTTGAATTTCCTCGGCGTAGCCCAGGTCGCCCGACTCGTGGCTCACGTTGGCCAAGAACGCGGCGATCTCGCGCTTCTGGTCGTCGGCCGAGCCTTCGCGTCCGAACAGCGCGAAGCGCGGATCCTTCGCGGCCTCCAACAGATTGGCGTACGCCTGCGCGTAGAGGCCGTTGCGCGCACCCGAGAACATACCGTCGAACTGCTGCTGCGTGACCAGCGAGCCGAAGCCGCCGGTGAGGTCGCCGGTCAGGTCGAAGCTCACTTGGTCGATCCAGATGTCGAAGCTCTTGGCCTTAATCATCGAAGGATCGGTGCCGGCGTAAACGGGGGACAGGCTGACGGCCAGAATTTGCTTCTGCGGCGAGTAGCCGGCGGGCGCTTGAATGCCCCAACCTGCGCCTTGCTTGAACTGCGACCAGGTGAACGTGTAACGCGTCCAGGTCGTCGGCACCGTGAACACGTCGGCCGAAAAGTGGTTGTAGCAGTTGGGCAGGTCTTTGCAGGCCCCGCCGGAGGCTTCAGGCTCGCTGATCGGCGTGTGCAGCGCGAGCAGCACTTGGTCGGTGCCGCCCGTGGCCTGCGCGCCTTTGATCCAGAAGCTGAAGCCCGCGTAGGTGCTGGCGTCGTAGCAAAGGTTGAAGGGCAAGCCGACCACGGCCCCCCAGCCATCCAAGCCCGACACGTGGTAGTGCATGGCTTTGGTGGTACCGGCGGCGCCCGGCGTCGTCGGCTCGATCTTGAAGCTTGCGACCGCGCCGGCCGTCGTGTCGTGGCTCTCGAACCAGCTCGCGTCACGTCCGTCGGCGGGCAACACCTTGAGGTCGTCGTCTTCGACGTCGTCGACGAGCATGGTCGTGCCCTTCGCGACCGTCACACCGGCCAACTCACAGCGGTTGCCGGGGCCGAGCACGATCGGGCCGCCAGCGCTGCCACCAGTGGTGCCCGCGCCACCCGGGCTCACGCCACCTACGCCCGGCGTGCCGGCGCCACCGTTGATTCCACCAACGGCCGTAGCGCCAGCGCCACTGTTTGTGCCGCCACCGGCGTTGATGCCGCCACCGCCGTTGACGCCGCCGGCACCGCTCGCCGCCGCGCCACTCGCGCCGTTGTTGGCGCGCGGGCCGGCGGCCTCCGACGAGCAACCCAGCGAGCTCGAAACCGCCCAGCAACCGATGGAAACCAGGGCAAAACGCGATGACATCCGGAGGCTCATGACTTCGTTCATTTCCTTTTGCTCAGCAGCCTTGGCCGGCGCCGGGGTCGACGCCCAGCATCTCGCAGAAGCGCCTGTACAACTTGACGCGGTTGGCGACGGCGGGGGCATTGCCGCCGTTGCACTCGATACCGTTGATGATGTTGATGGTCGCGCCGAGGCCGTTCTTGACGGCGTCGTGGGGAATGCCCTTGGCGGACTGATAGGTCATCCAAAACCACAGCGCGGTGCCGAACGAAACGGTCGGATCGGTCGCGACCTTTTCCGGGTCATCCTTCAAGTTGAGGCCCAAGGCGGCGCCCGCGGGCTCGTAGTTGTACGCGTAGCTGAGCTGAATCGGTCCGCGACCGTGGTAGGTCTTGCCATTCGACGCCGTGCCGTACTGCGTGCACACGTTGTCCGCCGCACAACCGTTCTCTTCGACCAACGCCAAGCTGTCCGTCTCGTGGGCGACGTTCGAAAGAAAGGCGGCGGCTTCACGACGGCGCTCTTCGGGGGTGCCCGTGGTGCAGAACGCCGGCCACTTCGCCGTCGCGGCGACCATGCCTTCGTAGGTGTAGAACGCGTTGCGCTGGTTGACGACGGTCGTGCCTTTGGTCGTCTGCCACATCTCCTCGAACATCGCTTTCGGCACGATTTCTGCGAAACCGTTCGATGGCAGGCCGCCTGGATCGAAGCTCAGGTTGTCGATCCAAAAGTCGAAGGCGGCCGTGGGCGTCAAAATCGAGTAGCTGAGGACCAAGATCTCCGACTGCGGGATGTACGCCGGATCACTGGCGCAGTTTTGCGTCAGGTCTTTCCACTTGATGTCGTAGCGGGTCCACTGATCGGTCAGGGTGATGACCTTGGCAAAGTGGTCGTAACACTTGCCGGCGGTGACGTCGGCCATGCTGCAGCCGCCGTTCGGCGCCGGTTCGCTGATGGGACTGTGCAGCGAGAACTTGATCTGGTTGTTGCCGGCCGCGACGTTGCCCTTGATGTAAAAGCTGATGCCCTGGTAGGCGCGCGCGTCGTAGCAGCCCGCGACCGTGAGCCCCAGAGTCGCACCCCAACCGCCGGGCGCGGCGCCCTTGTAGTGCAGAGCGCGCGTGTTCGACGCGGGCCCGCCCGTGGTGGGCTCGGCCGCCATCGTGATCGCCGGCATCGCGGTCAGGTCGTGGCTGTCGAACCATTTGCCGCTGCGGCCATCGCCGAAAAAGACCCCCAAGTAGTCGTTGTCGGGGCCAGCGTCCTCGAAGTCGTGAATCATCAGCGCGCTGCCCTTGGCCGTGACGACGCTCGTAGAACACCGACCTTTGTTGGCCGGAATCGCGGGCCCGCCGCACAGCGGGCCCGTGGAGCCACCAGCCCCGACGCTGCCCGCGGTGGCGACCAGACCGCCCGCGCCGACGACGCTACCGCCCGTGCCCGGCATACCCGCGCCGTTCGTGGCCACGCCGCCGGTGGGGGAGGTACCACCGAAGTTGCCGACCATGGCATTGACGCCGGCCGCGCTGGTGGCGCCAGACGTGCCGTTCGGCCCATCGCTGCCGGTGCGCGCGCTATCGGTGCCAACGACACACGCGGCGGTCAATGCCGCTGCAAACACGACTGAGAACAAACCACGGACCATGCGATTTTCCCGAGGCGCGGGGGAGAACCCGTCGCTAGTGCAGTATGGGGGAATACCGCGCGCGCCTTCTGGCGCATCGCGAGCGTTGCGGCTCACGCTGCAACGCTACCGACACTTAGCCCCGAGAACGCCACCAGCGTCGGGGCGAGACTTCTCGGAGCCATGTCCGTTTCGGGTAACCCGCCGTCGGCAGTGGAAATTCGCACGTCTGCGCGACGAGCTGACCGCCTCAAGCGGGCGGCAAAACCACGCCGGCCATGCTTTGGGCAAGTCGCTCGAATTCAGCCGCCTCTTTGAGCGCGCCGAGCTTTTGCATGCTGCGGGCGGCGTGCGCGTAGGGCATCTCGTAGCCGGGCGCCAGCTGAGCCGCAGCAAGGAAGCGTTCGAGGGCGGGTTTGTACTGGCCGCGCTCCAGGTAATGCGAGCCGAGCGCGAGCGCGGCCTGCACGGAGCGGGGGTCCTTGCTCAGGGCCGAGCGCAGCTCTGGCTCTAGATCGAGCTGCACGCCCAAAAACAATTCGGGCAAGCACTGAGTCGGCTCGAGCTGCGCGGCTTCGCGCAGCATGGCGGAGCCGCGCTCGCGCTGGCCCCCGCTCTGCAGCAACAGCAAACCGTCGTGCAACAGCGATTCGTAGCGGGTATGCGCCAGCGTGACGTGGCGCTCGGCCACTTCCGCGCCTTCGAGCGCGGATAGCTCCGAAAACACGCGCGCTGCGTCGGCGCCCGCCACCGGCACCGGCATCAGCTCTGCATAAAAGGCCAAGCGTTCCGCGGCGTGCGCGGCTTGCAAACGTTCGCGCTGCACGTAAATGTGGGCCGCACGGCGCACACGCTGCCGCTCGGCGGGGTCGCCGACCAAGCGCTCGAGCACTTGTATCAGCTCGTCGGTCGAATCGAAAAGAAAGCCGTTTTCGCCGTGGCGAACGCTAGCCAGGTACGGCGCCAGGCGCTGCACGACCGGAACTGCACCCCAACCCGCGTACTCCAAGAACTTCACGTCCGAGCGCGCGCGGTTGAACCCGGCGTCACGGTTCGGGGCAATGCCGATGTCGAGCTGCGACACGAACCCGTAATATTCATCGATCGAACCGACCGACGTGCGACGCTTCCGCTCGCTCGATAGCGCGTCGAACAAGCTCCAGATTTTGTCCGAGCACATCAGGTGCAGGGTCACGTTCGGTCGCTCCCGCACGAACGCAATCAGAGCCGGGGCGACGTGGGCCATGTCTTCGAGATGACCGGCGGAACCGCCCCAGCCGACGCTGACCGCGCTCGCGTCCGTTTGCCGCAACGCGGGAGGCGCGACCACCTGGTTGAGGAACACGCGCCCGCGCGCATTCAGCCAGCCGTACAGCCGTTGCAGCTCGGGCACGCTGTACTGCACGCCGTCCGCGCTCAAAGCCAAACGGCGAAACAGTCGCAAATTTTCCGGCTGTGCAAAGAAGCCCGCCAGCGGATTGGACGGCTGCATCTGTTGCACGTCGTCGTTGATTTCGAACACGGTCACGCGCCGCGCCTGCTTGCGCTGTTGAATCACCGGCAAAAGGTCGACCGAGCACACGCCGTTGACGACCAGCACGTCCGCCTGCTCCAAGATCAACGGTAGCTTGCGGTGGGCCAAGTCGACGTTCACGACGTGCACGCCGGGCAGCTCTGCCATGGCCCGCCCCGGTGCGAACGTGCGGTAGTACCAGTCGCCGCCGCGACTGCGGTGCATCGCATCCAACTGCGCAATCAGCCAAGGCCGTCCCGACATGCTCGGCGAGGTTAGCATCCACGACGAGCTCGGTCGCTACCGCGACATGGATCAACGAGCCATCGAACGGTCCCGCCCATACCCCCACGAAGACGATTATGGCGGCGCCGACGCGGGGTTGGAGGGCGGCGAGGCTTCGGTAGTCAAAGCCTAGCGCCGGGTCGGCCGTGGCCCGCTATAGTGGGCGTGTATGGAGACACCGTCGCTTGCACCCCTGCAGCAAACCCTGGCCTGGGCCGCAGAGCAGGGCATGTCGGTCCGCGGACAGCTCAGCGAAGAGCAGCTGGTCGCCTTGGAGCGCGTCTTCTCGGGCAAGGCGCCGTGGAGCTTCGAGCACTACCCGTCGCTGCGCGCGTTCGCACACGCGTTGCCACGCCTGAATTTGCCGGATCTACCGGCACGAATCGACTTGGGCGACGCGCTCTCGGCGCTCGACGAGCTTCGCTCGACCACGGTCCCGGCGTGGCCGACTCACGAGACGATCGCCGACGGCACCTTCAGCGAGCTGGGCTACGCGTCGATATCGGCGGGCATTTCGCGGGTTCGCGATGCCAACAAAGCCGCGTGGCGTGAGCATGGGGTGAACAACAAGCAGCACATTTTGCGCGGCGCAGAGCGGGCCCGCGGACCGCGCGCCGTCGTCATCGGCGCGGGCAAGCTGTACGACATTCCGTTGCCCAAGCTGGCCGAGCGCTTCGAGCAGCTGCTGCTGGTCGACATCGACGCAGACGCCTTGACCGAAAGCGTCGAGCAAGCGGGCTTGGAGCCAAAGCTGCGGGCGCGGTTGTCATTGGTCAAAGCCGATGTCACCGGCATCAACGACGTCTTCTTGGAAAAGGCCCGCGCCGCCTTGGCCCTGGCTGGCGAAGACGAGGTTTACGCGGCGCTGCTTCGGCTTTTGTACGAATACCGCGTCGACGAACCGCCGCGGCTCGTTCCCGAGCACGCGGCGGCGGACCCGCTCGACTTCGCGTGCTCGTCGATGCTGCTATCGCAGCTGGCGGCGCCGCTCACGCTCTACTTGGAAAAGCAGTTCACGGCGCGCTTCCCGGCGAGCCAACGCCCGCAAGGCTACGAGTTTCAGGTCGCGCTCGGTCAATTCACGCACCGCGTGCAGCACGCGCACGTGCGCTCGCTGCTGGCGGCCGCGCCCTGCGTCGCGCTGAGCAGCGACCTCACCGACCAATACACGGGGCTCGATGCGCGCGGCAACGTGGTCCACGCTGCGGCGCGGCTGCCGCTGATCGGCGCGCCGAGCCTGGATCAGCTCGTGCCGCGCCAGGAGCCAGTCGACGTACACATGGCCGAGTGGCAATGGCACCACGTCGTCCCCACCCGCAGCAAACCCCACGGCCGCACCGTACAAGTAGCCGGCGTCATCATCGAACGCCGCTAAAGCCAGCCCGCGACTAGAGCTGCCCAGCCGCAGCTCCTAACGATTCCCCACAGCTTGGGGCTTCGCGCGGCGCGCGCCGCGATCTCAACCACCGCGGCCGCGGTGCCTTCTGAAACAAGAGGTGCTTCGGAACCGAAGTCACTTTTCGAACGCCAAGGGTACTAGCTCGCGTCTCCTCCGCAGCGCGCTGTACGCAGCGCGCTGCGCGCCCCCGTCAGGCACCGCGATTGGTGCTTCTCAAGTCGCTGCGATCGTCCGAATTAATCGGCCGTGTTGCGGGGGCGTGACATCAGCTCGATGACGCTTTCGAAAGCTTCGGCGCGGCCGAGTTGCAGCAGGTGGCTGCCGTAGAACGATTGGAGCGGGGCGCGCAGGTGCACGGAGAGGCGGCGGGCGTGGGCGGCCGGCGTCACGCGGTCGGCTTTGGCGGCGATGACCAGACAGCGCTCGGGCGGAATCAGCGACGGCCGCGCGACGGGGTTGACGCGTTGGTAGATGCTCTCGAGCAGAGCGTGCTGCGCGGCGGCTTCTTCCGGTACGGGGCTGAGTGAGCCTTGCTCGCGCGCGAAGTCGCCCAGCGACGAAAGAGGAATGACCGGCACCACGAAGTCGAGCCGCGCCTCGACGGTCGCCAAAAGCGCGGCCGTGTAGCCGCCGAGACTCATCCCCAGCACTCCGACGCGGGGATGGCCGTTGGCCAGCAGCCACCCGACCAAGTTTTGTAGATCGAACATCGATTGGCGGAAGCCTTCGACGTTCAGGCGCGGATCTTCACCAGGAAATTCGGGTACCGCGCCGTGCCCGGCGCGCGCCCGCAAACCATGAAACGGCAGCGTGAACAGCACGACGTCGAAGCCGGCGCGGTCGAGCTCACCGAGCGGCCAGATGCGCTCTTCGAACGCGAACGGCCCCGCCATGTAGCCGTGGATCAAGACCACGGCGGGGCGCCCCGTGCCGCGCTGAAAACGCCGCGCGACGGCCAAGCCGTTCTCGCGCGCAGAGCCGTAGCGCTCGGCTACCTCGCCGTCGCGCGTCTCGAAGCGGCTCTGCCACGACAAGTCAGTCACGCTGCCACCGCGGTTGGGCTTGCGGGCCATGCGTTCGCCGGGCGTGATCAGCTGCGGCTCGGCGAAGAAGCCGTCCAAGCTCGCGCCACGAAAGCGCTCATCGAGCCGCTCGAGCGCGCGCAGTCGCTCAACGTGGGGGCGCGGGCGCGCTTGCCCGGTGCGATGGGCATGAGCGGTCACGGCGGCGGTGGCGAACAGATCGACGGCGGCGGCCGCCGACCCCAGCACCTTGCGCGTCAGCGAGCGGATCAGGAAGCCTCCGCCCGCTGTTGGCAAAACACGTCGTCCGCCGCCATCAACATCTCGATCACGCCGGATTCGTTGAGCCAGCGCTGGTCGTGCGGCCCGGGCGAGACCCGCAACCGAGACGCCTGCGAGCGGCGCTGCAAATGCTCGTAAAACAGCTGATTTTGGCGTCGATACGGGTCGAACGAGGACGTCAGAATCTCGACGCGCCGTTTGCCGACTCGCGCCGTGGCCTGCTCGACGCCCCGCGCATAGCGCGCCGCCTGCTGCGGCCCAAACGCGCCTTGCGCCGTCCCCAGCGCGCAGAACGTTTCCGGATGCTTCAGGAACAGCTCGATCGCGACGTAGCCCCCGAGCGAGACGCCCGAGATCATGGCGTGAGAAGCCGGAAACGTCACACCCGTCCGCTGTTCGACCTCGCCCTTGAGCCGACCGGTGACGAAGCTCGCGAAACGCGCGAGCACTTCGTCGCCGCCCGCTTTGTAGGGGTTGGGCGTGAACGGGCACAGCAAAACCGGGCAGCGAAACGGCTTTTGCGCGAGCCGCGCGTTGAGCTCCGCCAGGCGCCCCGCGCCGAAATAGTCGTGCCGCTCGTCGAGCAGCGCGAGCGGCGGATGCGTCAAGCGCGCGACCGCCGTCAACAGGCCGTACCGCTCGGCGAACGCGCGTGCGCCCATGGTTTGCTCCACCGTTTCGCCGAGCCCGTGCAGCAGCACCAACAAGTCGGGGTTCGGCGGCAACACGCGCGGCACCGCCAGTAGCGCACGCCCGAACGCGGCGTCGCCCGGGAGCGAGAGCTCCGATAACGAAAGCTCCGCCGACTCGAGCGCTTTTGCCCGCGCCGGCAGGGCCCGCGCGCCCGCCGCCAACGCGCTCATCGCGGCCAAAAAACCGCGCCGCATCATCGCCGACGCTCTCCCGGGTGCAGCAGCATCACGACGAAACCGACCGCGCTGAGCGAAAGCCCCAGGCCGACGCGCCCCAAATGCAGCTCGGTGCTGGCTACTTCGCCGCCCGCGTAAACATCGATGAGCACGTACGAGCCGTAGGCCATGTGGCACAAGATGCTGGTGAGCACGCTGTCGGTATAGAGACGAACGAGCCCGAAGCCGAAGCCGAGCACGAACGTGCCGGCCGCTTGCGTCGGCTCGAGGTGGAAGATACCAAACATGGCGCTCGGCACCGCCAGCGCCAGCAGATTCCCGCGTCCCAAAAACGCGCGCGTCAAAACGCCTCGGAACAGCAGCTCCTCGACGATAGCGGGCACGACCGCGGTGGCCAGCACCACGCCGACCAGCTCCGCAGCCGTCACGCCTTGGGTGAGTCCGAGCACCATCGTCTCGGCGTTCAATTCGCGTGGCACCGCGCGGCCTACCAGCTCCGCCGCCAAGCCCGACAGCGGCGCCAAACCGAACACGCACAGCAGCGCGCCCGAAAGATCGCGCAGCGACGGCACGCCGAGCGGCGCGACCTCGTGCAAGAAGACCCGGTGCCGACGCAGGAAGCGCCAGATCAACGTCGCCAGCACGGCTTCGCTGGCCAGCACCGATATCGAGATCCAGGTCGGGCTCGTCACCAACGGCGAGCTCTTCGGGTCCGACAATAAGGCGATGGCGCGGGTGATCGGCAAACCAGTGCCAATCGCGATGACGGTGGCGGCCACGTTCACGGCGACGCCAGCCGCGAACGCGAGCACCATCGCAAACAGCCATAACAGGGCCGCTTGCAGCGGGGACGGAATCCGAACCGGAGGCGCCGAGGGGCGCCGCGAGAAGCGCGGCACGAGCGCGGCCAAGGCAAGCACGGCGGCAGCCTAACCCCTGGCCGCTAACGTGACCAAACCGGTTTGCTCGGTGTATCGTCCAACCACTTATGAGGACACCGCTGCTTGCCCTGGTCGTGCTGGCATTTACCCTTCCGGTCGGCTGCAAAGTCGAGGACGACACCCCGCCGGATCCGCTGGCCAAGGCGTCGGGCTTTTGCGAGGCCTGGGCCGAAAGCGCCTGTCAGGACGAGGTGCTCAGCGCCTGCCAAGCGGCGGAGCAGGCCGACTGTCTCAGCACCCAGAGCGACTTCTGTCGCGGCATCCTCCCCGAGAATTACTCGTCCGAGCACGCCGGCGAGTGCTTGAAGGCGGTCAAGTCGGCCTACGAGGATGCGGATCTGACGGCTGAGGAACTGGCGATTGTCATCAAGCTCGCGGCTCCCTGCGACCAGTTGTCCAAGGGCAGCAGCACCGACGGCGAGACCTGTCGAACGAACGATGACTGCGACACGGCCGACGGCTTCAGCTGCATCGCCAAGTTGGGCGCCGCGACGGGTGTCTGCGCCAAGCCCGAAGAAGTCGGCGCCGGCGAGGCCTGTGATGGTCCGGCTCAGGTTTGCGCGGAGGGCTACTTCTGCACGGGTGAAAATTGCGTCGTGTACAAGAAAACGGGCGCCGCCTGCGAGGGCGACTACCAGTGCAAACCCACCGATCACTGCGTGATCGATGCCGCCGCAGACCCCGTAGCTGGGACGTGTGAGCTTCGGGCCAAGGTGAGCGCCGCCTGCGCCAAAGACGACGATTGCCAATCGCACTACTGCGTGGTGGCATCCGGCGAGACCGAGGGCCTATGCGCATCACTGATCCGACTCTCCCAACACGAGCCGTTGTGCGAAAATCTGCGCTAGGGCTGGCGCTTCTCGTCTTGGCGGCGGCCGCGCTCGGCTGCGAAGACGAGCCCAAGCACAATCCGTTCGACAAGCCCAAGGACGCGCCGATACCGGCCCCGCCTGCCAGCGCCATCCCGAAGCCCGACGTCGCGCCCATCCTCGAGATCGACACCGTCAGTCCCAAGGTGGGCTACGAGCGCGCGTTGTTGCAGCACCCCGAGGGCAAGGCCCAGCTGACCACCCTGCTCAACGACGCGAAGCGTTGGATCGAAGGCAAAGACGTGGTCGTCATCATCGACCGCAAGACCAAGGTGCCGTGGGTCGCGACCTATTTGGACGAGCTTGGCAAAGTGGGCCCGTCGAAGATCACGATTCGCACCGACACCCGTAAAGAGTTCAGCCAAGACCAGCGCTTCATTCCCGAAGCCAAGGTGCAGGCGCCGCCGTGCAGCGTGGTCGCCATGGTCATGAGCGACTACGGCACCGCGGTCTGGAAGCTCTCCGGCGGCACCGCCGGCAAGCGCAGCAAGGGTATGGCCGGGCCCGACTTGTCGATGACCGGCGACACCATCGAGCGCTTCGCCAAGGGCTGCAAAGAGTCGAGCACCTTTTTCGTGTCGGTCGCCGAGGGCATCGAGTGGGGCTTGGCCTTCGATCTTGCGGCCTCGAGCCGCGTGCTGGAGCACGCCAAATTCGACAGCTCGGTGTTGCTCAACGAGATCCCCACCGCCGGGCAAAAGGTCGCGCTCAAGCACTGAGCAGGCGCCGGGCGGCCTGCGAGATGGCGAGCACCCCCGGGTGGGCCAAGCGTCGTTCACCGCTGATGGCGTAGTAGCGCTCGCGCACCTGCCGAGCCCGGCCGATCACGCCCACGCCGTACTGCTTTTTGATCTCGCGTTCGATCACGGTCGGGCCGGCAAAAATGCCGGCGCCGGCTTGGCCAAACGACATGGCCAGGGCGCTGTCGGCGAACTCGGCGGCGAACAGCGGATGAATGCCGGTGTCCTCGAAGTATTGGTCGAGAGAACGGCGCAACACGGTCTGCTCTTCGGGATACAAAAAGCGCTGGCCATCGAGGGAGTTGGGAAAGCCGCGCTTGAGCCGTAACGCTTCTTCTTTGACGGCGAAGAAGCTGATCGAGCTTTCGCCCAGCAAGTGGTTGAACGCGCGCACGCCGACGTTGGCGCCCACGGGCGAGTCGCTCAGCACCAAATCGACTTCGTGAATCGACAAACCGGCCAGCAGCTGGTCGATGTAATCTTCACGGCACACGAGCTCGATGCCCAAGCGCAGCGCCGGCTCCAGCAGTCGATACACGATCAGCTTCGGCAGCACGTCGGCCACTCCGACCACCAGCCGCCGCGGCCGCCCCGCCCCCTGCGTCTTGGCCGCGTCCATCAGCTCGCGCCCGAGCGAAAAGATCTCGTCGGCGTAGCCGAAGATGGTGCGTCCGAACTCGGTCAGCACCAACGAGCGACCCTTGCGCTCGAACAGCGGGTTGCCGAGGAGCTCTTCTAGCCGCTTGATCTGCTCACTGACGGTGGGTTGAGCGAGGCGTAACTTCTTGGCCGCGCGCGTGACGCCGCCCTCGCGCGCCGCGGTCCAGAAGTACAGAAGGTGATGATAATTCAGCCATTCCACCGGCAAAGCATGTGACGCGGGCGGACTTTGCGTCAAGAGTCATTCATAGGAATATACGATACGGCGCATCCCATCTATCTATTGGAACGAAGTATGGTTTTTGGACCAGACTCCGATTCTGAATACTGGCCCGAGGTCTACACCGGGCCCCTGGAGGCACACGTGGACACGGTCGGCTCTCCCCTGCATTGGATCGGTTTTTTGGTGTTCGTGCTGGCGATGCTCGCGCTCGACTTGGGCGTGTTCCATCGTCATCCCCACACCGTGAAGGTGAAGGAGGCGCTGACGTGGAGCTTGGTGTGGGTCGCGCTGGCCGCGTGCTTCGGCGGGCTCGTGTACTTTGCCTTCGGCCACGAGCGCGCGCTCGAGTTCGCGGCTGGCTACGTGATCGAGAAGGCGCTGTCGGTCGACAACCTGTTCGTGTTCGTCGTGCTGTTCGGCGCGTTTCAGGTGCCGCAACGCTCGCAGCACCGGGTGCTGTTTTGGGGTGTGTTGGGCGCGCTCGTCATGCGCGCCATCTTCATCGCCGCGGGCAGCGCGCTACTCTTGCGCTTCCACTGGCTCATCTACCTGTTCGGCGCGTTCTTGGTCTTCACCGCCATCAAGCTGGCGCGTGAAAAAGGTGACGGCGAGCAGAAGTCTCCGCTCGAAGGCAAGACGTACAAGGCGCTGCAGCGCTTCATTCCCACCAGCCCCGAGCTGGACGGGGAGCGCTTCTTTACGCGAAAAAACGGCAAGCGGCTGGCGACACCCCTGTTCGTGGTCTTGATCTTGGTCGAGCTCACCGACGTCATTTTCGCGGTGGATTCGATCCCGGCCGTGTTCGCGGTCACGCGCGATCCCTTCATCGTGTTCACGTCCAACGTGTTCGCGATCTTGGGGCTCCGCTCGCTGTATTTCGTGCTTGCCGACTTCGTGCAGCGCTTCCACTACCTCAAGCCCGCGCTCGCCATCGTGCTCGGCTTCGTGGGCGTGAAGATGCTGCTGACGGGCATCCTTCACGTCCCGACGCCGGTGTCGTTGGCCGTCATCTGCGCGACGCTGGGCGGCGCGGTGTGGCTATCGGTGCGGCGCGATCGCCGATTGACGCGTGAAGCGGCCGCGCTTCAAGCCGCGCCGGCGGCCGACAGCTCCGACAAGAGCAGCTCGACCTCGTCGATGTTGAAGGGCTTCTCCAGCTGACGACCGGAGAACTGCGCTAGAAATTCCTGCGCTCGTTCGGTGAACGCGCCGCCGGTCATGAATACGAAGCGCGGCAATAGGCCCGGCGTCTTCTCACTGACGGCGCGGTACACGTGCTCACCGCTCACGTCGGGCATCATCAGGTCGCACAGCACGAGATCGAAGTCGGCGTCGGTGCCGAGACGCTCGAGCGCTTCGCGGCCGCTGGAAGCGACCTCGACGTCGTGCTTGTCCTGAAAGGCAAAGCGCAACGTTTGCCCCAACAGGGGTTCGTCATCGATGATGAGAATGCGAGCGCGACTATTCACACGTTCCCGGCTTCTGGCCCGATTCCCTTCGGCGGAGGCGTTTAGGGCCTCCGCCGCTTGCAGGGTGACCGTGAACCGGGTCCCTGCTTCGGGCGCACTCGTTACAGTAATGGTCCCGCCCAGTGCCGTCACGATATTCCTGCAGATGGCCAGGCCGAGGCCCGCCGCGGTGTCGCGATATTGCTCGGGGCGCGGCTTGCCCTGCGGCTCCGCCCGCGGCGGCGACCCCTTAGCCCCCCCGGCCCAATCGGTTTGAGGCGTGAAGAAAGGCTCGAAGACGTAGGGCAGGTCCCCGGGAGCGATCCCGACCCCGTCGTCCTCGATGCAAATCGAAACCCGACTGCCTTCACTGGCAGTGGAAATCCGGAGCACGCCTTGCCGGCCGTCCGGAATGGCCTGACTGGCGTTCAGGATCAGGTTCAAGAACACCTGCGCCAGTCGGCCTTCGTCTCCCAGCAGCTCGGGCACGCCGCTGAAGTCTTTCACGACGCGCACGCGATGCCGCAGCTCGTTCCACGCGAGGTTCAACGTCGAGTCGAGCACGGCTTCGATCTCGACCGGGCGTCGCGAGTCAGGCACCGCGCGCGAGAACGTCGTGAGGTCTTTGACGATGCTGCGAATGCGCTCCACGCCGTCTTTGGCGTTGGACAGCGCGGCCGCCGCGTCGTTGATGATTTCGCCCGTGCGCGCGGCCTCGGGATGCAACGCGCCAATCTCCGCGAGACCGCGCTCCAGCAGCTCGATACTGCCGAGCACGTAAGCGAGCGGGTTGTTGATCTCGTGGGCGACGCCCGCCGCGAGCCGCCCCAGCGAGGCCATGCGCTCCGCGGAGGACCAGCGCTTGGACGAGCGCGGATCACTGTCCGGCGACACCTCGTGCTCGAGGGCCGCCTCCGGGTCCGGTTGGCGCGGCATGGCTGGGGGACGCTCACATACCGAATCTGGGGCTTCGGCGAAAGCGTCGATCGGCCGCTGTCCGCTTTGGCTCCTAGGCATGTGAGATGGCCAAAATCCGTGGGGCTCCAGAAGGAATTTCGCGGGGTCGTTCCCCCCAGCGCACAAGGGCAGTGGTCCAACTGACGCTGCGCGGCTCAACCAGCCCAAAGCCGCCCCTGCGCTTGACGTCCCCGGGCGCGGAGCCCAGGCTGCCTTTCCTCCTCAGGACGGGTCAACCCGCCCCCGCCTCCGAGCTCGAGCCTGACCGTGACCGCCAGCAAGAATCCGAAGTCGGCCTCAGCCAAGGCCCCGAAGAGAGTGAAGAAAACGCCCGCAGGCGACGCGCGCCCAGCCGAGCCGACCGAGGG
>Ga0164241_10001092_pt1 | contig 36919 bp, 40 predicted proteins | sample OricomyardsoilBY_FD_108780 | JGI IMG/M metagenome (GOLD analysis project Ga0164241, IMG submission 108780) | Backyard soil microbial communities from Emeryville, California, USA - Original compost - Back yard soil (BY) | ecosystem: Environmental > Terrestrial > Soil > Unclassified | place: USA... | reverse complement strand
TGACGTGTGCGCTCACGTCGTGAGATCCCCGGCGCCTGGAGCACGTGTGCCCGGGGGGAATAAGTTGAGTTGATGCTGTTCGGGCGCGACGCCGAGATGACCGAGGTCGAATCGCGCACTAGGACCAGCCGCCTGGTCACCATCGTCGGCCCTGGCGTTATCAACGGCGCCTGACGCGCCCTCATCAATGTCATCACCGAGCCCTGTCCTGACGTCCTGCCATCGTCGTTTCCTCGCAATCAGCGGGTCTTCTTCGACGAGATGGAACGGCAACGATGGCGCAGAGCGTGATGGCGCGGCCCGGTGGCGGACCTCGCACATGGACGGTGATCGATGAGGGATACCGGACGGTTGGGCCGGTCGAGGACTGGCTGGAAGGCCACCGGCATCTTTGGTCCCCGAACACGGTCCGCGGGTACGCGACCGCGCTGAGCCAGTGGTGGACGTTCCTGGAACAGCGCGGCGAGGCCGAGCGGTGGAACGAGGTCGGCGTACCGACGGTGTCGGCGTTCCTGTCCTGGATGCGCAACGGGCGCCGGGTCGAGCGCTCCCTGGTGCCCGTGACGAACGGGCCGTCACCGGAGACGATGGAAGCGCGCCTGGCTGCGGTCATCTCCTTCTACAGCTGGCACGAAGCGGTGTCCGGCGTTGCGGTGGCCGGCCGGTTGATGCGTGGGGCGCCACGGCGGGCGGTGGCCCGCGGGCTGCTCTCGCATCTGGATGCCCGATCGGCGCCCGCCCCGACGTCGCTGGTCCGGGTGCGTCGCAATCGTCGGCGGGATCGCCCACCGTTGCTGCTGCCCCAGCAGATCCAGGCGATCCTGGATGGTTGCGCCGTCTTCGATTCGTGTAGCGGTGAGTGGGTCGGAAACCTGCGTGACCGGCTGCTGTTCGCCGTTCTCGCGGAGAGCGGCATGCGGATCGGCGAGGCGTTGGGCTTGCGGATCAGCGACTTCGTGATGGGCCGGGGCGGCACCCCGTTCATCGAGATCGTGCCCCGCGCGGACAACGCCAACGGGGCGCGAGTGAAGATGATGCGTCCCCGCCGGGTCTACGTCGGCTCCGATCTCGAGCGGCTGTTCGCCGACTATCTGACCCATTTGGCCTGCACAGCAGCAGATCTGGGCATCGCGGTGACGGCGGAGTCGCCGCTGCTGGTCAACCTGCAACGGCCGCCGCTGCTGGCTGCGCTGCACGAGGGCACCGTCCGCGACAAGACGGCCGCGCTGCGGAGGAAGGGGATCGGTCCGCCCGGCTGGACCCCGCATTGGTTCAGGCACAGCCACGCGACGGCGTTGCTGCTGGCGGGCACGGCGGAGTGGGTGGTGTCGCGCCGGTTGGGTCACGCCCATGTCCAGACCACGTTGGACCTCTACGGCTGGGTCCGCGAGGACGAGGCGCTCCGGGCGGCGGCGAACTGGAAATCGTATGCGTCCAGCTGGCGGGTGACCGATGCGCCGTGAACGAAGCGGCCACCTGCTCGCCGCCGAGGATCTGGATCCCGTTCACCGGCTCTGGCTGGAGTTGCCCGAGCCGTGGCGCGGCCCGGTGATCGGACCCGGCATCGCGAACTGGGACCAGATCACCGAGAACCGTGACAGGAACATCGATCTGACCGGGCTGCCGGACCCGTTCCCGGCCGAGCTCGCATGGATGGCGCACTGGCAGTCCGTCGATGGGACCCGATCCACCGTGCTGGCGACGAACCAGTTGGCCAACATCCTGCGCCGCGCGGGCCGCGAGGGGCATCCGTTCCCGGCCTCGATGCGCGCCATGGACTGGGAGGCGGCCTCCGCGCTGCAGGGGTGGTTCTACGCGCACCGGTGGGGGCGGCTCCCACCCAAGGGCAGCCGCAGTCGGCTGCGGGTGATGTTCCGGTTCGCAAGGCTGGCGCTGATCGCCCGCTGCGACGAGGGCCCCTGGTGGACGCTGGACGACTGGCATCCACGTTGTGACCCGCGGATCCCGCTGTCGGAGCGGGAACCGCAGGCCAACTACGGGTGCTCGCCCGGGCAGATCACCCAGGCCTGGCTCCGGGAAGCGGTCAAGTGGTACCTGGGGACCCAGCTGGAGTCCGGGGCGCTGCGCTGGTCGACCGTGAGCCAGGAACGGCTGGCAAGCCTGCGCCGGTTCGACATTTGGCTGACCAGAGCCTTCGACGATCCCACCGAGGTGCTCGGCGACCCGACGGCGGCCGCCGGACAGGCGGACAGATACCGCCGATGGGCCATGGAACCGAGCAACCGGAACACCAGCCCGTTCGACCGGCGGATGCCCGTGATGCCGGCCCACCCGCGCCTGCTCAACGACGACATCCGCGCAGTCGCTGATCTTTTCGCGTTCATGGTGGCCAACCGGGACCAGGCTCGCATCATCACCGGAAGCGCCGTGTGGGATCGGGTCACCGACACCCACGTGGCCGGCTGGTTCCGCCGGGTCTCCCGCATCCCGCACACGGCCGCCCTGAACGACCGGCACTACGTGGACGACCACGCGCTCGCCCAGATCCCGGGCGCGTTGCCGTTGCTGGGCCTGCCCAGGGACCAGCAGATGACGATCACCCGCGGGGATGGCACCCAGGTCGTCGCCTTCGGCTTCGACGATCCGCAGGCGATGCGGATGATCCTGCTGCAGATCCTGACCGGCCGCCGCTCCAGCGAGATCCGGACCTGCGAGTTCGATTGTCTCTCATCGGCTCCCGAGACATCGGTGCAGGCCGGCGAGGACCAGGAAGTCGTCTGGTTCCGGTACGCCCAAAGCAAGATCGACACCGCGCCGGACACCATCCTGGTCGACCGCGAGGTATCCGCGGTCGTCGAGGAACAGCAGCGTTGGGTCCGTCAACACCTGCCGGAGTTCGAGCCGCGGCATCTGTTCGTGCAACGGACCGGCAACCGCCGCGGCGACAAACCCTACCCGCAGGGAACCTACAACTGGATGCTGCGGGAGTTCAGCAACGTCGTGCGGATCACCGACAGCAAAGGCCGGCAACTGCAACTGAGCAACACGCACCGGTTCCGACACACCAAGCTCACCCGGCTGGCCGAACTCGGCCTGCCCATCCACGTCCTGCAGCGCTACGCCGGGCACGCCACACCGACCATGGCGATGCACTACGTCGCACAGCGCGAAGAACACGCCGAGCAGGCGTTCCTGGCCACCGTCAAACTGCGGGCCGACGGCAGCCGGGTCCAGTTCTCCCGGGAAGACCACGACGGCCTGCACCTGCTCGACCGGGCCGACCGATTCCTGCCCAACGGCTGGTGCCTGTTGCCTCCGCTGCAAACCTGCGACAGGGGCAATGCCTGTTTGAGCTGTTCGGTCTTCGTCACCGATGCGACCCACCAGGCGACACTTCGGCGGCAGCAGGCCGAGACCGAAGCGTTGATCACCCGCACGACCAGCGCATTTCACGACAAGCACGGTCGCGCCATGCCCGAGGACAATGTCTGGCTCGCCCAGCGTCGAGCCGAACACGCGGCACTCACCCAGCTACTGGCCACGATGGCCGACCACCCCGGCCGGGCGATGCAGGGAGCGGGCTGCGGGGCGCCCCCGGCCGGCCCAGTGCCGCTGACACTCACCGAACCCAGGCGCAGGACCCGACCATGACCGATGCGAACGCCAAACGCGCCGCGACGCTGACCGCCGCGGCCAAAGCGAAGTCCGCGGCGAAGACCCGGGCCGCCGAACAAGGGATCCGCGCGTTGGTCAAACGGGGCGAACCGATCACCTTCCAGGCCGTTCAGCGGGAAGCCGGCGTCTCGCACGCCTTCCTCTACGGGAACCCCGACCTCCGCGCTCGGATCGAGCACCTACGTGCCCGCGCCCGCCCGAACCCGACACCAACCAGCCCACCAGATTCGGAAAGCACGCTCCTGCTCAGCCTGACCACCCAGATCGCGGAACTCAAGAAACGTCACCGCCAGGAGATCCAGACCCTCCGCGACGCGCTCGCACAAGCCCACGGGGAGAACCTTGAACTGCGTCGCGAACTCGCCCGTCACGGCAACAGCGCCCGACACCCCACGACCCACGTTGCATCGATCGCAGAAACGTCATGACCAGCACAAACGCTGGCCCCAGGAGTCCAAACCGTCGATAACGCCCGGCGTGGGCAAGACCACCTTGTCCCGGGCGGCCGCAGCACGTCTGGGTGCGAGCTACCCCCTTGGTGCTCGCCTGGTCGACATGACCCGCGTCGACCAGCCCGGTGCGGTGGCCGGCGCCATGGCGGCGCAGTTGGGATTCGACTCCTTCGACGCGCTCCTGTCGTCGCCCAACGACCGGCCCGCGCTACTGCTCGTCGACAACTGCGAACACCTCCTCGACGCCACGGCGGACGCCCTGATGCAGGTGCTCGGCGCCTGCCAACAACCAACCGTGATCGCCACGAGCCGGTCGCCGCTCGAGCTGCCTGGCGAGTCGATCGTCTCGCTCGCCCCCCTTGCCCTGCCCGCCCCCGGCGCGGACCCGACCGCGTGTCCGTCGGTGCAGATGTTCCTCCAGCGCGCCCGCGACGCCGGCGCCGATCCGGCGGGCGAGGACCCGGAGATCGTTGCCGAACTATGCCGGCGCCTCGACGGTCTGCCGCTGGCCATCGAGATCGCCGCCGCCCGCACCCGGATGATGAGCGCCGCTGAGATCACCGCCCGGTTGGCCACTACGATCGACGTCCTCGACCGGCCGCGCTTTCGGGGCGACCCCCGGCATCGCAGTATCGCCGCCACGATCCGCTGGTCCGTCGACCTGCTCACCACGGCCCAGGTGCGGCTGCTCGAACGACTATCGGTGTTCGCCGGCCCGTTCACCGCAGACAGCGCGCAGGCGCTGGCGGGCAGCGACGGCTCCGGCGCCTTCTCCGCTGATCTGGACGAGCTGGTCAACGCCTCGCTCGTCACCGTCGAGGTCGGCGGCGCCGGCACCCGCTACCGGCTCCTGGACACGGTGCGGCGGTTCGGGTTGGACCAGCTGCGGACCCGTGGGGAGCTGACCCAGAACTACGACCGGTTCGTGGACCACGTGATCGACAGGGTGGACCAGATCGTCGCGGGCAGCCACACCGCGTGGCGGGAGGCCGCATTGCGCGACCTCGCCGCCGCCTTCGACGACATCGCCGAAGCAATCACCTACACCGTCGCGCACGACCAGACACCGGAACGCGCTTACCGGCTGAGCGGAACGCTGTGGGCCCTGGCGCATCCGACCCGAGCCAACGACATCGTCGACCTGTGCCGTGGGGTGCTTGCGCAATGGCCCACCGGCGGCACCCCGGCGGCGGGCGGGACCATCGCGGCTTTGGCCACCGCCGAGTACCTGACCGGTCAGCCCGACCAGGCGGCGGCACGAGCCGCGGTGGTGCTGAGCGGCCGCGCCGAACCAGGCCTTGCCCCGGTCCTGCTGCATCGCGTCCTCGGCCAATCGCAAAGCGCCCTCGGCGATCCGGTGTCGGCATTGGAAACGCTGCGCGCCGGCGCGGAGATCGGTCATCGACTCGGCGTCACGCCCCTGGCGTTGATGCTCGACGTCGATGCTGCCGGGGTCGCCGCCGCGCTCGGCGAAGTCGGGCAGGCAGTAGCCGTGTTGGACGCCGTGATCGAACGCTCGATAGCCACTGAGTCACGCATCACCGAATGCTGGGCCAGAACCACACTGGGATGGGTGCAGGTTCGTTCCCGTTCCGCCGCAGCCCGCGCAACGATCGACCAGGCCCTCGAACAGGCCCGCGCCGTCGACGATCCCATCGCGGTCACCGTTGGGCTCCGGTCCCTCGCCTACGCAGCTCTCGTCAGCGACGACCTCCCGGCCGCCGTCGCCGCAACCCAGGAACTCCTGCACGAAATGCTTCACCGCGGCAACCTCACCAACTCGCGCCTGCTGTTCGATGTCCTGGCCGCAGTCACTTACCGGATCGGGCATCCTTCGTGGGAGGTTGTCGCGGCCACCGCCCGAACCCTGCCGGTCACCACGATCGCCGCCGGCCAGGAACTCCACGCGCCGCCGGCGACGCCGGCCCGCCCATTCCCCAGGCACGGCGCCATCGCCGCTGCCCGTCACCTGCTCGCCGAACTCTCTGCCGCACAGGAAGTCTGCGCGGACCCGCGCGCCCGTCCCACGCCGCAGACAGCCAGACGCACGATCACCAACACCGGCGACGTCTGGGAGTTCCAGTTCGACGAGAACCCCGTCGCGGTGCGCTCGGCCAAGGGCGTCGTCGACATCGTCCGATTGATCGACGCGAACGGCGCAGAAATTCACTGCCTCGACCTCGCCGACGCAGGCGTCGAGCAGTCGTCCGTGGGCGAGACGATCGACGCGACGGCTCGACGTCAATACGAGCAACACATCCGCGACCTGCAGGACGATATCACCGACGCCGAGGCCAACAGCGACTTCGAAAAGGCCTACCGGCACCAGGTTGAACTGGACGCCATCATCGAGCACCTCGCCGCCGCGCTCGGCCAGGGCAACCGCACCCGCCGTACCACCGACACCACCGAGCGGGCCCGGTCGGCCGTCGCGCATCGAATACGGACAACAATAAGCCGGATCAACAAGCTGCATCCCGCGCTGGGCCGCCACCTCGCCCACTCCATCAACACCGGCATCTACTGCAGCTACCGCCCCGAGCAACCCACCGTCTGGGAGATCACCCGCTCGCCGGGCGTCACATTGTGAGCTCCGACCTCACGCCCATCGGTCGAACGCACCGACCAGAGCGATGAAGAAAGGGACACAATGAGGACCACAACGACTCCCGGCGACGTCCACGTCCAGCACTGGGGCGACGGCACCCCCGTCGTGCTGGTGCATGGCTCGCTCGCGACCGGAGCCCAGGAATGGGAAGCCCAGCGGCCACTGGCTGACGACACCTTCCGGCTGGTGGTCCTCGACCGGCGCGGCTACGGCGCCAGCCCCGCGGCCGCCGGGGAGGACTTCATCGCCGACGCCGCCGACATCGCCGCCCTGCTCGGCGACGGGGCGCACCTCGTCGGCCACTCCTACGGCGGCCTCGGCGCCATCCTCGCGGCCGCGCACCGCCCCGAGGCGACGCTGTCGCTCACCCTCCTCGAGCCGGCGGTCACGACCTGCGGCCTGGACGATCCCGCCTGGAGCGGCCTGGTCGACTCGCTCCGCGCGTTCTGGCGGAACCGCGACCTCGCGGACGAGGAATGGGTCGTCGAGTTCCTCGTCGCGGTCGGCAGTGACCCCGCCGAGTTCCCACCCGAGTTCCTCCACGCCGCTTCCACGCTCGCGCCGCTCCTGCGCAACGGTCGGCCTCCCTTCGACGCACAACTGCCCCTTCAAGCCGTGCGGAATGCCTCGTTCCCGAAGCTGGTCGTGTCCGGCGGCCACCACCCCGGGTTCGACGCCATGTGCCTGGACCTCGCCGACCGCATCGGCGCAGAACATGCAACAGTGGAAGGCGCCGACCACGAGATCCAGTTCACCGGCCAACCCCTGAACGAGCTGCTCACCGAACTCTGGCACCGGGCGTCCGTCCCGATGGCACGGGTGGACCGGTGAGCCACTCGACCATCCGCCCCTTCGCCGCCCCCCGACGCCGACGCGATCGTCGATCACGCGCTACGGGCCTGGGCACCACCCGCGTTCGCGTCCTTCAAAGGCCATGCGGGTACGGGACGAGGCGGACACCCGGTTTCCGTTCGAGTTTCCGGGCTCAATCGATTGCCTCGACGGCCCGTTCTTCGACGCGCTGATCGGGCAGGAATCACCGTCGTGGTGATCAGCCCCCCACCGCGGGTCGACGATAGGGCGACCGTTTCGGGGGGGACCGTGGGACCCGCGCTGTTCCGCTCGCTGCCGCCCCTCACGCCCCGGGACGACGGTGCTCCGTCGGGGCGTGTCACCACGCAGTGGGCGTGGAGACACGGCCGATTCTGGAAGACGCAAGGGTCGGCAGATCATGGGGCCGTCAGACCATCCGGTACACCATGATGGTGACCCGGTAGTGACCGCTGCTCCTCTTGAGTTTCGAAGCTGTCGCTGCGGGTGTGCCGGCGTTCGAGGGCGGACGCAACCGCCTCGACGATCGCCGCCCCAGGGCCGGCGGCAGGCCAGAGGGTGCGGCTGCCAATGCAAGCCCGGCGTTGTGCCCGTCCACCTCTGCGTCGCCAACCGGGCCCGGCCGTCGGTGACGCCGACGTTGGTACTCGCCACGATGGTGGGGTGGTCGTCGAGCGCGGCGGCCATGCGCATTTCGCGGGTGAAGTGCGCCGCGAATTTGCGGGTCGTCCGTGTGCTTGCCGAGCAACACCTTGAGCGCAAAGCGCTTGGCGAGCCATTGATGGCCGACCAGATGGCGCCGACCCCGCCGACGCCCAGGCATTGCTCACCCGGGTACCCGGCGAAGAATTCCCGGGTTCGAGCCCCTCGCCCGAAACGGGAGAAGCAGTATGCTGCGCAGACGCCGAATCGGGACGAAGCGATACGGATCCTTCAACCGATGCACGGGGTTAATCGTTGATGTCTTGCTCGGGGTGGAGGCCGACATGCCCGAAAGCCGTTCCGGCTTCGACGATCCCACATGGAGCAGCTATCACAGGGTCCGTGTCAACCGGGTCGGTTGTCATCAACCTGGGTTTGTCGGATTGGTGTCGTTCGTTACCCTTCCAGACCGGATCGTGATGAAGAAGTAGTCGCGCACGGTCATTGGTCGCGGTATTCGGCGAGGAACTCGTCCAGCAGCACTGACTTGCCCATGCCCGGCTCGCCCTCGATGACGACGACCTCGGCGGCACCCAGCGTTGGCTGGGCCAGGGCTTCGTGGACACGCTCAGCTCGTGATCGCGGCCGACGAGGACGGTGGCGGCCGGGCTATGTGTGGCGACATCCGGATCGGCGCCGCCGCACGCGCGTGGCCGCGCCGGGTGGGCGGACCTGGAGTGGTGGATCACCCGAGGATTGCGCCCGCGACCGGTCCGGCGGATCTCGTCGCCGGTCGGCGTCGGGCCCAACCGGGCGTTGTCAGTGCCCCTCGCTACCCTTCGACTCGAACAAGTGTTCCGACTCGATAGGGGATACCCATGGCGACCGATGTAAGCCTGCGCAAGATCCTGCGGCAGATCGACGAGTACGGCTGGGCGGTGATGGGAGTGGGCGGCGGCGCCTGCGACACACCCGGTTGCGACGGCGGCCCCGACGACGACGGCATCGAGTTCGCCTACACCATCGGGCTATCCACACTTGGCTTCCCCGAAATCATCACCTACGGCCTGCCCCAGCAGGTCGCCCATGCCTGCCTGAACTTCCTCGGCCAACGGGTCATCGCCGGGAAGCCACCGAAGATCGGCTGCCCGATCGAACAGGTGTTCCGAGATTCACGGGGGTACCTGATCGACGTCGCCGACACCTCCGACCTGGTCGTGGTCGGCCAGATCTATCCGGAAACCGTGGCCACGCAGTTGATCTGGCCCGACTGGCGCGGACGGTTCCCCTGGGAATCCGGATACAACCGCTGGCGGTACCCACAGCCGCTGATGGGCCCGCCACCGGCGCGTCGGGCGGGCTGACCGGCTGCGCCGGGCAGGGCATGGACACGGTCGGCCAAGACCCGACAACATCGGTGCGACATCGAACGTCGCCTCGACAAAGCGGGCCCGGGCCGGTGGCGAACGGCTGTTCGCGTCGGGAGTTCGCCGGCAGGTGCAGGGTGTAGGTGACGGGCGGAGGCCAGCCGGGCGGGGATGTTGATCAGTTGGTTCGGATGGTGTGGGGACTTGCCCAGGTTCCCGCCGGCCAGCACCTCGGCGTCGCGGGACAGCTCGTAGGCGATCACCGCGCAGTCCAGCCAGGCCGGGTGGCGTTGCACGATCCGGACGGGAAGTGCTTGACGACCCGATGCCTGCGGGCCCTGGAGGTGAATGCGGTATAGGTATAGGCGGTCTCGGCGACCTGCGCGTGGCGAGATCGACCGCCGCTCGTCCTTGTCGTGGATCGCTTTCGGGTATTTGAATCGACACCCAGGCGTCCTCATCGATGCTGGGCGCCGGCGGTATGGTAATTGGTATGGCAACGACGATGAAGGTCACGGTGACGCTCCCGGTGGAATCCGTGGAAGGGATCCGCCGGCTGGTGGCGGACGGCAGGGCCGACAGCGTCAGCGGGTTCGTTCAGCACGCCGTGCGAGTGTCGTTGGACGACGTCGCCGGATGGGGCGCAATGCTCGGACAGGCGCTCCTGGACAGTGGGGGAGCGATGACCAGCGAGGAGCAGCAGTGGGCCGATCAGGTCCTGGGAGGGGCCGGTTCGGCGGGGACCGCGGCGTGAGTCCGGGCGTCACGCTGGACGCCGGGCCCTTGATCGGACTGGACCGCGCCGACCGGAGGGTGATCGTCCTGCTCGCCCGGGCGGACCAGACCGGCGCACCCGTCATCGTCCCGGCCAGCGCGCTCGCCCAGGCGATCCGCGACCCGGCCCAGCAGGCCCGGCTCACTCGGCTGCTGCGACAGCCACGGACCGACGTCGCACCGCTCGACCGCGTGGACGCCACCAACGTGGGGCGTCTGCTCGCCGCCAGCGCCACCAGCGACATCGCCGACGCTCACGTCGTCATCTGTGCTCGCCGATCCGGTACCGGAGTCGTCACCAGCGACCCGGACGACCTGCGAAGGCTCGACCCCGACTTGGCACTGACCGTCATCTGAAGCGTCGGCCGAAGCTCAGCCCGAGCACCTCGACACCGAAGCGTGGGTGACGCCTCAACGAGCTCAGCAAGACGGCCGGGTCGATGGGGGGGTCCCGGGGGGTCCCGTCGCATCCTTCGCTTCATCATGGTGTTGCGACGCTCGCTGGAATTTGCCAGGTCATCGACTCAACGGCGCAGACGTCCACGGCGTATATACTGATCGCAAATATCGTATATGTTAGGTGAGCGGATGACGAAACGACTGATCGACCTCGATGACGAACTACTCGCGCAAGCCCAGCGGGAACTTGGCACCAACGGGGTGAGCGACACGGTACGACTGGCACTGCAGCAGGCCGCCGCGGCATCCGCGCGCGCTCGCCAGGTGGAGTGGCTCGTCGCCGGCGGTATGGCAGAACTAACCGACCCGAACGCGCGGGCCACCGTATGGCGCTGATCGCCCAGTTCCTGATCGACACCAGCGCCGCCGCCCGCATGACACTGCCAGCGGTCCAAGCCGGATTGGAACCGTTGATCACCGGGGGACTGGTCGGGACGTGCGCCACCCTCGACGCCGAGGCCCTCTACAGTGCGCGGAATCTCGCCGAGTACGAAGAGGTCATGGCCGATCGGCGCACGGCCTACGAGCACCTGCCCATCGACGACGACCATTGGACCCAGGCCCTTCAGGCACAGCATGTTCTGGCCAGGTCCGGTCGGCACCGCGTGGTCGGCATCGCCGACCTGCTCACCGCCACCGTGGCGGCCCGGCACCGTCTGACGATCGTGCACTACGACGCCGACTTCGAGTTAGCCGCGCAAGTCATCGACTTCGGCCAACGATGGGTCGCGGAACGCGGCACGCTGTAGCCGTCAAAAAGCCGGAATCGCCCGAAGTTTTCCGCTGAGATCGCCAAGGCCTGAGCGGGCCAGACCATCCAGTGCCACCGCGGCCAGCATGTTCTTGTCCTGAGCGGCGGGACCTGAATTCAGCCGGATGTGGCCGGCACGGCGGGGGACGAGTCTCCGGGTCGCTCGACCACCGCGAAGTCGGACCGGGTCAGCCAGCGTGGGAGATTTCGCTGCACGCTCCCCGGTCCGTCGACCCTGAGTTCTCCGGACCGGAATGCCCGGGCCCAGGCGACGTCGCCGCGCCACACGCGGACGAAGAGCCGAAGCGGGGTGTCTATCCGGCCGGTCACCGGGTGGCCGGGGTCGAAGTCGCAGAGGTCAACGGCTTCCTGGCTGAGCACGAGCCACCAGTCTCGCTGGCCCGGCGGAACGTCGCGGAAGGAGAACTGCAGGACTGTGCGCCCCGGGGGCAGGGCATCGACGTCGACGTTGCGCTGCACGTCCCACATCAGCAGGTGGGGGTCGTAGTCCTGCTCGCCGAGCTCGGGCATCCACCGGATTCCCCATCTGCCGATCGACTCCACCACCGGTTGCAGCTCGCGGCCGGCCTGGGTGAGCGTGTAGTACACCCGCTTGCCCTGCTCGTACCGATCGATCACACCGGCCCTGGCCAGGGTCCGCAGGCGGGTCGTCAGCAGTGTGGGCGACATCTTCGGCACGCCCCGCTGCAGGTCGCCGAACGTGCGACTGCCGGCGATCAACTCGCGGACGATCAGCATGGTCCACCTCTCGTCGAGCAGCTCCATCGCCTTGGCCACCGGGCAGAACTGACCGTACTGGGACATACCCACACTCCTTGTCCACTCCAGATCTTGTAGTGGACCACTACAGAACCCGCACTGACCAGCGACCGGCACCAGCCAGCACCCTGGGTGACATCACGAGGCCGGAATGACCGGCCACGTCACTGCCAGGAGTCGACATGACGATCACCACCAACGCCCTGCCGGACCTCCACGCGCTCAAGGGCGTGCAACATCAGACCTGGAGCAGCGGGGACTACGGCAGCGTCGCCTGGATCACCGTGCCGCTGGCCGACGAGCTCGTCGCCGCGGTCGACCTGGCACCGGGCAGCACGGTGCTGGACGTCGCCACCGGGACCGGCCACGTCGCCATCGCCACCGCCCGGGCGTTCTGCCCGTCCATCGGGATCGACTACGTGTCGGGGCTCGTCGACACCGCCGCGCGCAGGGCGGAAGCCGAAGGCCTGGACATCGCCTTCGAAGTCGGGGACGCCGAGGCGCTGCCGTACGACGATGACCGCTTCGACTACGTCCTGTCCGCGATCGGCACGATGTTCACCGCGGACCACCGCAGGGCCGCCGACGAGATGGTGCGGGTGTGCCGCCCCGGGGGCCGGATCGGCATGGCCAACTGGACGCCGTCGGGCTTCGTCGGTCGCATGCTCCAGACCGTCGGGCGCTACGTCACGCCGCCGGCCGGCGCACTGCCCCCCACCCGGTGGGGCGACCCGCAGGTCGTCGCCGAGCTGTTCGGCGGGCAGGTCGACGACCTGCGAACCTGGACCACCGCCGTGCGCCAGCGGTTCCTGCGCCCCGAGCATTACGCGGACTTCTTCCTCACGAACTACGGGCCCACGCTCAAGGCCGCGGCGAAACTGGACCAGGCCCAGCGCGCCGCGTTCCGCACCGACCTGGTCAACCTCGCCGAGGAATTCAACCTCGCCGCCGACGGCACCTTCGTCTCCGACTGGGAGTACCTCCTGGTCTCCGCCCGAAAACGCTGACCAGCACCCACGACCAAAGCCCGTGCCGCTTCGGGCTCGTCCTGAAAGATCGAAGTCGGCGACGCTGTGACCCTGCCCGATGGGCAGCATCATCCCGACCTCATGACCACCTACGCATTACTCAAACGCCAGCCGAATCCCGGCCGCCGCAACACTCGGCGATCGACGCCCGATCGCCGACGGCAGCGGGACCGAGGCACGGCGACACCGTGATCGCGGGATGTCGACGCCCGACATCTCGCGACCAAGTCAGTCAGTCCCGCGACGGCCGACGCCGGCGGGATCAACCACACCTTCCGTTTGGATCCTTCCGATGCCTGCTCCGCTCGATGCCACCACCCCCGCCGACACCAACCGCGCCCACTCGATGCCACGGGCCGTGCACATGCCGGCGGAGCTGTACTCACGCCTGGTCCGACAAGCCCAAGAGCTCAACCGAGCCGGGCTGAAGGCGTTTGGTCTGCTTGCCGGGGACCCCCGCCAACCCGGATTTCCCCACCGAGCAGTTGACGTAGTCGTGCTCGATCCGCAGCGCAACCGACGCAACGATCCGGCTCACCGGGCCGCCTTCCACGCCCAGGGTGCCTACTTCCGCGCATATGAGGACGCCGGCTTCGTAGCCGACCCCACCGACCTGCTGCGCGCCTGGCAACGGATCGAGCGGGTGGGGCTGGAACCGGTCGCCGCGTTCCACGTACATCGCCGCCAACCGGCCAACTTCTCCAGCATCGACTACCGGTTACACAACCCGGCATTCGCCTGGCATCTGATCATCTCGCTGCGCGACCCGGCCGACCCCGAGGTGCGGCCGTTCCTGATCAGCAAGGACCCGGACCACCTCGGCATCGACGAGACCGACGGCCGCGAGGGCAGCGAACTGTCCTACTCGGGACCCGAAGTCACGCCGGCGGCTCTCGTGCTGACCGGGGACGACGAGCCAAGCCGCTCGGGCCGGCGGCCGGTCGCCGGCGCATACGGCGTCGAGTTGAATATGACATCGAGATCAGCATGATCGCCTAGGCTTTCGCCTGGACGACGCTGCAAGTCCAGTCGACCGCTCGTACGCGCGAGAACATCGAGGCGTCCTTGTCCGTCGGCAATCCACCTCAAATGAAACCCACCGTGTTCGGCGACGTCGACCGCGTTCAACCGCTTTTCCAGAACGGGATCGTCGGCCCCGGTCCTGACCAACACGCCTGCTTGGACGAGGCGTCGACGTTGCCGACGACCCGACATTCGGTCTGGCCGGGGTCGTGCTGATCGCAGGCCTCCACCGGGGGCTGCGCACCGTCGCGGTCGTCGCGGTGGTGTTCATGGCCCGCGGATTAGGCTACCGGGAATGTGTCGGCGGAACCTTGCCCGCCTACCCACCCGGTATCCCGAACGTGTTGCCCGGCGAGGTGATCACCGCCGAGCTTGTGGCCTTCCTGCAGCAGACCGCGGCCGACCCCCGGCGGGCATGTCCGCGGCTTCGCCGACCCGACCATCCAGACCCTCCGAGTCGTGGCGAAGCACTCGCGAAACCACGGCTGATTCCGAACCGGCCCCGAACTGCGAGGAGAACCCGATGACGACACCGAACGCCACTACCGCGCCCACCGTTGCGCTGACGAGGTTCGCCGGCCGCGCCGGCGACCACAACGACCGGGCGATGGTCGCCTCCGGGTACCTGGCCGACGTGATCGCCGATCGGCTGGGTGCCGCGGTCACCACGGTGGGCACGCCCGAGCCGGCGCTGTCCGCCAATTGGGACACCGAGTTACGGGCGGCCCTGCCCGCCCTGCAGTCGCTGGCTGCGCGGTATCGGGATATCTTCGCCCGCGGCCAGGTCCCGGTCACCGCGCTGAGCCGGTGCGCCGTCGCGCTGTCCACCCTCCCTGTGGTCGCGGCTCATCGGCCGGACGCGGTCGTGGTGTGGTTCGACGCCCACGCCGACCTGAACACGCCGGGCAACACCTCCACCGGATACCTGGGGGGGCTGGCCTTCTCTGGTCCGCTGGGGATGTGGGACTCGGGTCTGGGTGCCGGACTCGCGACCCGGAACGCCGTCCTGGTCGGCGCCCGTGATCTCGATGCCCCCGAGCACGCGCTGGTCGACAACGGCACCGTCGCGCTGGTTCCCGTCGGCCCGGCAATGGCCGACCAGCTGAGCGAGATCATCGCGGGGCGCCCGGTGTATCTGCACATCGACTGCGATGTGCTGGACGCTGGGATCGTGCCAACCGACTATCTCGTGCCCTGTGGGATGACGCTGAACCAGCTGCACGCGTGCGCAGAGGTGATCGCGCGCAGTGAGATCGTCGGTCTGGAAGTCGGTGAACTCGAAACCGATGAACCCACCAGCCGGCCGGCCGGCGCGGATGGGCGCGAGCCCGCCCGCAGCATCGTCGCCGCGTTGGAACCAATGCTGGGCCCCTTCTCTCGGTAACGGACGTTTCCCGGCTTCCTTGAGCGATCTGCAACTCCGGCACGACCGGGGGTTGCTGTGTCGTGCCCGAAAGAGCGGGCATTCACCAGCAGTGGACATCGTATTCCTGCATGAAACACCGAGGAGTTCCCGGTGACCGCTGCCGCTCACTCACGTGGCATCGACGCCGAGATCCCCTCCGGCGTTGAGCGGTCGACGCGTCGGTGAATCGGGTGAGTTGGGCGGCCCGCATCCGGTCCGCGGCGGGGGACCAGGTCATGGTGGGGACCGAGGCATTCGTGCGGCTCCTGGGGTGCTGTCGGCCACGGGTGGGGGTCATGCTGACGTGGGTGCGGCGAGCAAGAAGGGTCGCATTCATCGCGATGGTTGTCGGGGATTTCGAACGCCGCGTCTTCGTGTCCGGCCCCGCCGACGATGAGCAGTGATGATCTGGCGCCGCTACGAAATCAACCACCTGGTGCGGGTGCCCGCCAAAGATGCTATGGCGAAGGCCGTTTCAGTCGTCGACGACCTGGAGGTGGGGGCAGTCGGGTCGCACCAGCAGCAGGCCCGATGATCCCGAACTGCGGCACCCGGCAGCTGCAGGTGCCGGTTGACCGCGAACGAGACCAGGATGTCGGAGAACACGAACAGGTTGTCCACCGACAGACTCAGCTCGGCGACGTGTCCGGCGAAAAACTCGGCGTTGATGGTCGTCGACATTGACCGTCCGCGGTGTCGCGGGCGGTCAAGCGGACCCGATGGGGGTCAGACGGTCAACGGCACCCCGGTCTCGTCGGCCAGCTGGGTCAGGTCGATGCAGGTCTGCCCGGGCAGGCAGACGCCGCCGGCGGCCAGGTTGGCCCGCTCGGCGCGGTCCTCCAGCTCGCCGGGGTAGACGATCTCGTCGAAGCCCTGGGCCAGCGGCGCGGACTTGACCTCGTCGACCAGGGCGACCACGGAGGCGTTGAACTCGTCGGCCGAGCCGAGGGTGGCGACGTCGATGGCGAGCATCAGGTGTCCGCAGCCGCTGGGCTTGTCGGCCTCGTACGGGCCGTGCACGCCGGTGCCGACCTTGCTACCGGTCAGGGCACCGGACAGCACGTCCATCATGAAGGTGATCGCGTAGCCCTTGTGGCCGGCCATCGGCAGGATCACGCCGTGCACGGCCTCGGCCGCGTCGGTGGTGGGGGCGCCGTCCGGGCTCAGCGCCCAGGTGTCCGGCACCGGCTCGCCCTTCTGCCGGGCCAGGTAGATCTTGCCGCGGGCGACCGCGGTGTTGGCGATGTCGACCGCCACCACTTTGTCGCCATAGGGCGCGCCGAGCGACCACGGGTTGGTGCCCAGCACCTTGGCCTTGCCGCCCCAGGGGGCCATCGCGGGCGAGGCGTTGGTGGTCAGCATCGACACGCAGCCGTCGGCGGCGGCCCGTCGCGTGTAGTACATGGCGGTGCCGAAGTGGTTGGAGTTGCGCACCCCGACGGCGCCGATCCCGAACTGGCGGGCTCGGGCCACGGCCTCCACCCGGGCCCGCTCGGTGAGGACCTGACCGATGCCGTCCTTGCCGTCCAGCAGCAGCAGCGGACCGGTGTCCACCAGGGTGTCGGGGTCGGTGACGGTGGCCATCACGCCGGTGCGCAGCCGGGCCACGTACCAGGGCAGCCGCAGCACCCCGTGCGAGGAATGCCCCCACAGGTCGGCCTGGACCAGGCTGTCCGCGACCAGGAACGAGTCCTGATGCGGCACCCCTGTCGCCTCCAGCACTCGCGTCGCGAAGGCCCGCAGCTCTCCCGCGTCGACCCGCTGCGTCACTGTGACCTGACCGTTCGCCGCCATTGGCCCGTTCCTCTCGCTCACCGATTGATTTCCCGGAGACCCTTGGTCTCGTGTCCTCCGCAGTGTATACATAGAACAATACAGTTGACCAGAAGTTGGGACGAACAAGTGCCGACCGGATCGAGGAGGACAGCGTGTACGTGTTGTGGGTGACGCTGCAGGTGCAGCCCGAAAACCGGCAGGAGTTCCTGGACGCCATCACGGCCAACGCCGCGGCGTCGGTGCGGAACGAACCGGGCTGCCTGGGCTTCGACGTGATCGAGCTGGACCGGCAGGAAAACCGGTTCGCGTTCTACGAGACCTACACCGCCCGGGAGGCGTTCGAGATCGGACACAAGCAGGCGCCGCATTTCTTGGCCTGGCGGGAGGTCGCCGCGAAGGTGCTCGTCCCGGGCTCGCAGGTGAACACCTTCGGTGACGTCGTCACCTCGGCAGCCCTGACCGGAGGTGCGGCATGACCGGGGAGGGCGGGCAGGGTGAGGCGGGCGGGCTGGACACTGCACAGCTTCCCCCACCCGCTCCGGTGCCCGGCCCGGGCGAGGTCGGCAGGGCGGGCGGGCGGGTTGGTCAACCGTGCACCGAGGCGTGTCTGGTCCTGCGGCCGTCCGAGATCGAGGTGTTCGACCGCGGCAGCGGCGTGAAAACCGTTCCCTTCGTGGGGAAGTGGAACACCCCGGCGAACGAGTCGAACCGGGTCACCACCGGCATGACGGTCTTCGGGCCGGGCACCGGGATCCCGCTGCACTCGCACAACGTGGAGGAGAGCGTGCCGGTGATCGCCGGTGAGGCCACCGCGATCATCGGTGGCGAGCGGTTCGACCTGGTCGCCGGGCAGGCCACCTGGGTGCCCACCGGCATCCCGCACTGCTTCGTCAACCGGGGCGAGGGTGAGATGACCATCTACTGGGTCTACGGCGGCCGGGACGTCACCCGCACCGTCACCGCCACCGGCGAGACGTTCGAGCACCTGTCCGCCGGCGACCGCGGCGCCACCCCGAAGCAGTGACGGCGCACTCGGCCGCTTGCATCAGACGCGTTCCGCACCAACCGATCCCACCGAAGAAACGCCACAGCGATCAACGAGGAGCACGCACACCATGACAACGATGTCCACCCCGGTCGGCATCGTCGCCGATACCGGCAGCATCACCACGATCAACCCGGCCACCGGATCCGAGCTGCAGACCTACCCGGCCAGCGGTGACGCCGGCATCGACGCCGCGATCGACGCGTCCGCCGCTGCCCAACGCTGCTGGGCGACGCTGGACCTGGCCGCCCGCGGCAAGGTGCTGGCCTCCGCCGCCGTGGTGCTGCGCCGCCGGGTGCAGGAGCTGGCGGTGTTGATCACCCGGGAGATGGGCAAGCCGCTGAACGAGTCCCGCGCCGAGGTGGAGAAGTGCGCCTGGGCGTGTGAGTACTACGCCGAGCACGCCGGCGACTTCCTGGCCGACGAGTACGTCGACGCCGGCGGCGACCGCTGCTGGGTCTCCTACGAGCCGGTCGGCCTGGTGCTGGCCGTGATGCCGTGGAACTTCCCGCTGTGGCAGGTGTTCCGGTTCGCCGCTCCCGCCCTGATGGCCGGCAACGGGGCGCTTCTCAAGCACTCCCCGAACACCACCGGCTGCGCCCTGGCGGTGGCCGACGTGCTGGCCGAGGCCGGCGCCCCGGATGGGCTGTTCGCCGCCCTGATCGTGCCCGAACCCCAGGTGCCCGCCACCACCGCCCGGATCATCGCCGACCCACGGATCGGCGCGGTCACCGTGACCGGCAGCGAACGCGCCGGCGTCGGGGTGGCGGTGGCCGCCGGGCAGGCCATCAAGAAGTCCGTGCTGGAGCTGGGCGGATCCGACCCGTTCATCGTGCTGGCCGACGCGGACCTGCCCCGCACCGCGATGCTGGCGGCCAAGGCCCGGTTTCTCAACGCCGGCCAGTCCTGCATCTCCGCGAAACGGTTCATCGTCGAACAGCCCGTCGCCGACGAGTTCACCAGGCTGTTCGTCGACGCGGTCGACAAACTGGTCGTCGGCGACCCGGAGGCCGACGGTGTCGAGGTCGGGCCGATGGCCCGCGCCGACCTGGTCGACGGCATCGACCGTCAGGTCCAGCAATCCGTGGCCGCCGGCGCCACCGTGCTCACCGGCGGGCACCGGCTCGACCGACCCGGGAACTACTACGCCCCCACCGTCCTGGGCAACGTCAAGCCCGGCATGCCCGCCTACGACCAGGAGACGTTCGGGCCGGTCGCCGCGGTCATCCCGGTCGCCGACGTCGACGAGGCCGTCCGGGTCGCCAACGACACCGAGTTCGGCCTGGCCGGCAGCGTCTGGACCGCCACCCCGGAGAAGGGGGTGGCCGTCGGCAAGCGGATCACCAGCGGCGCCCTGTTCATCAACGCCGTGGTCGCCTCCGACGTGCGCATGCCGTTCGGCGGTACCAAACGCTCCGGGTACGGCCGTGAACTCGCCCAAGCCGGCATCCGCGAATTCGTCAACACCCGCACCTACGTGCTCAACAACGAACCGCCCGCCCAGGCACCCACTTCCGAGTGAGCGCAGGCTCTTGGTACCGACCCCAGCCTTCTGGGCCTGACATCAAGAGACGCTCACGCAACACCTGATGGGTCAGGCGGTCCGGAGGTCCCAGTCTCGGGTGCTCGGCGAGGTTCGGACGCGCTGAGCACCGGGCGGTCCGTTAGGCCCCGAGGTCGATGGCCACCCGGTTGTCGGCCAGCAGCGCGTCGAAGATGGTGCCGATGGTCTGGGCCAGGTGCTCCCGGCAGGTGGCCGCCGCGGCGTCCGGGTCACCGTCCATCAGCGCGTGACACATCAGCTGGTGCTCGATCAGCGAAACCTCCATGCGGGAGGGCGCGGTGTGCGCGAGGCGCCGCAGCCGCACGGTGTGCGGGCGCAGCTCCAGGATCGATCGGTTCAGATAGGCGTTCGGCGTCACCGCGGCGACTGCCCGGTCGAACTCTTCGGTGAAGGCATAGAACCGGCGTGTCCGGTCCTCCGACGGCTCCTCGGCGCGCAACTGAGCCAGCCGTTCGTCGAACTTCACGAACACATCTCTCACCCCGGCCTCCTGCGCGGCCCGCTGGGCGACCAGCCGCATGGCGGCGGGCTCCAGGATCATCCGGAAGTCGAACAGCTCTCGAGCGCTCTGCAACGAGATACGGGCGACAGTCGCCCCGAGCCGCGGGGTGAAGTCGACCAAACCGTCGGCGGCCAACCGTCGCAACGCCTCTCGGATCGGCGTGCGGGACGCACCCGTGCGCTCCACCAGCATCAACTCACCCATCGACTGGCCGGGGACGAACGTGCCGTCCTCGATCTCCGACTTCAGCAGCCGGTAGATCGACTCGGCCTTGTTGATCTTGCCCGACGCACCCGAGGTAGCCATGCTCGGATAATAGTGCACTCAAGCATGTACATTATTGTGTTTCGTTTTGTATACATAGACACTCCCATTCATCCCGAGGAGCAACGATGCTTGTCGTCCTCGGCTTCGGCATGATCGCGGTCTTCATGTACCTGATCATGAGCAAGCGCCTGACCCCCATCGCCGCCCTGATCATCGTGCCGATCGTCTTCGGCCTGATCGCCGGCGGCGGGCTGGATCTCGGCGATTCCGTCCTCGACTCCATCAAGAAGGTCACGCCGACCGCCGCGCTGCTGTTCTTCGCGATCATCTTCTTCGGCATGATGATCGACGTCGGCATGTTCGACCCGCTGATCCGGCTGATCCTGCGGTTCGTGGGCCACGCCCGGTCAAGCTAGCCATCGGCACCGCGCTGCTGGTCACCCTGGTCTCCCTGGACGGCGACGGATCGACCACCTTCATCATCGTCACGGGTGCCTTCCTACCGATCTACCTTCGGCTGGGCATGAACCCATGGGTGCTCACCTGCATCGCCGCGACCTCCAACGGCGTGCTCAACACCGTCCCGTGGGGCGGCTCCACCTCCCGCGCCGCCGCCGCGCTGAGCCTGAAGGTGTCCCGTTGGGGTCGCGGACCGAACGCCGTCATGGACGTCCGCGACGACAACGAGATCAAGTCGTCAAGGTCGAGGGCGTGTTCATCTGGCACAGTCGCGTCGACACCGACGAACTTCTTGGTGATCAGCCGCGACCTGACGATCCCGATGCGGGACGTCATTATCCGTCTGCCGGGCCAAACCGGGAGTCCCGTTCGACCTGCGAAGCCCCCGCAGGAGGAGCAGCAATGAGCACCGTTGTGATGCACAATGTCGTCTCGGTCGACGAATTCATCGCCGACGACCAAGACCAGATCGGACCCCTGTTCGACTGGTACTTCAACGGCGACACCCCGCTCACCGAGGGCGGCTCGTTCCAGGTCTCCCGGCCGTCGGCGACTACGTCCGTCCTGCCTGGGCGGCGTTCGGCGCGATGGTGATCGGGCGGCGCCTGTTCGACCTGATGAACGGCTGGGACGGCGTCCCGCCCGCCGGGGAGCATGTGGTCGTGGTGTCGCACCGACCCAAGCCACAAGGTTGGCACCCCGGGGGTCCTACCACTTCGTTGGCGATGTCGAAACCGCGGTAGCGACCGCCCAGGAGTTGGCCGACGACCGCACCGTGTCCGTCGCCGCGGGCGAGGTCGGCGGGCAATGTCTGGCAGCCGGGCTCGTCGATCGCGTGGCAATGGATGTGGTGCCCGTGGTCTTCGGGTCCGGTAGGCGCTACTTCGGACGGCTCGAGGGACAGCACCTCCTGGATGACCCCGACGTGGTGATTCGGGGTGACCGCGTGCTGCACCTGCGTTACCCGGTGCGTCGTGGCTGACCCAGTGGACCTCGACCTGCGCGACCACGCCCATCTGCTGCTCGAACGCACGGTCTATCTCACGCTGGGCACGGGGGGGGCCCGATGGTCAGCCGTGGACTTCCCCGGTCTACTTCGCCGCCGACGGCCTCGACGCCTTCTACTGGACCTCGAGCCCGGACAGCCGCCACTCGCGCAACCTCGCCGCGCGCCCGGAGGCGAGCCTCGTGGTGTTCGACTCCACCGTCGCGCCCTACCACGGCCGCGCCCTGTACGCCGCCGGCACCGCGCGCGAGCTGCCGGCCGACGAGGTCGGCGTGGGACTGGGCATCTACCCGGGAACCCCCGACCGAGGCGGCACCGGCCTCGCCACGGCGGACGTGACCGGTGAGGCGCCCTGGCGGCTCTACCGGGCCACAGCATCCAAGGTCTGGGTGCTCTGCCCGCGCGAGCCATGGCAGCCATGTCCGCTCCACGGACGCACCGACGACCACCGCGCGCTGGTGGTTGAGTAGTGGTTTAGGTCAGCAACCTGGTTTGTCTTGGGCGGGATTGCGGTATCGCCTACTGCTGAACGAGTTTCCATGACTGGCCCTGATAGCCGGTGAGAGAGCTGATCCACAGCAGGTGATCGAGACTTTGTGAATCAGCAGCTACTTGAAAGATGCTGTTTTCCAAGGTCAGAGATGCGAGATAGGTTGTCCGGTAACAGATCTGGAGCGCGCAGCGCTCAATCCCGGCCAGCACGGCGCCGGGACGGTCGGCAGCGACGCAGCGGCCGTATGCGGTGGCACGGTCGCGGTCGACTGTCACCGATTCCTCGCCCCGTAGGGGCGCTCGGCATCCGTTCGCCGTCCCAATCATCCGATAAGATGAACATCGACGTCCACGCTAGGAGGTGGCTACGTGCCGACAACCGAGGCCGGCGCGAACGTTGCCGCCGATGACGCCACATCGCCCCGACCCAAGCGCGCCGATGCGCTTCGCAACATCGAGGCGATCCTCGGCGCCGCCACCCGGCTGCTGGCCGTCAATCCTGACGCAAGCGTGAACGAGATCGCCAAGGAAGCCGGCGTCGGTCGGATCACTCTCTACGGCCACTTCGACTCCCGCGCCACACTCCTGCGCGAGGTCGCGGACCGCGCGATCGCACACTCCGAGAAAGCGCTCGCGCACATCGATGTCGGCGGCGACCCGCGCGACGCACTCGGCCGCCTGCTGGAGGCCACCTGGCACCTGACGCACCGTTTCGGCGCCCTCGTGGTCGCCGCCTCGCAGTCACTGACGCCCGAACAGATGCGCCGGGCCCACGATGAACCTGCCGCCCGGGTCCGCACCCTGCTCGTGCGCGGCCGAGACGCCGGCGAATTCCGGGACGACGTCCCCATCGACTGGCAGATCAGCGTCATCCAGGCGATCCTGCACGGCGCCTCCGCCGCCGTGCACCGCGGCGAGATCACCGCCGAGGACGCACCGGACCTCGTCCGGGACACGGTGCTCGCCGCACTCGCGAGCACCCAGTAGATCGGGCTTGTTCGCCTGAGCCCCTGCGCCGCGTGGCGACACGTCTGAGGTGTGGCCCGGCATCGCCGCCGGCTGCTTCGTGCGCACCCTGAGGCCTTTCACAACCGGTGCCAGGTGGCGCGCAAATTGCGCCACGTGCCTGCCCGCATCGAGCCACTCTTGTTGTACATGCCTGTCTGAGTTAATGTACTTGTACATTGCTGTTCAACCTAGACAGGGTGGTTGTGATGCGGCCTTACGACCGTGCGGCTCCGGAGTCAACTGCCGCTTCCGATCCCCGCCGCTGGCGCACCTTGGCGCTGCTGGGCGTGGCGCAGTTGATGCTGATCGTCGATGTCACAGTCGTCGCGATCGCGCTGCCGGACATGCAGGCCGATCTCGGGCTGGACCGGACGGGCGTCGCCTGGGTGGCGAGCAGCTATGCGCTGGTGTTCGGCGGGCTGATGCTGCTGGGCGGCAAGGCGGCCGACATCCTCGGTCCGCGCCGGGTGGTGCTCGCGGGGCTGGGTGTGTTCGTGGCGGCATCGCTGCTGGCGGGCCTGTCGGGCAGCGGCGAGGTGCTGCTGCTCGCCCGGGCTTTGCAGGGTGTGGGTGCGGCGGCGATGTCGCCGGCGGCACTGTCGGTGATCGCACGGACGTTCACCGGCGCCGAGCTGACCCGGGCGTTGGGGGTGTGGTCGGCGTTGGGCGGTGCGGGCGCCGCCATCGGAGTGCTGCTGGGCGGTGTGCTCACCTCCGGTCCGGGCTGGCCGTGGGTGTTCTTGGTCAACGTCCCGGTCGGCGTCGTGCTGCTGATCGGCCTGCTGCGCTTGGTGCGGCCACTGCCGGGCTCGGGCGGCCGGATCGACGTGGCCGGCGCCGCACTGGTCACCGCCGCGACCGGTGCGCTGGTCTACGGGCTGGTCGCCGCCGGGGATCACGGCTGGCTCAGCGCACACACCCTGGCCGCGGCCGGGGCCGGCCTGGTCGGGTACGCACTCTTCGGGTGGCGGATTCGCACCGCCGCCGTGCCGCTGATCGAGCCGGGCATGCTCCGGCGCGGTCCGGTGCTGCGCGGTCTCGGGCTGATCTTCGTGGCCACGGCGCTGATGATCTCGGTGTTCTTCCTCGGCTCGTTCGCCCTGCAGCACTTGCACGGATTCACCGCGCTGGAGGCCGGGTTGTCGTTCCTGCCCGTCGCCGTCGGCACCATCCTCGGCTCCACCCTGGCCGGGCGGACCATCCCCCGCCGGGGCGTGCGTGCGGTGTCGGCGGCGGGCCTGCTGATCGCGGCCGCAGGGCTTGCGGCGGCCGCGGCGACCTTCTCGACGACCGTGCTGATCGTCGCCACCAGCGCGGCCGGGTTCGGCGTCGGCGCTGCGTTCGTCGCCGCCGCGGGCAGCATGTTCTCAGCGGTGCAGCCGCCGGAGGCGGGTGTCGCCGCCGGCGCACTGAGCACATTCCACGAGTTCGGCGCCGCTGCCGGCGTGTCCGCTGTGTCCAGTGTCGCGGCCGCGGCGCTGCTGACACCGGGCTTCGCCGCCTTCGCGAAGGGCTACTGGTTCGCCGCCGCCGTCGCCCTCATCGCCTGCCTGGCTTCCCTGGCCTGGCCTCGACAGGCCGGCTGATGCTCCCGGCGGCTGCGATCGTGCTGCCCGGGCATCCGCCTCCGGCTCCGGGGGGAGATGAATCTCCGCCCGCCCGCAGATGTGCGCCCCCGGCGGGAACCGGTTCGCTGAACACCATGAACCCATCCCAACCAACGACCACCACCACCGGTGACGCCGTGATAAGCGTGCGCGGGCTGTCCAAGTCCTACGGTGCCACGGTCGTGGTGGACGACCTCGATCTTGACGTCTTCGCCGGTGAGGTCGTCGGCCTGATCGGCGCCAACGGCGCCGGCAAGACCACCGCGGTCGAGTGCCTCCAGGGCCTACGGCGACCGGATGCCGGCCGCATCCGGGTGCTGGGACTCGACCCGGCCCGTGACGCGCAGCGGCTGCGACCGCAGATCGGCAGTCAGCTGCAGGACTCCGGCCTGCCGGACCGGATGCGCGTGCGCGAGGCGGTCGACCTGTTCGCCGGCCCCGATGCCGCCGACCCGGAGACGCTGATGGAGCAGTTCGGGATCGCCCACCGGGCGCGAACCCCGTTCGCCGGGCTCAGCGGCGGTGAGCGGCAGCGGCTGTTCCTGGTGCTCGCGCTGCTGAACCGGCCCCGGCTGGTGATCCTGGACGAGCTGACCCAGGGGCTGGACCCCGCGGCCCGTCGGGGCGTCCGGGCGGCGGTGGATCAGCTCCGCCGGTCGGGCGTCACGGTGCTGCTGGTCACCCACGAGCTCGCCGAGGCCGAGGCGCTGTGCGACCGGGTCATCGCGATGCGCGCCGGCCGGGTGCTCGACCAGGGCACCCCGGCCGAGCTCATCGCCCGTCACACCGGGCAGGCGATCATCCGGTTCAGCCTGCCCGGGACCGACGACGCCACCACCGCAACCGCTCTGCAGCAGCTCAACCGCCTGCCCGAGGTGCATGCCGTCACCCGTGCGGACCAGACCATCGCGGTGCGCGGCGACCGGGCCGTCATCGCCCACGTCGGCGCCTGGCTCGCAGCCCGCCCCGCCCAGGTGCCGTCCGACCTCGACGTCGACCTCCCCGACCTCGAGGCGGCACTGCTCACGCTGCTCAATCAGACCGACGACCCGGTGGGAGCGACATCATGACCACTACCGCCGCTCGCCCTGCTCAACGCCTCCGGCGGACTCCGTCAGTGACGCGGCGGCTGCTCACCCAGGAGCTTCGCCTGATCGCCAGAGACCCGTTCACCCTCGTCTTCACGCTCGCCTTCCCGATCGTGGCGATGCTGGTGGTGGGCGGCGCGTTCGGCAGCAAACCCGCGCACGGGTTCCCGCTCAACCCATCGCACTGGTACATCGCCTCCTACTTCACGGTGATGATCGGCGCCACCGGGCTCGTGCTGCTGCCGGTGCACATCGCCTCATACCGGGAGCGGGGCGTGCTGCGCCGGTTCGTCGCCGCCGGGTTCCCACGCTGGTCGTTCGCGCTCGCCGAGCTGACCCTCGGCCTGCTCGCGATCGCGATCGCCGGAGCCGCGCTGCTGATCGTCGCCACCCCGGTCTACGGCGTGCCCGCGGTCCAGGACCCGATCCGGGTCGCGGCCGCGATGATCGCCGGATCCCTCGCATTCGTCGGTCTCGGGGTGCTGCTGGGCACGCTGCTGCCCTCCGCGCGCGCCGCGCAAGCGATCGGCCTGCTGCTGTACTTCCCGTCCCTGCTCCTCGGTGTCGGCGGTCCGCCGACCTTCGTGATGCCACCGGGACTGCGCGCGCTCGCCGAGAACCTTCCGCTCGCGTTGGTCAACCAGGCGATCCGTGATCCGTGGCTCGGCCTGGGGGACGGCACGGTGCCACTGCTGATCGTGACCGCGATCGCCGTCATCGCGACCGTCCTCGCGGTCCGACGGAGCCGCCTGTGAACAGTTCCCAGACTTCTGGCGTCCCGTGGGCCACCGCACCCGCGGTGCTGGCGGTGCTCACCGGGGTCGGGGCGATCCGGACGGATCGGCCCCTGCCTGTCGTGCTCGGCCTCGGCGCCGCGGTGCTCGCGGCCGGCTGCGTGCTCACCGGGCGCGGGGTCGCCGGGTGGCCGCTGGTGGCCGGGCTCACGGTTCCGGCTGCCGGTGTCGTCCTCGCCTGCTACGGCGATCCCCGGAATGTCGGCTGGTTCGGCATTTGCGTGATCGTCGGCTGGGTCGCGCTTGCGGCGCCGCCGCGGATGGCCGTGGGCGCGGGCACGGTGCTGGTGGCGATGTTCGCGATCCAACTGGTCACGGTGGGCGCGGAGCAGGGATGGGTGACCTGGATCGCCGGGACGGTGTTCACCGCCGGCGCCTGCATCTTCGCCCGTCGCCAGCGAGTCCTCGTCGAGCGCCTGCACGCCGCTCAGGCCGAACTGGCCCAACGCGCCCGCACCGACGAACGGCACCGGATCGCGCGAGAGATGCACGACCTCGTCGGTCACAGCCTGACCGTCACGCTGTTGCACCTCGGCGGCGCCCGCCTTGCCCTCGACGATGACCTCGATGCCGCCCGGGCCGGCCTGGCACAGGCGGAACACGCCGCCAGGGGCAGCCTCGACGATGTCCGGGCCGCCGTCATCCTGCTGCGCACCGCCGACACACCGGCCGCACCGGCCGCCACGGCCCTCGCCGATCTTGTCGACTCCTACCGGAAAGCAGGAGCAGCAATCGATCTCGACGTCCAGGGCGACCTGGCCGCCGTCACCCCGAACCGCGGTCTTGCCGCGTTTCGCATCGTCCAGGAGTCGCTCACCAACGCCGTCCGCCACGGCGACGGCGACCCGATCAGCGTGCGCATCGTCATCTTCGGTGATCGCACCCGGATCGTCGTGCGGAACCGCAGTTCCGTGCACCTGCCGCGCGGCAGCGGCACGGGCATCGCGGCGATGCGCGAACGCGCTCGCGTCCTCGGTGGTGAGGTGACCGCGGGCCCCGACCGGGACGGCTGGCTGGTCGAGGCGGTGATCCCCACATGAGCGACACGCTCGTCCGCGTGCTCGTCGTCGACGACCAGGAACTGATTCGCACCGGGCTGCGCGGCATTCTGCGCGAACACTACGGCTTCACCATCGTCGGCGAACTCGACACCGGCGCAGAGGTCGTCGACGCCGTGGCCCGGATCGGACCCGACGTGGTCGTGATGGACGTGCGGATGCCGGGCGTGGACGGCATGACCGCCACCCGCGCCCTGTCCCGCTCCGACGATGCGCCGCCAGTGCTTGTGCTGACCACCTTCGACGACGAGGAGGTCCTCGCCGGATCGATCCGTGCGGGTGCCGCCGGGTTCCTGCTCAAGGGCGCACCCGCCGAAGACCTGCAACGCGCCGTCCGCACCCTCGCCGGAGGGGGTGCCTGGCTCGACCCCGCGATCACCGGCCGCGTTCTGACCACCTATCGGGAAGGAACCCCGCCGATGCGACCCGGCGCCCAGGTCGATCTCCTCACCCCTCGCGAGCAGGACGTGCTCGCGCTCATCGGCGCGGGGCTGTCCAACGCCGAGATCGCGGCCGAACTCTTCCTCGGCCAGGGCACGATCAAGACCCACATCGGACACATCTTCACCAAGCTCGACCTCCGAGACCGCGCCGCTGCCGTCATCTTCGCCTTCGACCACGGCTTCGTCCGCCCCGGCGATCCCTGGTCTACCGCATGATGGCCGAGTCCAGCCAAGCAGGCGCGACCGAGTCCACGCGGCGCCGCACCGGTTTCGTCCGACTCCCCGCGACGACCGCTCGCGTCTCGGGCTACCGGAACAACTGGGGGACATGGACGGCCCCGTTGTGCTGATCGATGTTTCGGTGGGGGGACCCGCCGGGGCCTGGTGCCGATCTGAGGCCTACCAGCCGTGCTTCTCGGCCCCGGGGTTCACGCCGAGGCGGATCGGGTACCTGCACGATGCCGGGCCATTCGGACCGCCGCGGCCTGCTGCTGTCGATGGCTACGACATCGACGAGATCGGAGGACACCATGCCGGCGCTCCCCACCGCAGCATTGGACGCCATGAGTCGAGGGCGGCCCTCCACCCTTGGTGACATCATCGGCGACCCGGCCGCAGCTGGGGCGGCCGGGCGCTTCCGGGAACCGGCCGGGATCCGTCTGGGGGTGGTCCGCGGCATCTCCTACGGCCTGTTCGGGAAGCCGGACGACTCGGTTGCCGCGGCCGCCTCGACTGGGGCAGGACTGGTTCGCACCTACCTGTACTGGTCACAGGTCGAACCCGAACCGGGCCGGTTCGTCTGGGACACCGTCGACGCCATGCTGGATCAGATCCCCGAGGGCCAAGAGTTGTGGATCACCCTGTGCAGCAGCTCCCGGTGGGGGACCCGCCGCTCCACCGACTTCCAACCCCAATCCCCGGCCATCGACAACCAGGCCTACCGCGAGCTCGTCCGACGCACCGTGGCCCACTGCGCCGGCCGGGTGCGCTACTGGCAGTGCAACAACGAACCCAGCAACACCGACGCCCTGTGGGACGGCACCGCGGCGGAATACGTCACCGAGTTGATGGTGATGCATGCCGCTGTCAGGGAGGCAGACCGCAGCGCACTCGTGGTGCTCGGCGGCTGCGGCTACGACGTGCTCAGCAGCCCACCCGGCAGTCCACCGCGACTGTTCTTCGACCACGTGATCGACGCCGGCCGCGACCACTACGACCTGTTCAGCGTGCACTTGTACGGCCCCGCCGCCACCGTGCCCGCCGATATCGCCACGGTCCGCGCGATGATGCAGACCCACGGCTACCTCAAACCGGTGGTCGTCGGTGAGTATGCCGGCCCGGTCCCGTTCCAGTACCCGCAGGCCGAGGCCGCGATGCAGGACGCGCTCACGGCCGCCTTCACCGAACCGGCGCCGGATCAGAGCGTGGCAGGCCTGGCCGAGGGCGCCGGCACCGACACCCCGGAGCGGCGGGCGATGGCCGTGCTGTACCGCCAGCTGCCCGACCTGCCCCCGCAGCTGCAGATGTTCATGGCCGGCTGCCCCGCCGAACTCGAGGCCAAGCGGCACCGGATCAACTCCCGCGAGGTGGTCACCCGGGCCGTGCTCGCCCTGTCCGCCGGAGTGCGGCGCGCCACTTACTGGGACCTGGCGCCGGAGATCGCCGGCTGGAGCGACCACCTGACCTTCATCGACCTGATGTTCGGCAAGCTCTTCTTGCTCGACTACCGGGGCGGCCGGCTCGACCTGCGTTACCCGGCCGCCGACGCCCTCACCCGGTTCGCCGGGCTTTTGGACGGCGCGACCACGGTGGCCGCCGCCACGGTGCACGGTCCCGACTCCGTGCGCTCCTTCCGGATCAGCCGCGAGCGTCGCGGCGACGTGATCGTGATCTGGGACGAACGAGACCCGTTCACCGGCGAAGACCTCCCGCCCACCCGGATCGACCTGCCCTGGCCCGCACGAACCGCCTACGCGGTCGACGCGTTCGGCCAGGAGGTGACCACCCGGGTGGGCGCCGGAGCGGCGCAACTCGTGGTCACCCCGACCCCCGTCTACCTAGCGGCGACCCGTCACTCCGGCTTGGCAGACGTGCTGGCGACGGCGAGTTCATGAGCCGTTCCTGACCCACCACCAACGGTCTGACCCGCCGATCGCAGCAACGCGATCCCTGGGGAAGGGACGTGCCGAGAAGGTGAGACGCCGATGCACTGGCGCGGCGTGCCCGCACCGACGAAGCGGCACAGTCTCGCGCGAGAGATGCACGACCTGTTCGGTCACAGCTTGACGGTGACGCTGTTGCACCTCGGCAGCGCGCGCCTGGCCCATGACGATGACCTCGACGCACGCACGGGCCCGTCTGGCACAAGACCCACGGCCACGGACTTCGCCGATCTTGTCGACTCCTACCGGAAAGCAGGTGCCGCAATCGATCTCGAGGTCCCGCGCGAGGTCGTTGTCGCGCCCTTCCTCATCAGCCCTCCACTCCCATCCGAACGCTCTCGGCGGCGCAGGCAGCCAGGTTGCTCAGGGTCTGCTGGCCGCCCCCAGGCTGACCCCGATCGCGCGATACTTCTCGACCGCCTGGTCGCGCAACTCCTTGGTGGGGAACACCGTGCGCATCTCGATCCGGGTCGCGGTGCCGTCGGGCGCGAACGACAAGACCGACGCGGAAGCGTTCGGGTCGCCGCGGGTCTCACCGTGGAGCAGCGCGATCCGCTCCGGCGGGGTCCTTCAATCCGTCCGAGGGAGGCTTCGGGACAGGGTGCGGATCATCACCGTCGCCGGGACGAGGTGCAGCCCGGTGACGGCGAGTCTGCGGAGTCGGTGCCGGTAGCTCGTCGGCGCGCCACCAGCCCGGTGTCACTCATCGCCGTCGTCCGACAGGCGCTCCGGCAGCCCGAGCGGCGGGAACCGGTCGTTGTGGAAGGTGACGATCTCGGCGATTGCCTGCCAACGACGCGCAGGATTGGTTCTCGCAGCGTCGCGGTCAAGCATCGACCGCCGGGGGGCCGTCGAGGACCGTGGGGATGTACTCGAGCAGCTGGATCTGGCCGTCGAACGTGCGGCTCTCGACGAGTTCGAGAGAAAGATCCGGGTAGCCGTCGAAGATTCGCTGCCTCCCCGTGACGCCGGTGACCACCGGAAACACGACCACACGGAAACGATCCACGAGCTCGGCCGCGAGCAGCGACCGGGCCAGGCCGAGGCTGCCGATGGTGCGCAGCTCCCGTGACTCGTGCTCCTTGAGGTCTCGAACGGCCGCGATCGGGTCGGTATTGACCAGTTCGGTGTTCGCCCACGAAAGCGGCTCGGTGAGTGTTGAGGAGAACACGATCTTTCGCGTTGCGGTCAACGCCCGTGACGCAGGGTCGTCCGCCTGAGCCAGGTACTCGGCGAAGAGCCGGTAGGTGGTCGCGCCCATGAGCTGAATGGGCTCCCCCTTGAGGCTGTCCTGCTCCAGCCACGTGAGGTACTCGGGTCCTTCCATGCCCCAGTAGCTGGGCCAGCCCTCGGCGCCGCCATAGCCGTCGAGCGAAATGATGAAGTCCACCATCAACGTTGACATCGCAATCGCCTTCCATTGGGATCCAAGATCTTGAACAGCAGTGTACGGCTTAATGCCTCTGTTTGGGTAGTGGTCGCTGAGGTTCGCCCGTGTCGCTCAGGCTGTGAGCCTGTCGATGAGTGCGGTGACGATCCGTTTCTGGCCGGTGAGAGTGGGGTGCACGCCGTCCGGGCCTTGCAGGTCCGGGTGGGCGGGGACGCCGAATACGTCGACGAGGTCGACGACGGGGTCGTCGAAGCCGCGGATGGTCTCGGCGAGGGCGGTGATGTCGGTGTTGCGCCAGCTGCTGGCGCCGTACTGGAACGCGAGGTTGCGAGCGGCGCGTTCCTTGTCGACGGGCACGGGGGTGAGCCAGACCCATCGTGCTGGGGTGCGTTCGGTGGCGATACGGCGCAATTCGCGGAGGTTGGCGATGCTCTCGGCGAGTGCGACTTGGGGTTTGCCGCCGGCGATGCGGGTGACGTCGTTGCCGCCGAGACCGCAGATGATCCAGTCGGGGGCAGGGTGCAGGATCGAGGGCCAGCGGCGCATGATCATCGCGGACGTGTGCGCGGAGAGGCCGGCGTTGACCACGGTCAGCTTGTCGTCGGGTCGGGCGATCGCGAGGACATGCCGGAGGATCTCGGCCCAGGACTGCAGGTCGTCGGTGATGGAGTCGCCGACGGCGAGGATACGGGCAGCGGACGGGAACGGGAGCCGCGCGACGCGGGCGGCGAAATCCGTGTCGGCGAGAAGACTCTCGGCGGCGGCGCGGGCCTGGGTGTCGAACCGGTCGCGGACGCCGGCGTATTCCTCGGGACTCACCCCGAAGATCGCCGGGAGTGCAGCGGTGAGGCCGGGCAGATAGCCGTAGAGCTTCTCCAGGTGCACGTACTGCAACTGCCCTGTCGCCGGGGGTGCGTATGGGGGCTTGTCGTTCACGGTCGTTCTCCTGTGGGATCGCAAGACGGACATGGTCAGGCGCCGCGGGCGCCTTTGCCACCGTCGACGGTCAGCACGGCGCCGGTGGTGTACGAGGCAGCGGGGGAGGCGAGCCAGGTAACCGCGGCGGCGACCTCGTCGGGGCTGCCCAGTCGTCCGAGCGGGGCGTAGGAGCCGATCTGCCGTTTGATCTCGTCGGGTTGGGCGGTGATGCCGCCGGAGTCGATGGAGCCCGGGGCGACGGCGTTGACGCGGATGCCGCGGTCGGCATAGTCGAGGGCGGCGGTGCGGGTCAGACCGACCACGCCGTGCTTGGCGGCGACGTAGGCCGCCATGCCCGGGGCTGCGGCGACGCCTGCGGTGGAGACGATGTTCACCAGGCTGCCGCCGTCGGGCAACGCCGCAAGCTCGTACCGCATCGCGACGAGCGTGCCGCGCAGGGTGACCCGCAGCACGCGGTCGGCATCGTCGATCGCGAGACTGCCGAGGGGTGCGGGACGGTGGGTGGTGCCGGCGTTGTTGACGGCGATGTCCATGCCCTCGGCCGCCGCCTGCTCCACCAGCGTGCGGACCTGCTCGTCGTCGATCACGTCGGTGGGAATGGCCCGGCTGGTCACGCCGGCTGCCTCGAGCTCGGCACGCAGCGAGCTGAGCCCGTCCTGGTCGCGTGCGGCCAGGACGAGGCGGGCGCCGGCGGCACCGAGGGCGTGTGCGATGGCGTGCCCGATGCCGCCGTTGGCGCCGACGATCAACGCGGTGCGTCCGTCCAGTGGGCCCGTCATGCGCGTTCTCCCTGCGTATGGCGGGTCTGTGTGTGTCGAGATCGCGGGAGCAGGAATCCGGCGATGATGAGCCAGATGAGTGATCCGAACCGACCGATCGGGATGAGGAACTGCAGCGGCTCGATCACCATGGTCAGGATGCTCAGCTCCGCGAGCCCGGCGATGACCAGCCCGATCCACGCCAACGGAACCGGCAGCAGTCGCAGCAGGAGCGCCGGGACGGCGATGCCGGCGACGAGGAGCCCCGGGCTGAGGATATGGGCGAACCCGCCGGCGGCGAAGCTCAGCAGAGCGAGGGCGTGGGTGAGCTCGGCGTCCGCGGCCACGACGGGCTGGCCCTGGGTCCAGGTGATGATCGCCGAGACGGCGAGCAGGATCGCCGCGGCCGTGCCGCCGAACAGCCCGATGCCAGGGCCGGGAACGCGGATGCCGAGACGCTGCTGGCGCGCGTACACGGTGGCCGCGTAGATCCCCAGTGGGATCGCCGAGCCCAGCTGCAGCATCGAGGCGAACCGGACCGCGAAGCCGTGGTCGGCGAAGAACCCGGCCACCGTGTCGGTGTCAGCGAACGGGGAGGTGATCGTGCCGCCGCCGGAGAGCACGGCCATCGAGATCAGGCTGCCGATCAGAAGGCCGAGGGAGACCAGACCGAGGATGCCGGGATTGGGCCCGCGGACGGCGCGGGCCGGAGCGGTGGTGTTGGTACTCATCGGGAGCTCCTTTCGTTCATGGAGACGATAGTACGCTCGATGAATGATTCAGCGAGTGACTAAGATGATCGGCATGAACTCTCGTCGTCCTCGCCGTATCGCGTTCCTGCTCGCGCAGCTGGGTTCCGACGCCTCCGTCGCGTTCGAGCAGGCCCTGACCCCGCTGGGTCTGACTGCCTCCGAGGCGGGGCTGCTGCGGCTGGTCGGCCGTAACCCGGGTATCGGCCAGAAGGCGGCGAGCGAGCAACTCGGCGTCGGGCCGAGCAGGGTCGTCGCCGTCCTGGACCGTCTCGAACGCCAGGGGAGCGTTGAGCGGCGCCGCAGCGCGACCGACCGTCGCGGCCACGAGGTCCACCTGACCCCCGAAGGGCAACGGCTCCTCGCCGCGCTGCGCCCCATCGCCGAAGCCCACGAGGCGGGCTTCACTCGAGGCCTCGGCGAGGCCGACCTGGACCGACTCGCCGCCTACCTGGAGACCATCGCCGCATCGCGCGGCCTCAGCCGCGACGTGCATCGCGACACCCGGGGCCAGAGCTGAACATTTCATGGCGTCAACGGAACCATCAGCCCCCTTGCCCGGGCGCCCAACCATGGGCAGAGATTGGCGTCTGACCATAGGCAGAGGTTCTATGACGGTCCGAAGACGCGGTGGGCGTGGGGCAGCGGCACACCCATAACTCACGACCGTACGGCCCCGGTGGGTGATGGGGGAGTTGATGATGCGAACGGATGCGCGATTGCACCCGTCAGCCAGCGCACGCGTACGAGGTTCCCCTGTACACGCTGGGCGAGGCCGCCCGGATCGTCCAGGCCACGTCATCGGCGGTGCATCGCTGGGCTGCATATTGCGCTCGCGCAGAGCCACCGTTCCGCTGTTGGGTGAGCCACCCTTTCCGTTCGGTGGTGAGCCGCCCTACCGGTGCGGGGTGAGCCGTGGCGCCGGTGCGACGCACGATCAGCAGGGATCTGCCTGCGGCGCACCTCTTCAGTCGCGGTGTCACGGTGAGCCCCTGTTCGGGCCCCGGGCCGTCGGCCCGGTTGTCGGCCCCAGGCGGCCGGCGGCGCCCACCGGACGGCGGGAGCGGGGTCGCAGGCCGGGGGTCGTTCTGGTCGTTGGGGTCGCCGCGTCCCGGGCGGGCCCACCGCCGGCTCGACCGTCTTCTCGTGCCGTCGACCAGGCCGTCCGGGCCTGGGCCTGACCGAAGGGGCCGTGGCCGCGTGCCGGGGTTGGCCGGGGTCTCGGTCGGTGGTGGCCGCCGCATCGACGCCGCGCCGGAACAGGCACGGGTCGTGCCCGTCGCCAGCGCCGCGCATCCCACCGTTGAACGGTCGATTCGGGTCCCCGGTCCAGGCGTGCGGCGATGGTCCGTTGTCGTGGGTGCGACCTTCGTCGAGGTCCGTGTCGTTGGGACGCGGACATGACAAAAGGGGTCGCCCTCGATCTGACGTTCCGCACTTCTCGCGCCTGATTTGGCCCCCCACGCTGCTGGGTTCAGTTCCGGGTGTAGACCGTGGCGGGGACGCCGAGCAGGTCGAGGATCTGCTGCTGTAGTGGGGTGAGCTGGACTTCGAAGGTCTGCACGTGGCCGTCGCGGTGCAGTTCGTGGCGGGTCAGGTCGGCGAAGACGGCGAAGATCCGTTCGGCCGACGGCGCTTCGCAGGCGCGTAGCTCGGGGTAGAGCGGGATGTCGTTGGTGGCGGCGGCTTTCATGGCGGTGCGGATCTGCCGTTCGATGAGTGCGCCGACCAGCAGGGCCAGGAACTGGCAGCAGAAGATCGCTTCGATGCGGGCGGGGTCGCGCAGCCAGATCGGGTCGGCGTCCTGGACTGCTTTTGAGCAGGTGGTGGCGGCGTTCCAGGTTGGGCTGGTACCGGTACGCGACGAGCACGTCCTTGTCGGTGAGCTGCCGGTCGTTGGTGATCAGTGGGAAGCATCCGTCGCCGGCGGCGTCGTGGGCGATGGCGTCGTCGCGGGATCGCCAGCTGACGGTGTGCCGGGTGCGGGTGGTGCGCCGGTAGCGGGTGTCGGCGCCGGGCCGGCCACGCTTCTCCTGCCGGAAGCCCTCTTCGATGC
>Ga0164241_10001091_pt1 | contig 36937 bp, 31 predicted proteins | sample OricomyardsoilBY_FD_108780 | JGI IMG/M metagenome (GOLD analysis project Ga0164241, IMG submission 108780) | Backyard soil microbial communities from Emeryville, California, USA - Original compost - Back yard soil (BY) | ecosystem: Environmental > Terrestrial > Soil > Unclassified | place: USA... | reverse complement strand
CTGAATCGATGGCAGCAGAGAGCACGGCCCTGGTCATGGCAAACCTCGCATGACGCGACCCTCTGCAGCCTCCGTGCCAAATCCGCTACGACGAAAATGCCGCAAATTTCGCGCGTCGCTCGCCATCGCGGGGCGCGTTCTGCCATGGCGTAGAAATTGATCCCGCAGGCCCGCCCCACTAAGGACGGACGCGGTTTCGACCGTGATCTTTCGCGTCGTACAGGGCGCTGTCCGCGCGCTTCAGTAGAGACTCCAGCGATTCGTCTCCCTCGAGCTGAGCAACGCCAACGCTGATCGTGACCTGGATGTCGACGCCTTCGCCGCCGCGCACGGCGCTCGCGGCAACTGCCCCGCGCACGCGCTCGGCCACCACGAGGGCCCCCGTGAGGTCGGTGTCGGGCAGCAAGATCGCGAACTCTTCTCCGCCCAAGCGCCCGAGCACGTCGGCCGCGCGTAGCGCGCCTTGAGCGGCGCGCGCCATCGTCGTGAGCGCGTGATCTCCGGCTACGTGCCCGTAGTCGTCGTTGATGTGCTTGAAATGATCGGCGTCGAACAAGCATAGCGACAGCGCCGCCTTACTGCGCAGAGAACGCTCCCGCTCGCGCTGACCGAGCTCGACGAAATGGCGGCGGTTGGCCGCACCCGTCAACGAATCGCGCGTCGCGAGCTCGCGCAGCTGCTCCTCGAGGTTCTTTTGGCGGGTCACGTCGTGGATGCCGACGAGCGAGCAACGCTGGCCGTCGAGCTCCACGATCCGCGCGGACATTTCCGCCCAAAACTCCTCCCCGCCCCGCTTCTTCAAGCGTATGAGCACGGAATCCAGCTGCCCCTGCTCGATCAACCTGCCGATCATCTCGTCGCGGTGGGTGGGGACGGCGTAGTAGTCGCGCGTACGCTGCCCCACCACTTCGTCGAGCGGCACCCCGAACAGCGCCGCGCAGCGCTCGTTGGCGAGCACTACGTGCTGATCGCGCAGCCGCGTCAGCACCAACGCCACCGGCGCGGCGCCGAGCACGATGCGCAGATTCTCGCCGCTGCGGCGCAGAGCCTGCTCGACCTTGGTCAGCTCGTCGACGTGCTGGCGATATTGACCGAGCGTGCGCTCGGCGCGCAGGCGATCGGATGCCTCGATCACACGCGCCACGAAGTCGGCCATCGTACCGGCGATCAGCTCTTCCTCGAACTGCCAGCGCCGTGCACCGCCCACGTGCTCGTGGCAGACGACGCCCACCATGCGCCCCCCGACCCAGATCGGGGCGTCGAGCATCGCGCCGATCCCGAGCGAACGCAGGTACGGCTCCGTCAGCTCGGTGGTCGCCGGGTCCGTCGCGGCGTCGGAGACGGCGATACAGCGGTTCTGCGCGAGGGCGCGAAAGTACGAGGGCGCGCCTTCGGCGGTGATGATCGCGCCGGAGCTATGGCGCCGCTCCGCCCATTCGAAGAGATCGACGCACTCGAGCTGGGTGCCGCTGGCGTCGAAGCGCCAGACGCTTCCGCGCTCCACGCGTAGCAGCGTGGTCATCAGCTCCGTGACCTGGGCATAGCCAGACTCGATGTCGCGCCCGCTCAGCGCCTCGGAGTGAGCCAGCCGCGACAAGAGCTGGCGGTGCAGTCCGAGTCGTTCGGACACGGCCTCGCTCTCCGCGCCCGACCGAGCCGAGAACGCCGAAGAGCCGGAAGATTCAGAAGAGCTCATTCGTTCACGCGCGCTGCTTTCGACGTATCACGGGACTTTTGGAAAAGCACCCGCGGCCACGTTGCTATATAGCTTGCCCGACATGCTTTTCCGCTCCGGCTTTCTCGTGACGGTGGCTACTGCCTGCCTGCTCGCTTGTTTCGGTTGTTCGTCCGCAAAACCCGCGCCAGCCACCCCGCTCGATGCGACCCGCCCGCAGAGCGCGAGCGTCGTGGCCGCGCCCGGCGCCAACGCCACGGCGCTGGCTAGCGCCGCGGACCGGCCCGAGCACGCACTGGCCAAGGTGCCGGTGTCGAGCGCGGATCCGCAGTGGGGCGACGTGGATGCGCCCGTGACGGTCGTGCAATTTTCCGATTTCCAGTGCCCATTTTGCAGCCGTGTGCTGGCGACGCTCGAGCAGCTCAAGCAGAAATACGGACCGACGCGGCTGCGTCTCGTGTTCAAGCACAATCCGCTGCCTTTCCACGCCGCGGCGCGGCCGGCGGCGGAAGCGGCCGCCGCCGTCTACATGCTGGCCGGCAACGACGCTTTCTTCGCCTTCCACGATCGCGCGTTCGCCAACCAACAGAGGCTGACGCCCGAAAACCTGGACAGCTGGGCGAAGGCGGCCGGCGTTCAGATACCCGCTCTGCACGCCTGGCTCGAGTCAGGCAAAGCCAGCGCAAAAATCGACGAAGACATGCAGCTGGCCCGTACGATCGGCGCCACCGGTACGCCCGGTTTTCGGATCAACGGGGTCACGTTGTCCGGCGCGCAGCCGCTCGAGAGCTTCGTGGCAATCATCGACGAGCAACTAGCGGCCGCCGAGCAGCTGACCCAATCGGGCACGCCGCCGCGGCTCGTGTACGTCTCGTTGACGAACAAGAACACCGTCGTCGAGCCGCCACCCGCTCCGCCCCAGCCCGAGCCCGAAGACACCCAGGTTTGGAACGTACCGATCGCCGCCGACGATCCCCAGCGTGGCCCGCGCGACGCGCTCGTCACCGTCGTCCAGTTTTCCGACTACCAGTGCCCGTTCTGTAAGCGCGTCGAGGACACGCTGCGCGAGGTACGGCAGTTCTACGGTGATGACCTGCGCATCGTTTGGAAGGACAACCCGCTGCCCTTTCACCCACGGGCGCTGCCGGCGGCGCAGCTTGCGCGACTGATCTACCAAAAGCGAGGCAACGACGCCTTCTGGCAGGCGCACGACGCGCTGTTCGATAGTCAACCGGCGCTCGAGGACAGCGACTTGGAGCGCATCGCGAAGCAGCTGGGCTTGCCCGCCAAGGGCTTGCCCGCCGGCGGCGCCGCCGACAAGCTGCGCGCTCGCATCGAGCAATCGGTGGAGCAAGCCACCGATTTCGAGGCCCGCGGAACGCCGCACTTTTTCATCAATGGCCGGCGCCTGTCGGGCGCGCAACCGCTCGACGCCTTCAAGAAGCTGATCGACGAAGAGCTGGCCAAGGCCCGCGCCCTGGTTACGAGCGGTACGCCGCGCGCGAAGGTGTATGCAGAGCTGGTCGAGCACGGCAAGGGCCCGCCGCCGCCCGAGAGCAAGCACATCGCGCTGCGCCCAGGCGCAGCCTCGCGCGGCAAGGCCAACGCCCCCGTCGTGATCCAGATGTTTTCGGACTACCAGTGTCCGTTTTGCAAGCGCGTCGAGCCGACGCTCGACACGCTCGAGAAAGATTTCAAAGGCTCGGTGCGCATCGTGTGGCGGCACCTGCCTCTGCCGTTCCACAAGAACGCGCAAGCCGCCGCCGAGGCCTCCGAAGAGGTGCTCGCTCAGAAAGGGCCCGCCGCCTTCTGGCACTATCACGACCTGCTGTTGGAGGCGCAGGCCGATCCCGGACTCGAGCGCGCGACGCTGGAGGCCCTCGCCGACAAGCTGGGGCTCGACATGGCGCGGTTCAAAGCTGCGCTCGATGGTCGCGTTCACCAGGCCAAGGTCGATGCCGACGCCGAAGCGGCGTCGAGGGCCGGCATCAACGGCACCCCCGCCTTCGTGATCAACGACTACTACTTGAGCGGCGCCCAGCCCGTGGCGGCGTTCCGGAAGCTCGTGAAGCTGGCGCTGAAGACTTCTGCCAAGCCGTGAAGCAAAACGACGGCGGAGGCGCGACAGCTTGCTCCGCTGACGGGGCGCGCGTATGCTGAACATATGAGCAGCACTTCCGAAAGCGTGAACTACGACAGCGCCCCCGTCGCCGAAACCGCGATCGACGGTACCGAATACCGCATCGACGCCGGCAAGGCGGGGACTGCTATCTGCGTCTCGACGCGCAGCGCGGGCTCCTGGGACTGGGCGTTCTTGTGCGAAGCGCGGTGGGACGGCAGCGAGCTACGCAGCAAGCAGCTCGAGCGCCCCATCCGCACGCAGCTGTCGCAGGCGCTCGGCTCCGCGCTGCAAGACGTCTAGCGCGGTCGCAGTTTCAGCTACGCTCCGCGCGTGCAGAGCGTCGATGTCGTCGTTTTCGGAGCCGGCTTCACCGGCGCAGCGGTATGCGAAGCCGCGCTCCAGCGCGGCCAGAGCGCGCTCGGGGTGGTGCGCAGCGAACAGAGCGCGGCGGTGCTGCGGGCGCGCGGGGTCCCGGCAACGACGGACGACTGCGCTCGGGTGGCTCGGGAACGAGTCGGCCCCCGCACCCACGCCGTCGTGACGTTTCCGGCAACGGGGGCGGCGGACCGCGAGCTCGGGCCGCTCCTGAGGGGAGCGCGCGCGGTCTCGTACCTTTCGACAACCGGCGTTTACGAGGACCTCGAGGGCGTGGTCGACGATTCGACCGCCCTGCCCGAGGTAGCGTCGAGCAAGTACGCGGCGGTGCTCGGCGCCGAGCGTGCTTTTCGCGCCGTGGGCGCCGCTGTGTTGCGTTCTCCTGGTATCTACGGCCGCGAGCGAGGCATTCACGTTCGGTTGGCGCGTGGAGGCTTCAAGCTATCGGGTGACGGGAGCCGGTACGGCTCGCGGATTCACGTCGAGGATCTAGCGGCGCTCTTGCTCGCCAGCGCCGCCACCCCCGGGGAGACGTTCGTGGTCGGCGATCTCGAGCCCTGCCGTCAAATCGACATGGTGCGCTGGCTGTGCCAGGAGCTGGGTTTGCCGCTTCCGCCCTCCGCGCCGCTCGGCGAGCTGCACGAAACCCTGCGTCGGAACCGCCGCGTCGACGCCTCGCGTGCTCTGTCGCGGCTAGGCATCACCCTGAAATACCCTACGTATCGCGAAGGCTTCGCCGCTCGCTCCACCACCTAAGCCTCCCACCGCGCCGCGGCCCAACTTTCCCATGACCTGGCTCACCGTCGTGCTGCTCATCGTCTCGAACGTCTTCATGACCTTCGCTTGGTACGGCCACTTGAAGCACCATCAAGCTTCGCCGGCGTGGGTGGTGGTGCTTGTCAGTTGGGGGATCGCGTTCTTCGAGTACTGCTTCCAGGTTCCCGCCAACCGGCTCGGCGCCAAAGCGGGCCTTGTCACGGCCCAGCTAAAGACGATCCAGGAGCTCATCACGCTCTCGGTGTTCGTGGCATTTTCTGCGCTCTATCTTGGGGAGAGCTTGCGCTGGAATCATTTCGTCGGCTTCGGGTTCGTCGCCGTCGGCGCGCTGTTCGTGTTCAAGCCCTGGTAAGCCGCGTGCTAGCTTGGGCTGCGACCCATGACGAGCGCCGTCGAACAGCGAGCCGCGAGCTTGTTCACCGTGGGTTTTCCGGGAACGTCGCCGACCGACGAGCTGTGCGCGCTGCTGGCGCGCGGCGTCGGAGGCGTGATCGCCTTCGCGCGCAACGTCGGCTCGCCCGCCGAAGTGCTCGAGCTCAACCGCGAGCTGAAACGAGTCGCCAATCGACCGCTGCTTCTTTCGGTCGATCAGGAGGGTGGGCGCGTGGCCCGCTTACGCCACGGCTTCACGGAGCTGCCCGCGATGCGCACCGTTGGGGCGATCGGCAGCGCTCGCCTCGCGCGCGACCTCGGCCAGCTCATGGGGCGAGAGCTGCGCGCGGCCGGCTTCGACATGAGCTACACGCCCGTGCTCGACGTCGACACGAACCCGGCCAATCCCGTGATCGGCACGCGCTCGTTCGGGCGCACGCCGCAGCTGGTGACGGAGCTGGGACTGGCGCTGGCGGCGGGCTTGCAAAGCACGGGCGTCGCCGCTTGCGCCAAGCACTTTCCTGGTCACGGTGACACGAGCCAGGACTCGCACCTCGAGCTGCCCCGGTTGATGCACGATCGAGGGCGCCTCGACCACGTCGAGCTTGCCCCGTTTCGCGCCGCAGCCAAGACCGATATCGCCGCTTTCATGACCGCCCACGTGATCTTCGAAGCGGTGGACTCGGGCCATCCCGCGACGATGAGCGGCCGCGTCGTGACCGGCATCTTGCGCGAAAGTCTCGGCTACGACGGGCTAGTCGTGAGCGACGACCTAGAGATGCGCGCGATCGCCGACCACTACGGCGTCGAAGAAGCGGTGCGGCTCGGCCTCAAAGCGGGCGTCGATCACTTCTTGATTTGCCACAGCGCCGAGCTCGCCCACCGCGCTATCGACGCGGTCGTGCGCGCGACCGAGAGCGGCGAGCTGAGCCTGTCGGCCCTCGACGCGGCGGCGCAGCGCTTCGAGCGGGTGTGTGCGCGCTTCGAGCGGCCGGTCGGGCCCGATAGCGGGCTCCGCGTTTTGCGCAGCGCCGCCCACCTCGAGCTCGTCGCGCGCCTCTCGACGGCGTCCGACGGCGCCGATCCGACCGAGGTGATGGCGAAGCTCAGCGGGTCTCGAGCCGACCGTCGCGACAGCTGAGCACGCGGGTCTCGAGCCGTCCGTCGCTGGGGTAGACGACGACCAGGCTCTTACCGGTCCACCCGGCGCGCGCGCCCGTAGGCAACAGCGACGGCGGGAGCACCGCCTGCAAATCGCCGCGCGGCTCGCGCAGGTCGAGCACGAAGCGACCCTGGCGCAGCTCGGCGCGCTCGGGCGTGCAGCTCATCAGCGGCGCGTCGATGTACTCGGCCTGCACCTTCTCGTCGGCCAGCGGCACCGGCACCGCCTTGCGTTTGCCGTGACAATCGCCAATCAGCCAGGGGGAGCCGCCGACGTCGAGCGTCCCGAGCGGCAGGCAGCCTTTGAGCAATGGCTCGGCGCGCGCGTACGACGGCTCGGACTGAATGGTGAACATCGTCGTGACCGGCTCGGCGCCTTCTCGCGTGCACACGCCGTAGTGAAAACGCCCCGCCGACGCGCCGAGCTGGACCGAGTGGGAAGCACACGGCACCGGTACCGATAGCGGCAAGCCCATCGTCTCGGCGGCGCCGGCGCGCAGCCGCCGGAACGCGAAGCCGACGCACGGACCCGACTCCGGCTCGACGCACGGCGCCGGCAAGCCGCGCCACATCACCAGCGCGCGTTTCTGATCCCGTTCCACGACCAACGCGATGTTGCCGCGCGCGGAATCGGCCGAGCTCGCGGCGGCGCCCAAATCGAGCACGAGCGGGGGCTCGGTGCCGGCGATCAAGCTGGCGCTCGCCCGCGCTTCGTTCTTACCCTGGTCGAGCCACGCCACCGCCAGCTGCTGCCCCACGTAGCCCGCGGCAAGATCCGTCGTTTTACCGAGGGGTCGGGCCGGCACCGCGATCCGACGCGGTTTGCCGCGCAGCGTGCCGTCGTGGGCGAGCTCGGCTTCGTAGAGCCAGCCCGCGTCGGGGGCGGCGCTCGCCCACAGCAAGCGGAGGCCATCGGGCAGCGCCACGAGCTCGAACGCCGACGGCGCGCTGAGCTCGCCGGTCTGAATCACGCGCGGTGCCGCCGCCGGCGCCGCCGACGCGGAGGCCAGCGGCGGGCTCGGCTTCGAATCCGGGCACGCCGCGCACAGCAGCGCGAGCGGTAGGCACGGCGCGAGATATGCCGCTCTCCGACGCATGCTACTCCGGCGGCGTCTCTTCGATCAGCCGCACCAGCTCGTCCACCCCGAGCTTTTCGGCCTGGGCGCCGCCGTCGAGCAGCGTGCGGGCCAGGTTGCGCTTCTTGGCGTGGAGCTCCACGATCTTCTCTTCGATCGTGTTCTTGGTGACGAGGCGATAGACGGTGACGCGCCGGCGTTGACCGATGCGGTGAGCGCGATCGGTGGCTTGAGACTCGACGGCTGGGTTCCACCACGGATCGAGGTGGATGACGTAGTCGGCGGCGGTCAGGTTGAGACCGAAGCCGCCTGCTTTCAGGCTGATCAGAAAGAGGCTGGCGCTGCCGTTTTGGAACGCGTCGACGCGCTTTTGGCGCTCGGCTTGCGGCGTCGAGCCGTCGAGGTACTCGTAGGTGACGCGCCGCTCTTCGAGCCTTTCGCGCACTAGACCCAGGAAGTCGACGAACTGGCTGAACACCAACGCGCGGTGGCCGTTTTCGCGCAGCTCTTCGACCAACTCCAAAAATGCGCTGATCTTGGAAGACTCCAGATCGGCGTCGGGAAAGACGAGCCGCGGGTGGCAGCAAAAGCGTCGTAGACGCGTGATCTCGGCCAGCACCTCGATCTTGTTGTCACGCTTACCCCAGGACGTGAAAAGCTTGTCGTGAATCTGCTTGCGTAGGACGGCGTAGCGCGACGTCTCGTCGGCCGACAGCACGACTTCGTGCGACAGCTCGGTGAGCGGCGGCAGCTCCTGCAGTACGTCGCGCTTCAGTCGGCGCAGCACGTACGGCTGAATCACCCGCCGCAGCAGCGCTTCGGGCGTCTGACCCCCGTCCCGCTCGATCGGTTTGACGAAGCGGCGGGTGAAGTCCGTAAAATCGCCGAGCAGACCAGGATTGATGAAGTGAAAGATGCTCCACAGATCGGCAGCGTGATTCTCGACCGGCGTGCCAGTGGCGGCGATGCGCTGCTTGGCGACGATGCGAAACGCGGCTTGCGCGCGCAGAGACTGTGAATTCTTGATGAACTGGGCCTCGTCGAGCACGGCCGTGCCGTAGGCGAGCTCGCTCAGCTTGGCTTGATCTTGCTGAAGCAGCGCGTAGCTCACGATCAAGAGCTTGCTGCGGCCGTCGTCGCGCAGGCGCTCGAGCAGCGCCGCCCGGCCGTCGCCGGTGTACTCGAGCACCTGCAGCTCGGGGGCGAAGCGCGCGGCTTCGCGGGCCCAGTTGCTGCAGACCGAGGTCGGCGCGACCACCAGCGAGGCGCCTTCGTTCTGCCGCGTGAGCAGCAACGCCAAGATCTGCACCGTTTTGCCCAAGCCCATGTCGTCGGCCAGGCAGGCGCCGAGTCCGAGCTCGCTCAGCCGCCGCAGCCAGACGTAGCCGTCGAGCTGATACGAGCGCAGCTCGGCGCGCAGCGACGACGGCGCTTCGTACGACGCGCTCGATACGCGTTTGACGCGACCGACCCAGTCGCTCGCGTCGCTGTCCAGCTCGAAGCCGTCCTCGGACAGCTCGTCAATCGCAGCCAGCGCGCCGGGATGGAGGCGAAGCTCGGCGCGAGGCTTGGCGCGCGCGCCGCTGGCGGACAGGGCGGCGATCACGCGCCGAATGCGCTCTTCCAGCTCGACGTAGTCGCCGTTTTCGAGGCGCACGAAGCGGCCGCCAGCGAGCGCAGGGGCGTGCACCAGCTCGTTCAGGGTGACTTCGCTGACGTCGTCGATGCGCAAGCCGCCGGTGGCAAGGTACCAACCTTTGTTCACGCGCAGACGGCCGCGCAGCGCTGAACGGCTATCGCCGCGCAGACGCAGTCGTCCGCTCTCGGGCCACTCCAGCTCGTGGACGACGCCGCACGTCTTGAGCTCGGAGAGCAGGACCAGCACGCCTTCTTCTCCGAGGACCCAATTGTCGGCCTCGTGCACCGACCGGCCCTCCTCTTCCTCGGGCGCGCGAGCGAGGCTGGGGCACGCCGCGACCAGCGCGTCGACGGCGGCGCGCTCGCGCTCGAAGTCACGTTCACAACGCAAGCGTTGACCGCCACCGACGAACGTCAGGGTGGCGCGCCCGACGCCCGCGACGAAGAAGCGACCCTGGCTGCCGAACGGACGAACGCCCGCCTGAACCATCCACGCTCCCGCATGGAGCGCGAAGCGCAGGCAAGGCGTCGCGTCGGCTTCGACCAGCTGCTCGGCGCCGAGCTCGGGGCTCTGGACGTCGACGCTCTGCGAGAGCACGCCCAGCACGCGCAGCACCTCCGCTTTCTGAGCGCTGGGAACGCGGAGACCCCCGGGCAGCACGTCGATCACACGCTGCATTGCCTCGTTCACTCGGTACACGATCAGGCGATCTTCGCCCTCGGGCACCACGTTGACGCCGAGCTTGGCCCCCTCGGGCTCGACGACGACGCGAATGTAGCCGGCCTCTTCTTCGGCCTCGATGCGGCAGCTGCCACGCACGACCTCGACACGCGCGTTGCCGCGCGCGCCGTTGTGCACGCGGGGGTGCCCGATCAGGCGCTCGTGCGCCTCGGGCGCGAACTCACGCCGGCCCGGCGCGGGCTCGCGCGTGGCGTCGAGCACGCGCTGATCTTCGTCGGGCAGCTGCTCCTTGTATTGATACAGCTCGCTCAAGGTCAGGCGTCGCCCCTGGCTCCAGCCACCGCTGTCCATGCGGTGCTCGGAGAGGCCGGGCTTACTCAGGCTGCCGTCCGACATGTCGACGTACCAGGCCACCCGCAGGCTGGCTTCGGTCGCTTCGCCGACGCTGCCTGCTACCGCCGACAGAGCCTGCAGCGTCTTTTGCCATTCGGGCTTGGGCGCCACGAGATCCCACAGGGAAATCGCGGGAGCTTCGGCGTGGTCGGCAGCCGAGAGACGCTCGAGCTCTTGCGTGGCGTACTCGGGGCTGAGCGCTCGGGCTAGCCCGAACGCCTGGCGAGCCGCCCACGCGTAGCCAGCGGCTTGCCACGGCACCGCGCGCCGCACGACGTGTTGAGCGAAACGCGCGCGCGTCTCCGGTTGCTTTTGGTGGAGCTCCACGTTGTGCGCGACGAGCAGCGTCTCCCACAGCGGCGCCTCGGCTCCCAAGTCGTGCACGTCGATGCGCTCGTGTTGGCTCTCCGGCTCTTCCAGGTAGCGAAGAAGGAGCCGGAAGGCTCGCCCCGCGGCGCGATCGGCGTCGCTGGTGCCGACCGCGAGCAACCGCTTGGCGAGGGCGGTCGCGGCTTCGTTGTCTCGGGCGCACAGCAAGAGCGCGAGCAGCGGCGTGACGGCGCCGCAGTGCGGCAGCGGGCCGCGCCGCGCCGCGCCGGCCGGCCCCCGCAGCGCCGCCCCGAACAGCTCGTCGATGCGAGATTGAGCCAGCGCCAAGTCGCCTGACAGGAACGCCCACGCCGCGGCGTGCCCGAGCGCAGTGCCGCGCGGCAGGCTCAAAGAGTAAGTCGGAATCAGCTCCGGGCGACCCCGCAGCACGGCGTGCTCGCACAGCAGCCCGGCGAGCTCCGTACGACTCTCGCCGTCCGGCAGGGTCGCGAAATGCTCGCTGAGCCAGCCGTAGAGGGACTGACACGGGCTCGCCCGGTCGAGCGATTCGCCCAGCACCCGCGTCGCCAGGGCGTGGGCCTCGTCGCCCCACGTCGCGAGCAGCCAAGCTTCGTCGAACGGCTCGCACACGCTGACTCTCAGCCACTCGGAGGCGGTGCGCAGTGGGGTCTGGCGTGGCAAGCGCTCGACCGAGAAGCGCCGCGAAAAAGTTCGGTAGTCGCCGAGCTGCAGCGCGAGCCCCAGATCGGCGGTGGACCGGCCACCGAGCAAATTGTGAGTAGCGAGCGCGATGTCTTGCAACGCGCCGCGTCGCGTCAAGTCGCGCAGCACCAGCTGCCCCAGCTCGGTCGGCAGCGCATAGCCCGGCTCGCGGCTCGGAGCGCTGGTCAGGCTCAACGCTCGCGTCGGCCCAACGGAAACGAGCAGGCCGGCGGCGACGCTCTGCTTGAGCCAGGCGTCGAGCGCCTTGGCGTCGGGCGCCTCGCCAGCCAGGGCGAGCAGGACCCCGCGCGACAGACCGTGCTCGAGGGCAATCGCGCCAAGCCAGCGCCATTCAAGGGTTTTCGACCCCGCGGTGAGCAGACTGAGCCGATCGGAGAGAGGCGCTGCGATCACGTCATGGCCCGGTAGCCCTCACTGGGCGCCCGCACAAGGCTTTTCGGGCATAAAGTCACGTCCTGAAACACGGCCGGACTACGCTGGCGCGCCGTATGTCCGATCCCGCCCCCTATCCCGGTGTGAGACCGTTTTACCCAGTGCTGGTCCTGCTGGGCTCTTCGGTGGCCTGGGGGCTCACCTGGCTGCCGTTGAAATACTTCGGAGCGTTCGGCCTGCAAGGCGTCAACGTCACCCTCGTCGGCCACGGCTCGGCGGGCGTGCTCGCGCTGCTCTGGCTTTCTCGCAGCTTCCGCGACTGGCGGGCGGACATTCGCTCGATGTTGCTGCTCGCCATCGTCGGCGGGCTCTCCAACCTGGCCTTCGCGTGCGCCATCGTTAGTGGCGAGGTGGTCCGGGTGATGGTGCTCTTCTACCTGCTGCCAGCGTGGAGCGTGCTCGGCGGTTGGCTGCTGCTAGGCGAGAAGGTGGACCACCTGCGCAAGGTCGCGGTTTTCGGCGCGCTGGCCGGCGCGTTTCTCATTCTAGGGGGGCCGGGCGCCTTCGCACGACCACCGAGCCTGGTCGACGCGTTGGCGGTGCTGTCCGGGCTCGCGCTTTCGCTGAATAACGTGCTCTGCCGCAAGCTGGCGAACGTCGCTGTCGCAGACAAAGTCGCGAGCATGTTCGCCGGCTGCTTGATTTGGGCCGTGCCGCTGACGCTCGTGGGCGTTCAACCGCTACCCGACGGCGTGCCTGCCCACGTCTGGCTCGAGCTTTCGGGGTTTGGGCTGATTTGGCTCTTCGTAGCCACGGTTGGGACGCAGTGGGGCGTCTCGCACATGGAAGCTGGACGATCAGCTGTGCTGATCATCATGGAGCTGGTGACGGCGGTGACGTCCGCCGCGGTGCTGAACGGCACGCGCCTGCGTCCCGTCGAATGGCTCGGTGGCTCGCTGATCGTCGCCGCTGCTTTCGTCGAAGCGCGCCGCTCGGACGTCCAGTGAGCGGCCGCGCGCGCGCCGCATTCGACGCGCGCGCGACCAGCCCGCGGGCTCAGTGCGTCGACTGAGCCGACTTGCCGCTGATGGTTACGTCGCCGTACTCATCACGGATCTCCTGCTCTTCCTCTTGCAGAACCTCGACCGATTCGTTCGCCGAAGGCAGCTGAATGTCGATCACCGGCGCCGGCGCCGCCTCGGCCGGGATTGGCCCTCCGATGCCACCTTTGCCGCCGGTGCTGACCCCTCCCCCCGTGGAGAAGGTGCCGCCGGAGCCGGTCGTGCCGCCGAACCCGCCGCTACCGCCGCCGCTGCCACCTTCACCGCCCGGACCGCAGGGATTGGGCACCACCGGGACCAGCGTCCCGAGCGCCAGCAAGCGCCCCGGCAAAAACACGGTTTTCAGCGCGGTCGAGGTCGCGAAGCAGCTCCCGCCGCCGTCGCCGCATTGCTCCTGGAACTCGAGGACCTGCGGGAAATCGGACGAAGGCGGCGCGAAGATGCCGTTGCCGAGCGAGCTGAACTGCGCCTCCTGGTGACAACCGATACATGACCCCGCGAAGCGCGCGCGATTCGCGACGTCTTCCGGCGAAAGCTTGCTGCCGACGGACAGCAGCTTGTTCTCGATCTGTTGCCGGAAGTCTGGCGAATTCCCGAGGTGACTCGCGTAGTCTTGACCGAAGAAGTCGTTGCGGCTCTCAGCGTCCTTGCACGCCGAGTCGACGACGAAGGACATCAGCGACAGGTCGTCGGTCAGCACGCCGTCGAGCGCGTCGAGGAAGCTCTCGCGGCACGCGGAGCCTTGCGCCAGCCCGCTGCTCTCGTCCCACAGCGCGCCGTTGGGGGATTCGGCGACCGGGAACGGAACCGCCTTGAGGCTGCCGTTGTCGTTGAGCGCGAGCTTGAACTCACGCAGTGTCCACGGGTTGTCGTCGAACTGATTGGTGCGGATTTGGCCGCTGCCAATCGTCAGGTTTTCCGCGGTGTAAAATGCGGGGAAGCTCTCCAGGCCGGGCACGCCGCCGAACAAGAACGCTTGCTGCAGGCGCTGGCCGCGAACGAACGGATCCCCGATCGTGTTTTGATCGAGCCAGAACTGCGCCAGCGGTTGGCAACCCAGGATACCCAGCTCCGGTGCTGGATTGGGGATCTGCGCTTCCAGGATCATGAACGTGCGGCCGAAGCCGAACGAGCCGGGCCCCGCGTTGTTGGCGAAGATCATGCGCTGTTGCCCGCAGTGCGCGCCGTTGGCGGGCGCCAGATCCATACGGTTGACGAAGGCGGTCGCGAAGAACGCGTCCATGTCGTTGACGTGGGCCGCCTCTCTACGGTTGCAATCGATATGGTAGCCGTTCAGCGTCGTGTCGCCGTCGGTCGTCTCGTCGCCGCAGTGAATGGCGTCGGACAAGACGCCTTGGTCCGCGCTGGCGTAGCTGTCGAAGATCTCCTGGTAGAGACGCAGCGGATCGCCGCCGTGACCGCCGTTGGTGGCGAGCGCCTTGAATACGGAGGCGAGTGATACGCCGCCGACGGCCTGCCCGTTCGTTTCCATCAGCACGCGCTCGACGCGCGTCACGCCTTCGGGCGGCTGACACAGCGGCTGATCGTCGACGTCGATGCCGATGTGCACGTTGCCCTTGTTGAACTCGATGACGTCCGGACCGACCCGGAACGAAAAGCTGACAAAGGTGTCACCTTGAGGCGAGATGAAGAAAAACTGGCTGGCCCCGTTCGTCAGTCGCGCGTCGGTTACGATCTCGCCGCCCGGACTCGGACCACTTCCACCGGTCCCGAACGAGCCGCCACCCGGGAATTCGCCGCCGACCGCGACCGACCCCGCCGTACCGAAGGAGCCGCCCGTGCCGAACGAGCCACCCGTACCGGGTGCAGCGCCGCCCGCGCTGGTCTCACCGGCAAGGCCGATGTCTTCGTCGATCGGTGCGAAGCCTCCGCCGGGAATCGGACCCTTGCCAGCCGAGCCAGGCGAGCCTCCCGTGGCCACCCCGCCGCTGCCGCTGCCGCTACTGCCGCCGGCGCCACCACCGTCACCGAAGCGTTCGAGGAACCAGCCGTCGAACAAGGTGATGTCGTAGGGGCCCGAGGGCAAACGAACTACCAGCTCACTCCGATCGGGAAAGCCGTCTTCAGTCGTGATGAAGGTGACCTCTCCCGTGTTCTCGTTGAAGATCTGGAACGTCGCGTTTCGCAGAAAGTAGACCACGCCGGTGTTCGACACGGTTCTGAGCGGTAGCGTCAGCGTGCCCGCGCGCTGCTCTTCGCCGCCGTGATTGGGCTTGTCTGACGAGCACGCGACGATCGACCCCAGCCCCATGCTCGCGACAAAGGCGAGTCTCGACCACCACCGAATGGATGATTTCACTGATTCCTCCTAAACCCGTCCCCGACCTGGCAACGGCGGCGCGCTGCTGAGCAAGCCGCGTACCATCGATCATCGCGGAAAATCACGGGTCCAATTGCCAACTTGCTCGCAGCGCGCTGTGCCGATGTGCCAACAGGCCTGGCCGGCTGATCATGGGTGAGCTTCGTGCGCGCATCGCAGCGTCAGCTCGACGCCGAGTCGAGAAGTTGGCCCACGACGCGCGGCTTGCGCACCCTCGCGACATGCAACAGCGCTGCGAAGTCTGTGAAAATTTCCGGCCTGAAGGCGACCTGAAGCCGGGGCGGGTGCTGGAAGCCGTCAAGTTCGGCGCCCGCATCGTGCTGCTATGCCGCGCCCACGCCGGGATCGCTCGCAGCTCCGGCGTCAGCTCGTTCGAGGAGCTGCGCGAGCTGTACACCGAGCAACACGGCGCTCGCTCTTACGTGCCTCGTCGCGCGCGCATCGCCGCGACGCCGTCGAAGAGCAAGCCGCGCAGCCCTGGTCGTCGCATCGGCGATGGCGCGTGACCACCAGGCAATCAGGTTGATTAGCCGCTGCGGCGCGAGCCCACGCGCCCTCGTCGTGGATGCCGCAGCTCACGATCGGCGCGGAGTCGAAGGTTAAGCGAGCTTGGCCTTCATGCTCGCGATGGTTTGCTTCATCTTGGCCAGGTCTTGCACCAGCTTGACCTTGGCAGCGCCGAGGCCGTCGAGCGCGGCTTTGTCGAAGGCGGCCAGATCTTTCGCGATCTGCTGCTGCTCTTTGACGATGTCTTTCATCTGCTTTTGCACCAGCGGCTTCACCTTGGGTGAAGCCTTGGCCATCTTGCCCGACACCTCTTGCACCTGCTTGTTGAGTTGCGCAAGCTGCTGCAAGCCCTCCGCCTTGTAAGCGGCGCGCGCTTTCTTCAACGCGTCTTCGGCGGCCTTTGCCTGAGCTTCCGCGTCGCCTTGCGCCTTGGCGATCGCCTCGTCTGCCTCGCTCTTGAGCTTGGTGGCTTGCGCCTCTGCATCGCTCTTCATTTGGTCGAGCTGCTTTTGCATGGCCGCGACCTTGTCGTTCGCGGTCTGCTCGACTTTCTTGAGCTTTTCGTCGGCGACGCGCTGCACCTCGGCGATCTTCGCCGCCACTTCCTTCTCGTCGCTGCAAGCGGTCGTGGCGAGCGCGGCCCACGAAACCAACAATCCGGCCCAGATCCCCTGACGAATCGGCATGCTGACGACGGTAGCACTACCCGTCACCGAACGGCGCCCTGGATCTTTACACCGCGCGCGCACTTCGCTAAGCGCGCTTCGATCGCCGGCGTTTGGCGTGTCTGCTGGCTTCGATGGTGCGGCCGCGTCCCACACTCCACCACGCGCCCCCCGGCCGCCACCTCCCGCATTCATTTCACCGTCGGCATCGCGAAGCTCGCGCCGACGCTGGCGCCCCGCGGCCAGCGCTGGGTCACCGTCTTCATGCGAGTGAAGAAGCGCACGCCTTCGGGGCCGTGCATGTAGTGATCGCCGAACAAAGAGCCCTTCCAGCCACCGAAGCTGTGGAAGGCCATCGGCACCGGGATCGGCACGTTCACGCCCACCATGCCGATCTGCACGCGCTTGGTGAACTCGTCCGCGGCCTGGCCGCTGCTGGTGAAAATAGCGCCTCCGTTGCCGTAGCGATGACCATTCACGAGCTCGAGCGCCGCGTCCAACGTGGGCACGCGCACGACGGCCAGCACCGGTCCGAAGATCTCTTCCTGGTAGATCTTCATCTGGGGCGTGACGTGATCGAATAGACAGCCGCCGATGAAGAACCCTTGCTCGGAGCCGGGCACGCGCAGCCCGCGGCCGTCGACCCGCAGCTTGGCGCCTTCCCGAGCTCCGAGCGCGACGTAGTCCGTGACCTTCTCGAGGTGCGATCGAGTCACGAGCGGCCCCATGTCGACGCCCGGCCGTGTCCCCGGTCCAATCTTCAGCGCCGTGACGCGCGGGACGAGCGCCTCGACGAGGCGATCGCCGGTTTCTTCGCCGACGGCTACCGCCACCGAAATTGCCATACAGCGCTCGCCGGCCGAGCCGTAGGCGGCGCCGATCAGGGCGTCGACGGTGTGACGCAGGTCGGCGTCGGGCATGACGACGAGGTGATTCTTGGCCCCGCCCAGGCATTGCACGCGCTTGCCCGCGCGCGTGCTGCGCTGATAGACGCTCTCCGCGACCGGAGTCGAGCCGACGAGGCTGATGGCGGCGATGTCGGGGTGGTCGACGAACGCATCGACCACTTCTTTGTCGCCGTTGACGACGTTGAACACGCCCGGCGGCAAGCCGGCGCGCATCCACAGCTCGGCGAGGCGCAACGATAGAGACGGCACGCGCTCGGAAGGCTTCATGATGAAGGTGTTGCCGCACGCGATCGCGACCGGCGCCATCCACAGCGGGATCATGGCGGGGAAATTGAAGGGGCCGATCCCCGCGCACACGCCGAGCGGCTGGCGAAACGACCAGCTGTCCACCCCGCGCGCCACGCCGTCCGAATATTCGCCCTTGAGCAGCTGAGGAATGCCGGCGGCAAACTCGACGACCTCCATGCCTCGCGTCACGGAGCCGCGCGCGTCGTCGAGCACCTTGCCGTGCTCGGCCGTGACGAGGGCGCTAAGCTCGTCCAAATGCTCGTCGATCTGGCGCTTGAGCTCGAACATCACGCGCGCGCGCCGGACGGGCGGCGTCGCCGACCAGCCTTCGAACGCGCGCTTGGCAACCGCCACCGCGCTGTCGACATCGGCCGCCGTCGACATCGGCACCTGACTCGCTTCGACACCGAGGGCGGGGTCGTACACGCTGCCGAAGCGCGACGTGGCGCTGTCGATCAGCTGACCGTCGACGAAATTTTGGAGTTTTCTTGTCATGATCGAGCCGCGGCGACGGCTCGATTGCCAATTTGGAATATTTATTCCATGCGGTCAAACGTCGAGAATTTGCCGACGCCGGATCGGCAAGGCGCGGCCCTCAGCGCGGCTCGCCGGGTAGGTCGAGCTCGCTCGGACGGATCTCGTCCTCATCTTCGTCGTCTCGCTCTTCGTCTTCGTTCTGGGGCTCGTCTTCGTCCGCGAGACGCGAAGACGCGAGCGTGGCCTCACTGATCGTGAAGCCCTCGAGCTCCGCCAGCTCACTCGGGTCGCTGCCGTGCGAGCGGGCCTGATGGGTGGTTTGGGTAGCCCGCTCCAGCCATACGCCTCCCAGGCTCTCGGGGTTGACGGCGTCGTAGCCTTCGCCCTGTTCGCTCTCGGGCGCGTCGCTATCGGCGTTCCAGATTTCGTCGAGCGACTTGTCGTCCGTCGCCTCGTCGTCGAACGGCTTGCGCTCCCCGAGCAGCGCCGCCCCCGACGTGTCGTCTTGGGGCAGCAGCCTGCGCGACAGCGAGACGTCCAGCCCGCGGTCGGCGCTGCGTCCGAGCGGCAGCTCCGCCGCCTCCGGTTCGATCAGCGCGTCGTCGCTCGTGTTCACGACCGTCAGGCGCCGCTTGTTCAGCCATGCCGCCGCGGCCACGCCTGCCGCCGCGCCCATCACCAGCAACGCCGATTTCGTCGTTCGATTTCTCACGGTTGAACCTCGTATTCGTCCAGTGCAAGCTCCGGGCCGCCCCGCGCCGCCGCGCGATCCCGGCCGCGAACCCCGAATTTCGACCGAAATCTCCGTTGTCCGACGAGCCTCGCTGAGGCGGATTCGCCGCGGCGTGACATCCGAGCACGACTTGCGTTGACGCTCGGTGCGCGCGGAAGCTACGACTTGCATCCACGCCCATGGCCATCGCGATCGTACGGCTCGGCACGAAGCGCGCGCGCGCGGAAGGCATCCGTATCGGCACGGTCCGACGCCCACCGCGAGGCGTACCCAAGCGAGACTTCGCCAAGCGTGACTTTTACGACGCGTGGCTGCCCGAGCTGGCCCCGAGCGACGAGCTGGTCAAGCTCGGCCAGAAGGCGGCGAGCGACGCGCAGTGGCAGGCGTTCGTCAAAGGTTACCGGCGCGAGATGCGCACCCCAGAGGCATCCCGGCTACTCGAGCTGCTCGCGGTGCTCTCACATACAGCCGCGTTTTCCGTCGGTTGTTACTGCGAAAACGCAGCGCGCTGCCACCGCTCCGTGCTGCGCGAGCTGCTACGCGAGCACGGCGCCGCGCTGCGCTAGTATTCCCTATTTGACCGCCTTTTGACAGCGACCGCGCGGGTTGAGCTCGAACCCTGCCGCGCACTCGCACGTGCCGAGCGGCGTGCATTTGCCCCACAGCGCGGAGACGGTCTCGTCGTCGTTACAACTTTGATCGTTGGCGCAGGGCGCACGCTTGCCGGCGGGGGCAGCGGCGGGCGGCTCAGCTCGAGGCGGCGGGGGAGCGGGCGCGACTTCCGTCGCCGGCGGCACCGGCACGTCCTCGGAAGTCGGCACTTTCATGGGCGCCGGATCGTGACTACAGGCAAGCAGAGCCAGCGCAACGCAAACTGACCGACCAATCATGGCCCGAGCCTAGCAGCCCGTGCCGGTCTAGCGGCTCGGCCAAACGCAGGAGAACCCCGCTAGTGCGGGGATACGCCGCCGGCAAGCCTAGCCCCGCCGTTTTCCACCGTGATTTTTCCGGGAATGACGCACGATACCGGCGGGTTGATGCCCGCTCGCGATGGCGGTCTTGGGCGTGATCGCGATACAAGGACAGGTGATGCGTATTCGGTCTTACTGGTTGATTGCAGGTTTTTCACAAGTGCTCTGGGCGTGCGGAGGCTCTGCGCCACCACCCGCCGATCCCGCTGACGCAGTGCCTGCGGGAGAGGTCGTGGCGCCGACTCCGCCGCCAGCGGCCAGCGCCAGCGTGACGCCCCCCGCGCCGTCCGCTCCCAGCGCCGAGGAGCAGAAGAAGGCGGCCGAGCGCCAGCAGCTCGAAAAAGACTACGAGAAGCTCGAGGCCGAGCAGAAGGCAGAGCTCTCACGGCTCACGCCGGAGATCCACAAGAGCAGCCAGGCCCTCGCCGACAAGACGTACCCGTCACTCAAGGCGGCGCTGACGGCCGCGCTCGCGAGCCCGCATCGCATGCCGGGCAGCCACGAGCGCGACGCCGCGCGCCATCCGCAAGAGATGCTCGAGCTGTTCGGCTTGAAGCCGAACCAAACCGTGCTCGAGTACGGGCCCGGTGAAGGTTGGTTCACCGAGCTCCTCGCGCCCGTGCTGGCCAAGAGCGGCAAGCTTTACGTCACCGAAACCGACCCGAATGGCCCGCGAGAGTCGCGAAGCACCTACTATGGCCTTCGCACCAAGTACTTCTTGGACAAGCTGCCCGAGGCCTACGGCAAGGTTGAGCCGATCGTGATCGACGGCAAGGCGCCCAAGCTGCCGCTCGACGGCAAGCTCGACATGGTGCTGGTGCTGCGCGGGCTGCACGGCATGCACAACAACAAGCAGCTCGGGACGTGGCTGGCCGAGTTTCACCGCGCGCTCAAGCCCAAGGGCGTCCTCGGCATCGAGCAGCATCGCGCCGCCCCCGGGCAGAACCCGGACGAGGCCAGTAAACATGGTTACCTACCGGAGGCGTGGGTGATCGAGCAGGTAGAGGCCGCCGGCTTCAAGCTGGCTGCGAAGTCCGAAATCAACGCCAACCCGAAAGACACGAAAGATTACAAGGAAGGCGTTTGGTCGCTTCCGCCCACGCTGCGCGAAGGGGAAACGAATCGCGCTCGTTTTCAGGCGATCGGCGAGAGCGATCGCATGACCCTGAAATTCGTGAAGGTCGATCGGCCCGCGGCGTCCGATTCTGCCACGAAAGCCAAGTAAGACCCGAGCTGAAGCTGGCGCCACGCTGGCCGTTGGCTAGCATGGCGCGGCTTGGGCTCGAGTCTCATGTTGAACGCTGCTTCGGAACCGCCAGGTAGTACCCCGCTCGCTTCACCTTCCCTGCCACCCGTGGAGGTACCACTCCCGGGGCTGTGGCACGTGACCTGGCCGCTGTTCGTCAGCCTGGGCCTCTCGCTGTCTCTCCATTTCACCGACTCGTTCTTTTTGAGTCGGATCTCGGACGCAGCCGCGGCGGCGTCGGGCGCGATCAATCCCCTGCTCGGCGCGACACTCGTCTTGTTCTCGGTCGTGGCCCAAGCGGGGGCGAGCGTGGCGGGGCGGCTGCACGGCGCCCAGCGCCACTCCGAGCTGCCGCTCACCTATTTGGTGCTGCTCGGTTTCAACTTCGTCTCCGGCCTCGCGATCAGCGGCCTGCTGTTCGCGCTCCACCCGTACATGCCCGGCTGGTTGGGCTTGCGCGGCGAGGCCGAGACGGCGGCCCAGACCTACATGGCCGTGCTTGGCGGCTTTCAGGTGCTGAAGGCGGTGCAGCTGGCCTACGGCAACATGCTGAACTCGCGCGGCCAGACGCGCTGGGTCATGGTCGAGGCGATCGCGACCAACGTGGCCAACATCGGCCTCAACGTCGCGCTCAGCAAGGGCGCCTTCGGGTTACGACCGAGCGTGGGGCTCGTATCGGCGGCGACGGTCGTCGCGCTGCTGTTCGGCATGCTGTTCACGATCGCGGTCGTGCACTTGCGGCTCGGGATCCGCTTTCCGCTTCGCAGCTCGCTGCATGAGCTGCGCGGCGCGCTCCGGCCGATTTTGCAGATCGGGCTGCCGTCGGCGACCGAGCCCGTCTCCTATCAAATCGCGCAAGTCATCATCAATTTGTTGGTGATTTCCCTGGGCGTGCGCGCGCTGGCGGCTCGCACCTTCGTGCTCAGCTTCGCCACCATCAGCTCGATCTTGTGGTCGGTGGCGCTCGGCATCGGCGCCCAAATCGCGATCTCGCACCGCGTCGGCGCCGGCAAGCTCGAAGAAGCCAACGAAGAGTTCCAACGCGCCCTGTTGCTCGCGATCGCCGGCAACGGCGTGGTCGCGCTGGTGCTGGCCGTGTTTCACCGGCCGCTGCTCGGGTTGCTCACCCACGATCCCGAGATCCAGCGCATCGCGGCGCCGCTGTTCGCGCTCGGCGTGATCGTGGAGATGGGCCGAGCCGTCAACATCGTCGCCGGCGGCGCGCTGCGCTCGACGGGCGACGCCGGCTACGCGGCGGTGGTCGCCCCGACGTTGATGTGGGGTGTCGGCGTGCCAGCCGCGTTCGTGTTCGGGAGCTTCTTCGGCCTGGGATTGACCGGCGTCTGGGTGTCGATGGCGCTCGACGAATGCCTGCGCGGCGTCGTCTGTTACCGCCGCTGGCGGAGCGGCCGCTGGCGCGTCACCTCCGCCCTCGCACCGAAGGTCTCGCCCAAGCTCGCGAGCTGAGCCACGGTCGCCGCCAGACCGCGTAGCTCGGCCAGGGGCGCCCGCTGCATCGCGGGGATCGAGCGCTCAACCTGGCCAATCTTGCAGAGCCAGCGGAGGCGAGCTAAAAACGCCGGGACCTAAGGGAAAGACGATGCGTCGACGTCGCCAGGTCGTGGTTTGGTGCTTCGCGGGCTTGACCGCCTGTCATGGGGCCGCGTCGCCTGCGCCGGCTCGTGTCGAGAGCGCCGCGCCCACGCGCAGCTCCGCGCCCACTGCCGCCACGCCGCCCCCTACGAGTCTCATGCACGACTTCGACGACGACGTGGATTTTTTGCGGCAGCACGGGGCGGGGGTGAAGGTGCTGGAGGCCGAAGGCGGCGGCCGCATCGCCGTCTCGGGCAAGTATCAAGCGCGAGTGATGACGAGCGCGGTCGAGCCGCACGGCGTGAGCCTCGGCTTCGTGAACCGCCGCTTCATCGAGGCGGGCAAGACGGGCACCGCCTTCGACAACTACGGCGGTGAGGATCGCTTTTGGCTCGGCCCCGAAGGCGGCCAGTTTGCGCTGTATTTCGCCCGAGGTCAGCGCTTCGAGTTCGGGAACTGGCAGACGCCGCCCGCCTTTCAAGAAGGCGAGTGGCGCGAGCAAGCGAGCGCGCCGAACAGCGCGCGCTTCGAGCACGACTTTGCCGTCACCAACTACCAGGGCACGAAGCTCGAGCTCGCTGTCGTCCGCCAAATCACGCTGCTCGATCCCAAGCAGCTGGCCGCCACGCTCGGCGCGCCGCTGCCCGACGACGTGAAATCGGTGGCGTTCAAGACCGACAACACCATCACCAACCGCGGCAGCGCGGCGTGGACGGAAGCCAAGGGTTTGCCCAGCATCTGGATCTTGGGCATGTTCAACCCCGCGCCGGGGACGCGCATCATCGCGCCGTTCGAGAAGCAGGGCACGGGCGAGATCGTCAACGATCGCTACTTCGGCACCGTCCCCGCGGATCGCCTGCTGATCGAGCAACACCACGGCTTCGTGCTGTTCGAGGCCGACGGCCAGGCGCGAGGCAAGATTGGCCTGTCACCAGCCCGCGCGAAGTCGACGCTCGGCAGCTACAGCGCGCAGGGTAAAATGCTCACCGTCGTGCGCTTCACGAAGCCGGCCGGCGCCACGCGCTACGTGAACAATCTTTGGGAAGTCTCCACGGATCCCTACGCCGGCGACGTGAGCAACGCCTACAACGACGGCCCGGTCGAGCCCGGCAAACCCTCGCTCGGCGGCTTCTACGAGCTCGAGAGCAGCTCCCCTGCCGCCGCGCTCGCCCCGGGCGCTTCGCTGACGCACAGCCACGAAACTTACCATTTCACCGGTCCCGAGAACGCGCTCGCCGTCATCGCTGACCGCATGCTCGGCGTAGGCTTGGCCGACGTCCAACGCGCCAAGCTGTGATGAATCGTGTAAGGTCGTGGCCGATGCTCAGGTGGCCGTCGCTCGTTTCCGCTGCGCTGTCACTCTCGTTCCTGGCCTGGTCTGTCTCGGCTACCGCTCAGGCCGACGGCGCGCCCTTACCCGACCCGCCCGAGCCCCCGACGGCGCCCGTCGAGCCAGCCGCTCCCGCCACGCCCGCGCCACCGACCGAGCCTGCACCGCCGCCGAGCGCGGAGCCCGTACCTTCCCCCGCTGCGCCTCAGCCGCCCTCGGCGGCGTTTCCGCCACCGGTCCCGTCTTCGGGCGCTGTCGACGAGCCGAAGCCGAGCCCGTCAACGCCGTCTGCGCCGCCGCGCGGCGCGCCGCCGTTCCCCGCCGCCCCGCCGCCGAGCCCAGTCGAGCCGGCTCCTCGCAAGCGTCCGAGCGAGGGCTTGTTCGACGAGCGGCGAGCGGCCGACCCGGTGCGCCACCACGACGACGGCGCAAAGCGCAAAAGCACCGACCAATTCAAGATTGGTCCCGTCGTCGGTGTGGGCGTGCCGAGCGTGCTGAGCTTCGGCGGCACCCTGAAGCTGACGCGCTATCTGGGCGCCGGCATCAACGTTGGGCTCATTCCGAAGGTGAAGCTCAGCTACTACGGGGACGCCACGCTCTCGTACCAGCACTACGACATCTACGGCCGTATCTACCCGTTCGGCGGCGGCTTCTTTTTGAGCGCAGGGGCGGGTTACGCGACCGTGAAGGGGACGCTCGACAGCTCGGAGACGCGCACGCTCACGGTTCCCAACGTCGGCAGCGCCAACGTCAGCGCCAGCTACACCGGCGCGGGCTCGGTGCGCACGCTGATGCTGACGGCGCTGATCGGCTACTTCTACACGACCAGCGTCGGCTTCAGTATCGGCGTCGATGCGGGGGCGCAGATCCCGCTCGCGCCCAGCAAGATCGATTTCAGCCGTGACCTCAGCATCACGCCTCGACAGTACGAGGCTCAAGCCATGGCGTTCGCGGCGGACTACCTCACCAAATCGGACCGGTCGGTTCGCGACTCTCTCGAAAGGATCGGGCGGACGGTGCTGCCCACCGTGAACCTGCGAATCGGCTGGATTTTGTAGCTCAGCCGGGCTTGGCCGACGCCCCGTGGGTAAGGCCGGCGGCGGCGTACACGTCGGTCTCGTCTAGCGTCTCGCGCGCCAGCAGCTGGCTTACGATGTTGTCGAGGCGTTGTCGATTTTCGGTCAGCAGCGAGACAGCTCGCTTGTAAGAGTCTTCGATCAGGCGCCGCACTTCCTGATCGACGGCGTCGAGCGTGGTCTCGGCCACGCCCGTCATGCGTGGATCGGAGTCGGGCTGAAACACCGAGATTGGTCCGATGCGCTCCGACATACCCCAGCGGCCCACCATCGAGCGGGCGATGCCGGTGCAGGTCTGCAGATCGCTCTCGGAGCCGGTGGTCACGACTCCGAACACCACTTGCTCCGCGGCCATGCCGCCGAGCGCGCCCACCATCTTACCCATTAGGTAGTTGACGTCGTAGCCGTAGCGATCTTGCTCGGGCGTCGACAGGGTGACGCCCAGCGCGCGACCGCGCGGAATGATCGACACTTTGCGCACGGGATCGGCCCCGGGCTGCAGCATGCCGAGCAGCGCGTGACCGGCTTCATGGTAAGCGGTACGGCGTCGCTCCTCGATCGGGATCACCACGTTGCGGGCGGCGCCCAGCTGCACTTTTTCGAGCGCGTCGGTCAGGTGCTCCAGTCGCACCGACGTTTGGCCGCGCCTGACGGCCAACAGCGCCGCTTCGTTGATCAAATTGGCGAGCTCGGCGCCGGTCATGCCGGGCGTGATCCGGGAGACGTGCTCCAGGTCAGCGCCGTCAGCGAGCTTGATCTTGCGCGCGTGAACGCGAAGGATCGCCAGGCGTCCGGCCTGGTCGGGGGCATGCACGGTGATGGTCCGATCGAAGCGACCCGGGCGTAGCAGCGCCGGATCGAGCACGTCGGGGCGATTGGTCGCCGCCAGCACGATCACGCCCTCGTCACCCGAGAAGCCGTCCATCTCGGTCAGGATCTGATTGAGGGTTTGCTCGCGCTCGTCGTGCCCACCGATGGCGCGCGCTCCCCCGCGTGCGCGCCCGATCGTGTCGATCTCGTCGATGAAGATGATGGCGGGCGCGACCTGACGTGCGGCCTGAAACAACTCGCGAACGCTGCTCGCGCCGACACCCACGATCATTTCGATGAACTCGGAGGCGCTCGCGGAGAAGAACGGCACGCCCGCTTCGCCGGCGGTCGCGCGCGCGAGCAGGGTCTTGCCGGTGCCGGGGGCGCCGCTCAGCAGCACGCCCTTCGGCGCACGCGCTCCTACCTCACTGTATTTGAGCGGATGCTTGAGGTAGTCGACGATTTCTTGGATTTCGTCCTCGACCTCGTCGATGCCGGCGACGTCTTCGAACGTGACGCGCACCTTTTCGGGATCGACTGGCTTGCGCGCCTTGCCGCCGAAGAGCCCGCCCATGCTCGCCTGCTGTCGCTTGGCGATCCACGCGTAGACCGCGACCATCAACAGGATGGGCCCGAAAGAGAGCAACAGGTTCGTGATCGGGCCGCGCTCTTCGACGAGGGGCGTGGCGCGCACGGTGGCCTTACTCTTTTCGAGCCGGACCATCAGGTCGTCCTGCGCAAACACGGGGCGCTCGGTGGAAAAGCGCTTGTACTTGCCGTTGCCGGTCTTTGGCTCCGGGATGGGCTTCTCGGTACGAAGCTCGCCTTGGATCGTGTGTCCGCGCGCGAACACCTCCGTGATGTTGCCCGCCTCGACCTGCTTGTCGAACTCGGTGTACGAGATCGCCTGCGGCCCGTTCATGCGATCCTGAAACGTCAGGAACGCAAACACGGCGGCGGCGATCAGCAGCGCTCGGGTGAGGAACTTGGCGCCACCGAAATCGGGCTTGTTCGGCGTGGGCCCCGCCTTGCTCGGGGGCAAGCCTTCGGTGCGCCAGGGACGATCCGTGGGACGGTGGCTGGGCGTGCCCGCATCAGCGGCGGAGGGTTGAGGCGGCCTGGGAGGGATGGAAGGGGGCATGGGTCGAGCTGGGACCAACCAACGTTAGCCTAGAGCGCGCCCATGTCCCTCCGTCTTCGATGCGCGGCCCGAGAACCGGGCGGCTTGGCGTAGATGGCGAGCTCACGAAAGCCGCGCCGAGTGGCCGTACCGCGACCACTCGGCGAAGCCTCCGCTACCTCAGGCGCTCGCGCCCGGCTCAGGTGCCGGTGCGGGCACGCTCGTTCGGGACCGACGCCTCACTGGTCGACGAGATGTCGTGGGCGCCTTCGCGACGCAAGACCTCGCGCGCGCGGTTCTCCTGGTCGCCGTCGACCACGTGAGCCGCGATCAGCACGTTGCCGCCACGCAACTTGCCTTCATAGGCCTTGGCCTCGAGCTCGGGAATGCCGAGGCCGACGAGGGCACCGGTCACGCCGCCGACGGCCGCGCCAGCCGCCGCGCCGCTGAGCGCCGCCATCAACGGACCAGCGGCGATGAACGGCCCGAGCCCCGGGATCGCCAGCGCGCCGATGCCTGCGAGCAGGCCGATGGTGCCGCCGATCGCGCCGCCCCCAGCCGCGCCCACGACCGCTCCCTCGGGAGCCTTGGTGTTGTGCTCGTGGGCGAAGTCTTTGGTGCCGTGCTTGTCGGGGAAGATCACCGAGATGTCGGACGTCGCCACGCCCTCGTTCTGCAGCCTCTGCACGATATTTTCGGCTTGTACCTCGGCATCGACGAGACCGATCACGACTTTGTTCTTGCTCATGGCTCCTCTATTTCTCAACTTCGATTTGATTGTCGACTTGCGTCACGCCCGCGACCTTGCGCGCAGCAGCGGCGATCGCGTCGCGCTCGGCGGCACTCTTGACCGGGCCGCGCAGGGTGACCTTGCCGGCTTGGGTGATGATCTTGACGTTCTTCGCGTTGAACGACAGCGAGCCGTCGGCCATCACGGCCTGGCGTACTTGCTGGGTGATCTTCAGATCGGTCTCGTTGTTGCGTTGATCGAGCGGCGTCAGCGCGGCCGAGCTGCGGTCGCGCTCGTTCACCTTGGTGTTGTCGGGCTGAGTGCCGGCCGGCGGCGTCGCGTCGTTGCCGCGAGGCGGGTCCGTCTTGGAGGCGCTCGGGCTGGTGCCCTTGGTATCGGCCACCATCGGCGCGCGCACGTCGCTCGGGTCTTCAGCGCCCGACGGCGAAGTTGTCGTCGTCACTGGCTCTTGCGCCGCCCGTGGCGTCTCGAGCGACGCCGGCGTCATCACCGGCTCCGTACGCGCGACGTTGGGCTGGTTGACATCGTCAGCCGTGGCAGGCTCCGGATTTTCGTGTGAGCAGGCGACCGCGCCGGTCAGGCACAGCAACGCTGCGAAGCGGAATCTCATGGGATCTCCTTGCGACTCGCTGATTGCGAGAGCACTCCCGCTCAGCAAGACGTGTGCCGCTAGCGGAAATCGCTCGGCGCCGCGACAAACCCGCGTGCGCGACGGCACCGCCACGCGATCGCGGCGGAAGCGTCGTCACGTATTGCGACAAGGCGCGACAACGTGCGCCGTTCGATCGGTCGCTGCTCGCTCATCGACGCTCGGCACGGAACGGAGATGTGTCGAAATGGTCCAGCAGATCCGCGGGGGAGTCGTAAATTGCGATCGCGCCGCTGAGGTCTTTGTCGCTGCGACCACCGCAACGTAGCGCGATCGAGCGGATCCCCGAGCGCTGCGCGGCCTCGACGTCGTAAGGCGTATCGCCGATCATGAGCGTGTCAGCGGGGTCCAAGCCGAGCGCCCCGAGCGCAGCCTGCACGATGTCGGGGTCCGGTTTGGAGCTGTGCTGACTCGAGGAGCTGGTCTCGACGAACAGGTCTTCGACGTTCGCGATCGCAAGCAAAGGCTCGAGCTCAGCGCGCTGCGCGGAGCTTGCGACCGCCAATTTGATGCCCGCCCCCTTCACGCGCTCCAAGAGCTCGCGCGCTTGAGGAAACGCCTTGATGTTCGGCAAATGTTCGGTCTTGAACACCGCCGCGCGCCGGGCGCTGATCGCCCGCCCGCGCGCGGACTCAGGATCGATGTCGACGAGCGCCGGCAACAGCTTGTCACCACCCATGCCGATCAATGGCCGGACGGCCTCGAACGTCACCCGTACGTCGAACGTGGCGAGCGCGCTCACCCAGGCGCGCGCGTGTGCGTCATTGCTGTTGACGAGGGTGCCGTCGACGTCCCAAATCGCGCCTCGAATCCGCATGCGCGGCGGAACGCAAGGCGTATGCCAACCTAGCGAACCGCCGACGCCAGCAGCGCCAGCCCCATCGAGGCGCGGCCGAGCTGGCTCTGCAGGTCGAACGTTCCGGCTCGCATCGCCGCGTAGCAATCGCCAAGTGACGGAGCGTCGGCCAGGCTCTCCGCGGGACGCACGCGCAGATCGTCGACGAGGCCGAAAAACGTGAAGCCGGTGAGCAGCCCCACCAGTCGCCGCAGAGCACGGAACGTGTCCCGTGCTGCCGCGTCGAGCGGCGCCCCGTCATGCCGAGCCACCAGCGCGAGCGCCACCTCATCGTCCAAACGCAGGAATAGGGCGAGCGAAGCCAGATCGTAGTAGGGGTGGCCGAGGCCGGCGAATTCCCAGTCGACGAGCCAAGCCCGCGCCCCGTCCCACAAGAAATTGCCGGGGTTCACGTCGTTGTGACTCACGCTCCGGCGCGGATCAGAAGCCAGCACGGAGCTCAGCTCCGCCAGCGTGGGCTCGAGCGTCGGCAACCATGACGGCAGCCCTTGTCGCGCCAGACACGCCTGCCACTCTCGGCGCAACTGCGGCAGCGGGTCCCGCGGCGCGACCCCAGACGCGTCCAAACCGTGCAGCGTGCGCAAGCCGTCGATGACGGAGCCGAGCGCGGCCGGACGCTCAGCAGGATCCGCGAGGGCAGCCCCCAACGGCCGGCCGACGATTCGCAGCGACACCACCGCGCGCGCCGCTTCGTCGACGTGCACGATCGGCGGGGCGATGCCGGCGTCGCTGGCCCGACGCAGCACGCGCAGCTGCTGGGCGAAGTAGCTCTCATCGAGCTGGCGCGCTTGAACCCGCAGCACGAACGCGCCGCCGGTCGCTGCGATCGCGTACACCCCTGCCCCCGATAGCCCGGCCCGGATCGGCTCGATGCTCTGGACGATTCCTACGGACGCTTCCGGCAACAGCGCGAGCAGCGCCGCGCGATCCACTTCGACTGCCGACATGGCGGGTGTCTTAGCAAGGATGCACCGCGTGCGTTCGGCGCGCCTCACCCGGCATGACGACGGTCATGAGCGTCAATCTGACGCGTTGATTCGCGCGCAGCCGGGTGGCATGCAAGCGTCATTGATTGCCGCCCTGGAGGTTCGAACGTATGGCTGACGCGCGCGCGTGGATCCCGCTAACCTTTATCGCTCTGACGTTGGTCGCTTGCTCGAAGCCGGCGCCCGCGCCCGAGCCGAAGCCGACCGCCACGGCCGCCCCGAAGCCGGCTCCGGTCGTGCAGGCCACGCCCGCCGACGAAGCCCAGGAGATCTTTTCCAAGCGGTGCGTCGTGTGCCACGGCGATCACGGCATGGGTGACGGCCCGGGCGCGGCCGCGCTCCAGCCCAAGCCCCGATCGTTCAGCGATCCGGCGTGGCAGGCGGCAACCACCGACGAGCACATCGGCAAGGTGATCGTCGAAGGCGGCGCGTCGGTCGGTCTCAGCCCCGGCATGGCCGCCAACCCCGATCTGGCCGACAAGCCCGAGGTCGTCGCCGAGCTGACCAAGATCGTGCGTAAGTGGAAGAAGTAGCCGCCCCCTTCAGTGGGCGTTGACGGCGATCTCGTCGCCCCCGCTGCGAGCGGGCGACATCCCGCTCGTCTGCTGGAGCAGGACCATGTCGTGCAGGGTGAAGCCATCCGAGTCGGTGGAAACGACGCCGGCGCGCTCCCAGCGTGAGACGACGCGGATCGCGGTCTCGAACGAGGTCGAGACCAGGTCCGCCAACTCCTGGCGCGAGAGCGGCACCGGAATGCGCGAGGTGCCGTCTTCGTAGTCGTCGCCGAACTGCTCGTAGAGCTTGAGCAGCAGCGTCGCCAGGCGCGCCTCGACCGAGCCGGCGCTCAGCACATCGATCTTGTCGTGCAGCAGCGCCAGCCGCGTTTCGAGCGTGCACAGCAGATTCAAGCTCAGGGCCGCGTCGTGGCGCAACGCGTCGAGCGCTTCCGCACGCGCGATGCCGCACACGGTGACGGTGGAGGTCGCCGCCACCGCCGCCGTCGGAAACGGAATGCCTTTGATCAACGCGAGCTCGCCGAGCGGGCTACCGGCGCCGAACAGCCCGCAGATCGCGCTGCGCCCATGGGGAGCAGGCCTGACCAGCTTGACCAGCCCCGAACGCACGACCAGCAGCGCCTGCGGTTCACTGCCGGCGCGCCAGAGGTACTCGCCGCGCTCGTAGGTGTGAGCGGTGGCGTGGCTCGCGAGACGCCGCACGAGCGCCGGCTCCACGTTCGCCATCAGCGGCGAGCGTTCGAGAAATGCACGCGTATCCATGATGAGCTGAAGCTAGCTCAACGCGCCGCCCAGCGCTCGAATCTCTAGTCCTCGCCGCCATGGAATTTGGCGCTCTCACCATGACGGACGTCATGCGAAAAGCGCGCCCGACGTGGCATAAACAGCCCCACAAATGCCCAAAAATACCTGGAAAGAGGCGCTAGAGGGGCGGGCACCCGACGCCTGGGAAACCGAAATCGACGTCTTCGAGACTCAGCTACTGCTGAAAAAGCGCGGCAAGCTGGACGACAAGTTGTTTGCGGAGACGCGGCTGCGTCGCGGCGCCTACGGCCAGCGCTACGACAACGGCAAGCGCCACGACGGTGTGGAGACTCAGCCGCTGCGCTATCCCGCCGGGGACCTGCACAAGGGTCCCGAGACGCTGTGGGACGCGCCCGGCATGCAGCGCATCAAGATTCCGTTCGGCAAGCTCAGCGCGCGGCAGCTCGAGGTGTTGGCGGAGCTGGCCGAAGAGTACTCCGACCAGATTTTGCACGTCACCACCCGTCAGGACATCCAGCTCCATTTCGTACACATCGAGGACACGCCGGATCTGATGCGACGGCTGGCCGCGGTCGGTATCACGACGCGAGAAGCCTGCGGAAACTCCGTGCGCAACGTCACCGCTTGTCCGCTAGCCGGCATCTGTCGCGACGAAAGCTTCGACGTGTCGCCATACGCACGCGCCCTCGCGTTCTACTTGCTCGGGCACGAAGCCGGCCAGAACATGGGACGAAAGTTCAAGGTTGCCTTCTCCGGCTGCGCCCAACATGCCTGCGGTTTGACCGGCTTTCACGACATCGGCTGCATCGCGCGCGTGCAGGAGCACGAAGGCCGCCGGCAGCGCGGCTTCGCCTTCTACGTCGGCGGCGGCCTCGGTCCGGTGCCACAGGCAGCGGAGCTGCTCGACGCCTTCGTGCCAGAACGAGAGCTGCTGCCCCTGTCGGAGGCTGTGTGCCGCGTGTTCTCGGCGCTGGGCGAGCGTACCAATCGCTCTCGCGCGCGGATGAAGTTCCTACTCAAAAAGCTCGGGCTGGAAGAGTTTCGACGCCTCGTGCTGGCGGAGCGGGAAAAGCTCCGGCCCGATCCGCGCTGGACCGAGTTTTTGGAGCGCCTCAATCAGGAGACGGAGGCGCCCCTGCACGCGGGTACCCACGCCGCGCTCGGCCCCGGCGGCGAGTCGCCACGTTATCGCACGTGGCTCAAGACCAACGTCTACCCCCAACGCCAGCTCGGCTACTCCGCGGCGACGATTCAGCTTCCGCTCGGAGACTTCACGCCCGTGCAGGCGCGCCTCGTCGCGAAGCTGATGCGAAAATACACCGGCGATACGCTGCGGACTACCGTCGAGCAAAACCTGTTGCTTCGTTGGGTGTCGAACGAAGATCTACCGGCGCTGTTCGCGGAGCTCGAAGAAGCCGGCCTCGCTGACGCCGGGGCCAACGGACTCACCGACGTCACGTCTTGTCCCGGTACGGATACCTGCAAGCTCGGTATCTCTTCTTCGCGGGGGTTGGCCCGCGAGCTGCGACGCCACCTGTCCGCGGATGGTGCGCGGCCCGAAGCCGCCGGCGATCTCCACGTGAAGTGCAGCGGTTGTTTCAACTCTTGCGGACAGCACCACGTCGCCGACATCGGCTTCTTGGGAGTCAGCCGCAACGTCGACGGCCGGCGCGTGCCTCACTTTCAGCTGGTAGTCGGGGGACAGTGGGAAAACAACGCGCGGAAATTCGGGCTCGCGATCGGGGCGATCCCATCCAAGCGCGTACCCCAGGCCGTCGATCGTTTGACCCAAGCTTACGCCGCGACGCGGACGGAGGGCGAGACCTTCCCAGCCTGGGCGCATCGCGTCGGTCGAAAGGAGGTCAAGGCGCTGGTGAGCGATCTCACCGACGTGCCAAGCTTCGAGCAGGCGCCCGATCTGTATCGAGATTGGGGCGATCCGCGCGTCTACACGACCGGCGATCAGGGCGTCGGTGAGTGCGCGGGCGAGGTCGTGTCACCGACGCAGTTCGCGCTCGCGACCAGCGAACGCCAGATCTTCGAAGCACAGCTGCTGCTGGACGACGGAAAGCCGATCGACGCCGCCCGGCGGGCGCAAGCGGCGGTGCTCGGCGCGGGCGAGTGCCTGACGCGTGAGCTCGAGCCCGGACTGGGCACCGCCGCCGACGAGGTCGCCCAAAAGTTCCGGCAACTGCTGCACGACAGCGGCGCCTTCGACGCCGCCTCCGTCGGCGGCAAATTCGGCCATATCTTCTTCAAATTTCACGAGCTCGATTTGAGCGCTGTCAGTCCCGCGGCGGCTCACGAGCTGATCGAAGAAGCCCAGCTCTTCGTCGACGCCTCCCATCAATACGACACGCGACGTGTCCGCGCGCCGCTCGTCGCCGACGCCCTCGAGGCGGCGCCGTGACGTTCGTCGTCACCGACAACTGCCGGCGCTGCCGTTACACCGACTGCGTGGCGGTGTGCCCCGTCGAGTGCTTTCACGGCGACGCCGAGATGCTCTACATCGATCCGCAGGTTTGCATCGACTGCGGCGCTTGCGTCCCCGAATGTCCGGTGGAGGCGATCTTCGAAGAGGGACTGCTGCCGGAGGAGTCACAGCGGTGGCTGGCGCTGAACGCCGAGCGCGCCCCGCAGCTGCCGGTCGTCAAAGACAAGGTCGAGCCTCACCCCGATCTCGCCGCGCGCCTGCGGGAGCTCGGCTTGGATTCGACCTGAGCTGCCGTCGCCCGCGGCTTCGGCGTGAGCCGCCGCCACCGCGGTCCGAGCTCACGCGAGCCTGGGGCGCGCAGCCATCGTCGCCTCAGAACCGTTCGACGGCCTCAGCTCGGGGTGCGGCGAGCGGCGAGCCGTCCCAAGCGCACGAACGGGATGCTGAGCGGCGCCTGACGTGTGCCGTTCTCGTCGAGACGCCGCGCATGCGCGGAGAGGAGATCGCTACGCGTCAAGATGCCGACGATCCGATCGGGCGCCGAGCGCCTCACGACCGGTAACCGGCCGACGCGCTCTTTCACCATCAAATCCGCCGCCTCACGCAGCGAGCTATCTTCGAACGCGACCGCCAGCGAGCGCTTGAGCAAGTGACGAACGTGGCTCTGTTCGCCCTGGGTGTGGTCGAGCACCTCGTGACGCGTCACGACACCGAGCAACACGCCGCCCTCGCCGACGACCGGGAACGCGTGATGCCGCGTCTCGGGCGCGCCCGACGCCAGCCAGGTCTTCACCTGTTCGAGCGTGTCGGTCGCCATCAGCGCCACCACGTCTTTCGTCGCCACCCCGCCGACCCACACCTGATCCAGGTAGTCAGCGGCGTACTCGCTCGGCACGCGCACGCCGCGGCGCGCGATCTTTTCCGTCATGATCGTGTGACGCATCAATACGCACGACACGAGGTAGGCGGCGGTGCAGCCGCCCAGCAACGGCAACAGCCCGAGCGGCTGCAGCGTCGTCTCGAACGCAAAGACGATCGAGGCCAGCAACGCGCGCGAGGCGCCGGCGAAGATTGCGGCCATGCCGACCAGCCCCGCTATGCGCGCGTCGACGCCGGCCGCCGGCAGCAGCGCCGCCATGGCCGCGCCGAGCGTCGCGCCCAAACCGCCACCGATCGTGAACAGCGGAGCGAGGGTGCCACCCGACGTACCGCTGCCGAGCGCGATCGCCCATGACGCGAACTTCAGCACACAGAGCAGCAACAGCGCCTGACCGGCCAACGATCCGGACAAGATGTTTTCGATGTTGTCGTAGCCCACGCCCATCGTGCGCGGCGAGAAATAGCCGACGATGCCGACGGCGAGCCCCCCCAGCGCCGGCCACCACATCCAGTGAATCGGCAGCTTCTCGAAGCCGTCTTCGATCGCGTAGACGGCGCGCGTGACACCGACCGCGACGAGACCGAAGAAGGCTCCCAGCGCGATGTAGAACACCAGCGCGTACCCGCTCGGCTGGCTCAGCTGCGGCATGCCGAAGGCGGGAGCCGAGCCAACCCACGCCATGCGTACCGCGGCGGCGGTCGCACTCGCGAGCGCGACCGGCACTATCGAGCGCGCGCGGAACTCGAACAGCAGTAGCTCCACCGCCAGCAACACCGCCGAGACCGGGCTGCCGAAGATCGCGGCCATGCCGGCGGCGGCGCCGGCCGCAAGCAACGTCTTGCGTTCGGCAGAGGTTGTCTCCAGAACCTGACCGACCAGCGAGCCAAGCGCGCCGCCGGTCGCGATGATCGGCCCCTCGGCGCCGAACGGGCCGCCGGTTCCGATCGCGACCGCCGACGACAGCGGCTTGAGGAACGTCATGCGCGCGGGAATGCGGCTCTCGTTCGTGAGCACCTGCTCCATCGCCTCCGGGATACCGTGGCCCCGAATGGCGCGCGAGCCGTAGCGGGCCATGACACCGACGATCAGCCCGCCCGCGACCGGCACCAGCACGACCCACAGACCAAGGTGATGACTCGCGGGCGCGACCGTCTCGACGGAGAAGCGGCCGAGAAACGCGAGATTCGTCGCGATCGCGATCAGGGCCACGAGCAGCCTCGCGATCACGCCGGCCGCGAACGCAACCCCGATCGCCAGCACGCTAATCCAGATCGCCCTCGGCCCGAGCAGCGCCTCGACCTCGGGGACGCGCGCGGACACTAGTGACGGCTCGAGTGACGGCGCGATCGGCAACGCGCCGGTCTGAGAGATTGGCGGAGGCGGCACGGAGTCGGGCGGCGCCTGCTCGTCCTTATCGCCGGCCACGGGCTCGACCTTTCGCGGCAACCAAGGCGGGGCCTTCTTCGAAGAACAGGCTGGTGGTGTCGTTCGGCACTTCGGCCAGCTCGACGACCCTGGCCAGGATCCCGGCCAGCGCGGAGGTGTCGGCCTTCTTCAGCTGGGCCAACGCGTTGAGCAGGCGATCTTGGGCGGCCTCTGGCGCCGCGTCGAGCAGCCCACGCCCGGAGGGGGTCAGCCAAAGCTCGACCCTTCGTCGATCGACCTTGGACGCCGTGCGCCGCACGTAGCCGCGCGCCACCAGCCGGCTCACCACCACCGACACCGAGCTCTGATCGGTCGCGGTGTGGGCGGCCAGCTCGTTGACCGAGCAGGGACTTTGCCGGGACAGACACTGGAGCACGAATAGCTGCGCGCCCGAAAGGCCGGTTTGCTGCTCTGCGTTACGCGAAGAGATCCGGAGCGAGCGGACGATGTGGCGGAGCGAGTTCAAGACCTGGCGCGCCTCGGCGCTGGCGACCTTGCGCGCGGGGCGGGCCGGGCGCAGCGGCGGCAGTTTTACTTGGGAACCCATGTATTGGAGTGTCCATACATGCAGGCGCGACCTCACGCAAGCCAGAGCCGCGTCAGTCTGCGCCGAGCAGCAGCTCGAACGGTTCGCGCTTCAAGCTGGTGAACTCCGGGCTCGTGAGCAGCTCGCGCGTGCGCAGTCGCGGCAGCTCGATGACCAACTCCGCCTTGACGGCGCCTGGCCGCGCGCTAAGCACGACCACGCGGTCGCTGAGAAACACCGCCTCGTCCACGTCGTGCGTCACGAACACGACTGTCATGTGCAGCTCGTGCCAGAGGTGCAGCAGCATCTGCTGCATCTGCTGCATCTG
>Ga0164241_10001090_pt1 | contig 36960 bp, 40 predicted proteins | sample OricomyardsoilBY_FD_108780 | JGI IMG/M metagenome (GOLD analysis project Ga0164241, IMG submission 108780) | Backyard soil microbial communities from Emeryville, California, USA - Original compost - Back yard soil (BY) | ecosystem: Environmental > Terrestrial > Soil > Unclassified | place: USA... | reverse complement strand
CAGCGGGCCGGGGATGTAGGGGTAGTAGGGGAAGACCGAGCTGCCGACGACGAGGATCAGGTCGTGGCCCTCGAGGGTCTGGCCGACCGGGCCGATCGCCGGCGGCAGGACGCCGCGGTAGTTGGGGTGGTTCTCCGGGAAGCCAATCCGTCCCCCGCCCGGAGCCGGGGTGGCCCAGACGGGCAGACGCTGGCGCTCGGAGAGCGCGATCGCCTCGTCCCAGGCACCGGAGGCATCGATGTCGGGGCCGGCGACCATCACCGGGTTGGTGGCGGCGTCGAGCCGGTCGGCGAGGACGCGGACCGCGGCGGGGTCGGCGGCGGCGCGGCCGTCGACACGGCGGGTGATCGCCTCGCGAGCGTCGGCCTCGTCGACCTCGGCGTACCAGTCGTCCATCGGCAGCGAGACGAAGACCGGGCCTTTCGGCGGCAGCGAGGCGAGGTGGGCGCCGTGGGCGAGGGCGAGGGGCACGTCCTCGGCGCGAGCCGGCTCGTAAGACCACTTGACCAACGGGTGTGGCATGCGGATCGCGTCGCGGTTGGTCAGGTTGGCCTGCATGGTGATCTGGGCGCGGGTCTGCTGCCCGGCCGTGATCAGCAGTGGCGAGTGGTTGGCCTGGGCGTTGAAGATCGCCCCCATCGCGTTGCCGACGCCCGGCGCGGTGTGCAGGTTGGCCACCGTGGTCTGCCCCGAGGCCTGGGCGAAGCCGTCGGCCATACCGACCACGACCGCCTCCTGGAGACCGAGCACGTAGCGGAAGTCGGAGGGGAAGTCGGCGAGCATCGGCAGCTCGGTCGAGCCGGGGTTGCCGAACATCGTCGTCATCCCCTGCTCCCGGAAGAGATCGAAGCTTGCCTCGCGAACCGTTGGCATACCGAGCGGAACCCTAAGGGACTTTGCGGTTCTCAAGTCGACCCCCCCGGTCTGTCGATACGGCGAAAGCGTGGGACGAAACCCGAACGACACGATCGACGCATACGGCCGCATCCGCCGCGGGCTGCTCGCCTGCGCCACGATCCTCGCCCTCTGCCTGCTCGGCGCCGCCTCCGTCAACGCCGGCCCGACCTCGACCCGGCTCGCCTACGGAACCGGCGAAATCGTCCCGATCCCGGCCTCGATCCCCCATGAAGAAGGCGACATGGTCGACCGCCGCATCCTCCCCGACCTGCGCTGGATCGCCCAGCGCTTCCCGATCTACGTCAGCGATGGCTACTCCGGCCCGCTGCCCAACGGCGAACACGTCGGCTGCAACAACTGCCATGTGCGCAACTCCGATCACTACAACGGCCTCGCCGTTGACATCTCGCCGCTGCGCTGGAGCGACAAATGCGACGAAAACTGGCGCGGCATCACCCGCCTCGCTCTCTGGGCCGAGCCCGAACAGAACAAACCGGCCGCTCCTTTCCGCTGGGTCGGCTACGACGGCGACGCCGGCCACGGCTGCGGTCACCATCTCCATCTCTCCTGGGAACACGCCGCGGCGGCGCAGTTCCAGCTCGCCGAATGGGTCGAGGTCTTCCCGGTCAGCGCCGCGGAAGCGCGTAAGCCACGCAACCACCGCGCCAAGACTCCTCCGGAGGCTCCGACTCCCGAGACCCCGACCGGTCCGGCCGGCGGCATCTCGACGATCCACTCGGGCGGCCTCGCCCCACGCGGCGACTGAGGCCTAGGATGAGCGGCCGATGCGCCGCACGCTCTCGATCGCAGCAGTGGCTCTCAGCCTGATCGCGGCCGGCTGCGGAGACCCGAGCGACTCGACGCCTGTCGCCTGCCGGGAAGGGGCCGACGTCTACCTCAAAGCGCTTGAAGGTGCCCCGGGCCCGGTGAAGCTGCGCGGTGAGACGCCGATCAGCAATTGCCTGGCGGAGAACCAGCAGGGTGGCGAGCTCGCCAGCGTCGGCGCGGCGATGGTGACGGCGGCGACCAGGCTCAACGCCGAGGCGCGGGCGCGGCCGGGTGGCGCCGCCAACCTCCAGCTCGGCTACCTGCTCGGCGCCGCTCAACGGGGCGCCGACCGCACCAATGGAATCCATGCCGAGCTGATCCGCCGCCTCTCCGCGGCGGCCCGCTACAGCCCCGACAACCAGCCGCCACCAGCGGTCTTCCTGCACACGTACCGGCAGGGCTTCGACGCTGGCCGCGACGGCGGGTAGACCTCGGAGCTCAGCGGCGCGGGGAGACGATCACCACGCGGCCGTCGGCGAGCCGGTAGGCGGTACCGACCGGCTCGCCGCGGCCACTCGCACGCTGAGTGGTAGCCGGCTTCGGCAGCACGCGGACCCGCGCCTGAGCCGAGTCGGCGCGGCGCTGGAGGTCGCCGCTCTTCGGGTTCACCGTCAGGGTCAGTCCGGCGATCAGGAAGGCGACGGCGAGGACGATGCCGATGTCGAAGAGGTTGACCAGGCCGTCGAGCGGATCGCCGGCGTTATCGGCGATCTTGCCGTGACGGCCGAGCCCGACCCGGTTCACGTCCCCGCTCCCTGCTCGAGCGCGGCCAGGTCCTCGGTGTACATCCGCGTGCGGGCCAGGGTCAGGGCGAAGGCGACGGTGCCGACGAGCAGGCCAACCACGGTCGCGCCGAAGGCGTCGCGCAGGTTGTCGGCGAGCGAGGCGACATCGCCGTTGCCCAGTGCCGCCAGGCCGGGGGCAAGGGGAATCAGCGTGCCCATCAGGCCGATCGCCGGGCCGGCCCGGACCAGCAGGCGGGTGCGGTCGAGGCGGCGCTGAGCGGTGAGCTCGTAACGCGCCAGGGTGCGCTCGGTCGCCGCCGGCCGGTCCGGGGCGTGGGCGGCTGCGGCGAGTCCGGCAACCGCCTCGGCGGCGATCGCCCCCGGGGCGCTGTAGGCATAGAGCGAGGCGCGCTCGGGGTCGGCGATCGCTCGCGCGGTCAGCTCGCTGAGATCGACCTGCCGAGCGCGCACCCGGCGCCGCCAGACCTCTGTACCGAAGCGGCCCAGCTCGACTGCGCAGATCAGCAGGACCAACACGGCGGCGATCAGCACCGGCACTTGCAGCGCCGTGGCGATATCCGCCAGCGCATCGCCGAGGTCGATCGCGGCGATCACGCGAACGCGCCTCCGCGCCGGCGCTCGAGCTGTGAGCCGGCCACGCCGAGCAGCAGGGCTGCTGCCGCGATCGCCATCGCCAGCCACGGCGTCCCGCTGGCGGTGCCGGCGCTGTGCAGGCCGGGGGCGCCGAAGGCGAGTGCTCCCTCTTCAGGGCTGCCGGCGCTTGCCCCGACAAGGGTCCCGGTGACTTCGCGTCCGTTCCCGTCGCTGCCCGCGGATTTCTTCGTGGGTAGCGACGCTGTCGCGGAAGAACCGCTTTCTCCAAGCCCGGCCCCTGGCGCCGTCCCGCTCGAGGACGCGGACGCGCTCCCCTTACTCGACGCGCCGCTGCCACTTCCCGTCGAGCCGCTGACACCGCCGCCCAGCGTGCTTTCGGATTCGCGGCTCGGCTCGGCCGTCACCGTGACATTCGGCTGCTTCGCGTTGCTGCCACGCGCCGTCTTGCTGTGGTTGACCGTGTGCTTGTTCTCGTTGTGGACCAGCCGTGCGCCACCCGGCGTCTTGCCCTTGCTCTGCGGTTTGGGTCGGCTGAACAATGGCGCGCCGCTGCTGCCACCGCCGGCGATCACACCCTTGCCCGACTGAGTCCCTTCGCCCTGACCCGGTTGTGCCAAGGCGGTGGTCGGCTTTGGCGTGCACGGCGAAGTTGGGATCGGCCACGCTTGCCCGGCGAAGGCCGGAGCCACGTAGGCGGTCATCCAGACGCCGTTCATGTCCTGGCTCGCCTTCCAGCGGATGTGCCCGTCGAGTTGCTGCAGGGAGGCCATGTAGGAGAGCGGCTCATGCCCATTCTTGACCCAGGTTTCGGGATCCTGCCCAGCCGCCCAGATCCCCTGCACCGCCCAGGCCGTGGAGGCGACGTTCGACTCCGCTTCCCCTGGGTGCGCCGGGAAGCCGCCGTCTGCGTTCTGCATCTCACGCAGGTACTGGAGCCCTTTCTGCTCGGCTTGCGTACCGGGCCGTCCCGCCGCGCGCAGCGCCTGGATCGCGGCGCCGGTCATGTCGGCTTCGGTTGGCTCGCCCTTGACCCTCCACGACCAGCCGCCGTCGTCGTCCTGCTGGCCGATCAACCAGTCGGCGGCGCGCTGGACCGCGGCCTGTGCGTCGGGCTCCTGGACGGGAGCCAGGGCGACGATGGCGAAGATCGTGTCGTTGATTTCGCCACGACCCTCCGGCACGTAGGGAAAGGAACCGTCGCCGAGCGCCCTGGCGAGGATCTCGGCTACCAGGTCGTAGCCGGCGAAATCATGCGGATCGGCCCCGGCGGCGTTGACCATCATCAGTTCCCGCTCGAACGCGGTCGTGGGGATTTTTGGCCAGGCGATCTCTTCTTCGAGCCCCTCCTCGAAGTGGTCGACCAGGAAGCTGTAGGCATCGGCGCCATCCGGCCTTGCCTGGCAGCGAGGGTTGATGCCCCCCGACGTCAGGGCCAGCGCCACCCAAGCGCTGATGCCCTGGCTCGACTCTTTGCCGGCGTCCCCACCGAAGCCGCCATCGAGGTTCTGCGCTTCCTGCAGGTAGCGGATCGTGCTGTCGAGCCGCGTCTTGTTGATCGGGTTCGGCGTAGCAGCCGACGCCGTGCCGGCGACGAGCAGGGCGCATAGAGCCAGGGTGGCGGAGAGCCAGCGCACTTAGGCAGGCACCAGGACCTTGCCGATCGGGGCAGTCGAGCTGCGTCCCAGGGCATCGGTGACGGTGATCCGAAGCCGGTAGGTGGCTCCGGGCGGCAAACGCAATGCAGCCGAAGTCCCACTCTTGCCGCTTGCCCTAGTCAGGTAGCGGGCTCCCTTGCGCCCCAGCGCCTTCGCCGAGATCGTCCACCTCTCGATCCCGACACCCGGGTCGAGCACACGCCAGCTGACCTTGACTAGGCCCTGTGCGATGCGGCTTCGATCGATGCGGGGCAGCTGCAGCTGGACCTCTCCGGCGGCGGCTGGCGGCGAAGCTTGGCCACCGGCGCTGCCCTGCGACGCCGACCCCGGCTGCCCGCCGCCACTCGGCTGGGGCCCTTCCGGCTGGGGCTCTTCCTCGTCGGGACCTTCCGGCTCAACCGTGGGTGGCGTTCGGGCCAGGTCCTCCGGCAAGAACGGTCCGCAGTCGGTAACCGGCGGGTCGATCACGCACACGTCGAGCCGGTTGGAGCGCACCACGCTCTCCCCCCCGGACCCGGCCACCGTCGCCTTGATCCGCTGCCAGCCAAGCTCGGGAAAGCTGACTTTCGCCAGGCCGTGCTCGTCGGTTTTCTCCATCTCCGAGCTCGTCGTGTCGACCTTCTCATACCCCCCGCCACCAACTGTCGTTGGCGCAACTTCGGCGCCCTCGAAAGGCTCAGACCCGGTCCGCTGCGGCGAGTCCGGGGGGCTGCCCTCGTTGTAGGCATCCCAGGCGTCGACCTCGACTTCGAACGGCACCCCCAGCGTGGCGGTGGCGGTCAGCACCTTGGCGCCGCCCGAGTAGCTGGCGGGGTAGAGGGCCAGCCGGGGCCGGCCACTGAAAGCGTCATAGGTCCAGAGCACCTCGTCGCCGCCGTCGAGCTGGTACTGACAACCGCCGACGCTGGTGAAGACGTTGTTGACGATGACGCCCCAGAACTCGCCTTTTGCCAAATCCTCCCCATCGGGCCCCCAGCGCTTGATGAAGTAGTCCTCGAAGGGTTCCCCGTACCAGAGCCCGTCGAAGTCCTCTTCGACGATGGTCATCGCGTCCACCGACGCCGCGGTCGGCGTTGGACCCGGCGTCGGGTTCGCCCCGTTGTTGAGCCCGTTGCAGCGCCGTCCGGCTTTGGGCGCTTTCGTGTCCGAGGAAGCCCGCACGTTGTGACCTTCGGTCAGGATCGGCCCCTCGAAGAGGGTTTCGGTCCTACCCTCGATCCGCACGTTGACTTCGGTCGGGGTCGCTTGCACCGTGGGTGCGGCCAGGACGGGGATGAGAAGGGCGACGGTGAACGCCGCGATGGCTGTGCGCATGCCTTGGCCCCTTTCCGCGAGGGCGGTAGACGGTTTTGGATCGGAGGGAGGTCTCCTGGCTTCCGAGCCATCTCGTCGCGCCTTCCCGGCTCTCGCCAGTGGCTGCATGGGTGTGCGTGCAACGAGCTTCCTCGGTCACAGTGGCGGGCCCGCGCCGGTCTTTTCACCGGACTTCCCTGTCCACCGATCTCTCTTGTGCGGCCAGTCTAGCCGAGCCCCGGACATCGTCTCCCCAGTGAGTTCGCCTTTATCGGCCTATACGCGGGGGAAAGACGAAGTCAGCAGGGCTCGGCAGGTAACCGGTCGCGCACGAAGCCGGCGTGGTTGCTTTGACCGCAGCGTCAGCGAGACCGAGCATCTTCGACGGCGAGGTGCCGTTGTCGACGATCAGGGGCCAGGGACGCGGTTCCCTTCACCGCAGTGCTATTCGGCCGACCGAACTGGCCGAACCTCGGATAGGGTGGCCGCAAATATCCACGGATCGGTGGACAGGGAAGCCGGTGAGAAACCGGCGCGGGCCCGCCACTGTGATCGAGCAGACACCCGCCGCACGCCATGCGGCAGCCACTGGCCCTGAGGGGCTGGGAAGGCGCGACGGGAAGCTCGGAAGCCAGGAGACCTCCCTCCGATCCCTCCACCAAGCCCTCGAGGAAAGGGGTCCAAGGATGCGAGCAGTCTCACTTCGTTGCATGTCCGCGCTCTGCGCGGCGGTTCTAGGTCTGGCGGTACTTCCGGGTGCCGCGCTGGCCACATCGAGCCAGAGCGAAATCGACAGCGCCGTCGACAAAGCGGTGGAATACGTGCGAGCTCAGCAGGATCCCGCGACCGGCGAACCTCTCGGCTACGAACATGGCGGCTTCGGCAGCGACTGGCTGGTCACGTCCCTGGCCGCGGCCGGTGTCAGCGCGGCGGACGTCCATGGCGACGCCGCGGGCAGCCCAAGTCTGCGGGACTTCCTGCTCGGCGATTACAGAACGGCATTCTGGACCGGCGGGCCGGGCGAAACCTTCACCACCGTCGACAACTACCAGCGCGCGACCCTCGTCTCCTACGCGGCCGGCCTCGACCCGGCGCGCCTGGCGGCCGACGCGAACCTGCCGGCACAGATCGCCGAACGTTGGAACCCGGTCAATCCAGGCTTCGGCGAAGCGAGCACGGGCAACACCGTCTTCGGCATCTTGGCCTTGAAGGTCACCCCGGTGCCGGTCTGGGCCCTCTCCCCCGTCGCCTCCTTCCTACGCCAGAGCCAGCACGACGACGGTGGCTGGACCTACTCCGCGGTCGCGACCCCCGGCGCGAAGGCCGAACCCAGCGAACCCGACACGACCGGCGCCGCGATCGCGGCGCTCTGCGAAACCGGTGTGCCCACCTATGACCCGGCCGTCGCCTCCGCTCTCACCTATCTGAAGGGGCTACTGGTCAACTCGACCGGCGCCTTCCACTACGCCTTTGGCGACAACGCCGACGCGACGGCCTGGGCGGTGAGCGGCCTGACCGCCTGCGGGATCGATCCCCAGTCGGCGGCCTGGACAACAGCGGCCGGCAAGACGCCGATTGACCACCTGCTCTCGCTTCAGCTCCAGACCGGCCCGGACGCCGGAGCTTTTGGATACTCCGACACGAGCGCGGCCAGCCTCTACTCGACCCAGGATGCGCTGCGGGCGATCGCCGGCGGCGTCTTCACGGCTGCACCGCCGACCCCCAGCGACTCGTCGCTGCCGCGGATCCACCCGGCGCCGACTGTGGCCGCCGGAACTCCGGTGCCGCACGTGCTGGTGATCGAGCTGGCCCCCGGCAACGTGAGGATGTGCAAGGTGACGACGCCGGTGGGCGCGCCGTTGACGCAGCTCCTCGGTGCGGCCAAAACCGGCGCCAAACCAGCTGGTTGCGTGACCTCGCTCTCGACCTCCAGCGGGGAGGTCGAGGCGATCAATGGCTTCGCCCCGGCGAGCCAGGACGAAGCCTGGCTGGCGCGACTCGACCGTGGCCCGGTAGCGGTCGCCGCTGGGCAGCCGGTCGGATTCGGCGACGTGGTCTCGCTGCGGCTCGGCGAGCGTCCCGAGGCCGACGACGGTCCAACCGGACCTGCTGGCAGCGCGGGACCGGCCGGCCAGCCCGGTCAGCGCGGCAAGCGCGGCGCCAAGGGCAGGCCCGGTCGCAACGCCCACATCACCTGCAGGGCGCATCGTGGCAAGCGATCCGGCAAGGCGAGGATCCGCTGCAGCGTCAAGAAAGGCGGGGCCCAGCGGGGCCGGTAGAGCCGCGGGCTCTCAGCTGGCGGGCGGCTGCGCCGAGTCGCCCGCCAGTTCGGCTCGCGCCTGATGGGCGAGCTTGACCGTGGCGGCGCGCAGGCCCTCGGGGCCGTCGATCGGCTCCGCGTAGGGGACGCGCACCTCGGCCTCACCGTCGGGGACCGTCGCGACTAGGTCAAGCCCGGTGCGGTCGGCATCGACGCAACGGGCCGCCGTTGCCTGCGGGCAACCGCCGACGGTGCGCGCCATGTCGAGCAGGGCGTCGTCGTGGTCCTCGTTGAGGTGGACGATGGCGCGCTCGGCGCCTTGGCTGACCGGATCGTCGGGCTTCACGTTAGGGGACCCTAATACAAGCGGGCTCCAATACGCTGCCAGGACAACGAATCGATGGAGGCACGAACCTTGACTGAGCAGCTCTGGGGTGGCGAGACCACCAAGGCCGTTGACAACTTCCCGGTTTCCGGACAGCCCGTACCGGTGCCGGTGATCCGCTGGCTGGGCCGGCTGAAGGCAGCGGCCGCGCTGGTCAACAGCGAGCTGGGCAGCCTCGACACGGCCGTGGCCGAGCGCATCGCCACCGCCGGCGACGCCGTCGCCGCCGGAGAACACGACGACCAGTTCCCGGTCGACGTCTTCCAGACCGGCTCCGGCACCTCCTCGAACATGAACGCCAACGAGGTGCTGGCCAACATCGCCGGTGGCGAGACCCACGCCAACGACCACGTCAACATGGGTCAGTCCTCCAACGACGTCTTCCCCTCCGCCGTCCACCTGGCGGCGCTCGGTGAGGTGTCCCACGACCTGCTGCCGGCGATGGGCTCCCTCGAGGCGGCGCTGGAGGCGAAGGCGGAGAAGTTCGCCGACGTCGTCAAGGCCGGCCGCACCCACCTGATGGACGCCGTCCCAGTCACCCTCGGCCAGGAGTTCGGTGGCTACGCGGCGCAAGTGCGGCTCGGTATCCAGCGGATCGAGGCGACGCTGCGCCGGGTCGGTCAGATCCCGCTCGGCGGCACCGCGACCGGCACCGGCCTCAACACCCACCCCGAGTTCGCCGCCAAGGTGCGGGCGCGGCTCGCCGGCGAGACTGGCCTGGAGATCTCGGCGCCGCTCGACCCCTTCGAGGCACAGGGCAACCGCGACGCCCTGGTCGAGCTCTCCGGCGCCCTCAAGGTCTACGCCGTCTCGCTCAACAAGATCGCCAACGACCTGGCGCTGATGGGCTCCGGCCCGCGCGCCGGCCTCGCCGAGCTGCGCTTGCCCGAGCTGCAGAAGGGCTCCTCGATCATGCCCGGCAAGGTCAACCCGGTGATCCCCGAGGTGGTGATCCAGGTCGCCGCCCAGGTGATCGGCAACGACACTGCGATCACCGTCGCCGGCAGCCAGGGCCAGTTTGAGCTCAACGTGCGGGTGCCGCTGATCGCCCGCAACCTGCTCGACTCGATCAAGCTGCTCGCCTCGGCCTCGCGCCTGCTCGACGAGAAATGCGTCGCCGGCCTCGAGGCCAACGAGGAGATGACCGAGCGTCACGCCGAGGCGACCCTGGCGACGGCCACCGCGCTCAATCCCCACATCGGCTACGACCGCGCCGCCGACATCGTCAAGGCGGCAGCCGAGTCTGGCCGCTCCCTGCGCGAGGTCGCACTAGAGCAGGGCGTCGAGCCCTCAGTCCTCGAGGAGGCACTCGACCACCGCCGCATGGCAAGACCCCACGAGTAAAGGGGTGGACGGGAGGCTCTCCCGGGACACAGCTCGCCTATGGCTCGCTGTTGAGCGTCCCCAGAGAGCCTCCCGTCCACCCCTGCCCCCAGGGCCTAACGCGGGTCGGGGAGGAGCAGCTCCACGTTTCGGTCTTTTGCTTGGCCTTCGCCAAGCGGGGCGCCGGACTGGAGGTCGTTGAAGGACATCGTGCGGCCCACCGAGGCGAGGTCGTTGAGGTCCATTCCCGCCGCCGAGGTCCCCGCGGCCGGAGCGGCCGACTGGCCGACGTGGTCGAGGATCGTGCCGAAGATCGAGAGCGTGCCGTCGTGGTTGTCGAAGACCTCGAGCAGGCGGCTCTGCTGGGGCCAGTCGGCCTCGGCGGCGACGCGGATGCTCCAGAACCCACCTGGCCCGCTCGGCGCCGGGAAGGGATTAACGAGGTTGTCGTGCGAGTGACCAGCGACCCAGGCGATCGCGTTGGGGAATTGGTGCAGGAGACCGACAAGATCGGCCTCGAGGTGGATCGGCTGTGAGCTGCGCGGGTCGAGGTCGCAGCCAGGATTGAGGTCGTGCCCGTGTGCGTCGTTCAACAGGCACGGGGGCGCCAGCTCATCGGCTGCGTCGGCGGTGAGGCTCTCCGGCGCGTGATGGCTGAAGAGCACGACGAGCTGGTCGGCCGCGGTTGCCGCTTCCAGCTGGCCTTTCAGCCATTTGAACTGGGGATCGTCGATGTTGCCGTCGGCGGTGAAGTTGCCGGTCGGCGTGACGATCGTGCCGGCCTCGGCGACGGTGTCGAGGGCGATGAAGCGCATCCCCGGCTCGGGGCTCCAGGCGTAGTAGCCGGCGGCGCCTTTCGAGGCCGACTCCTGCGCGGCATCGATCAGGTCGAAGCCGTGGCCATCGGCCTGGCTGCCGCCCTTGAAGATGTCCTTGTACTGCTTCTTGGAGACGAACTGCCGTTTCGGGTCGCCCGGCACGAGGATCAGGTTCTGGGGTTTGGTCAGCAGAGTCGTCAGCAGGTTCGTCGGGTTGAGCAACGAGGCCAGCAGCGCCGGCGCGTTTTCGGGATTGGGGACCGGCCCGATCGGCTTCAGACAGCCCAGGGCGACCTGCTCGAAAGCGAGGTTCGCCGCCGCGTTGCCCTGCACGAGCGCGTCGTGGTTGCCGAAGGCGACGTAGGAGGGAACGTCGAGGCCGTCCGCCGTGAAGGACTGCTGCGCCTTGTCCATCAGACCCGGGTATTTGGGCCAGGCGGCATGCGGGCCGGCGGGGCTGTTGGGGTCGTAGAACTCCGGGAACGGTCCCTCGAAGTAGTCGTTGTAGTCCTGCACCCCGGTGTAGCGAGCAGCCTCGGCGGCACCGGGCACCAATAGGTTCGGGCAGAGCAGGCTGGAATAAGTTTTCTTGTCGACGCCGCTGTTGGGATTGAGCGCGCCTCCCTCCAAGAGGGTTCGCACCCACTGCGTCTCGTTGAGTTGCTGGCTGTCGGCCGAGTCGCCGGTGTTGATGGTGAAGTCCATGGCGCGATGCCCACCACTGCCGTCGGCGACCGGACTAGCGGCGGCGAACTGGTTGACCTGGCGGATCATCGCCTCGTCGATCTGCGGCTCGAGCGCCTCCCAGGGACGCCAGGCAGCGCCAAAGGGAAGGTTCAGAGGCGTGGAGAGCGGATCGATGATCTCCAGCCGCGCCGGCGACTCCTCGTCGGCGAGCTGGAAGTCGGAGAGCTGCCCGAAGTAGCTCAGCGAGGTGCGGGTTTCAGCGCGGTTGGCGTTGGCCGTGGCCAGTTCTTGGCGCACGGTGTAGGCCTCGCCTTCGCCGAGCTGCAGAAAGCGGAAGGCGCCTGGAGCGGCGGGCACGACCCGCTGTTCGACGCTGCTCTGCCCAGCCGTGTCGGAGGGCGCCGCGGCGACGGTCGTCGCTATGAGCCCAGCCACTGCAAACACCGCCGCGAAAACGACAAACCAGGATCTCGCCACTCCCGACATTGGACGCTCCCATCGCTCAAAGTTTGCTTAGCATCGCGAGGCTACCAAAAATTATGTAGCGAAGCTATTGGAGCTTTCTAACCCTGCTCAGTGCCTGGGCCTGAGCTTCAGCTCCCCGGAGAAGATCTGGGTAGCAGCGGCGCCCCCGGTCGGGGTGAAGGTGACCTCCAGCTTGAAGGGGAGCTTGCGCCTACTCTTCAGTCGCTCCCGGACCAGGTAGGTCGGCCGCAGCGACAGGGTCGCGGTTCCCGCGGCAGCCGCGCTGGCGGTCACCGTGACAATCCGCTTGATCTTTCTTCCCGAGTCGACCGCCATCACCTCTCCGGCCCAGGGGACGTCAACTTTCAGGGTTGCCGTCCCCCTCTTCCTGTTCAGCTTGAACCTGCCGAAGCTGAAGGAGCTCGGCGGAATAGGGGTGCTTTGGATCGCGATGGCGTCGACACCGGCATTGAGGTATTCGCGGTTGTCCACCTCGGCTACCCGAAGGCGGACGACCTGGCCGCCGAACGAGGTTAGGTCGACGGTGCGGGTCAGTGGCGGAGAGAAGCTGATGTCACCGTTGCCAGTCCGGAACACAGTGGAGATGATGTCGGCGGAATTGACCGAGTCGATCGGCGCGCTCGGCCTCATCACGTCGATCCGGTACTGCTGATTGTCGAATTCTTCCGACGACAGCGTGTCTGGCGTCGGCACCGTGATCGGGGCCGCGGAGTTGTAGTAGGTGGTCAGCGAAAGGATGTGGGTCATGCCTGGCTCGAGGGCGATGTCCTGGTAGAGGATTCCCACGCCGGAAACGAGCTGGTCCGCGATCGCAGCGAAGCTGCCCTGCGGTGGTGGCTGGATGGTTCGTGGTTGTTTTTTGCCGTTTTCCAATTCGAAGCTCACCGGCGCATCGAGTCCCGAATACGCGAACCAACCCCCCTCCTCTCCGGGTGCGGGAACCTGCGTCCAGCCCGCCAGCGTGCCTGTCTCGAAATCGCCGTTGACCACAGTCGCCGCGACCGTTGGCTGGGCGAACAGAAGCAAGGCGCCGACGATCAGCGCCAATCGGCCCCCCAACACGAATCCGTACCGATTCACAACCGAGAACTCTAACCGGACCTTGGTGATCGGCGAGAGCCCTGCGCCGGTTCAGCCCTGCAACGTTACGAAGCGCTCCTCGGTGAGCTCGAGGACGGCGAAGGCGGGGCCCTCACGGGTGTTGCCGGAGTCCTTGACGCCGCCGTAGGGCATCTGGTCAGCGCGAAAAGTGGGCACCTCGTTGATCAGGACGCCGCCGAACTCGAGGGTCCTGGCGGCCTCGAGGGCGCGGCCGACGTCGGCGGTGAAGACGCCGGCCTGCAGGCCGAACTTGGAGTCGTTGGCCATCCGCAGTGCCTCGCCAAAATCTGAGAAGCGGTCGACCGTCGCCACCGGGCCGAAGATCTCCTCGCACCAGACCTTGGCCTCGCGGGGCGGCGCGCCGAGCAGGGTCGGGGCGAGGCAGCGGCCCTCGTCGACCAGCTCGCCACCGGTGAGGAGCTCGGCGCCGCCGGCGACGGCCTCGTCGATCCACTCCTTGACTCGGTCGCGGTCGCCAGGCGAGATCAGCGGGCCGACGTCGGTCTCGGGGTCGAGCGGGTCGCCGACCCGCAACGTCGCAGTGTTGGCGACGAGCCGCTCGACGAAGGCGTCGGCGATGTCCTCGTGGACGAGCACCCGCTGGATCGAGATGCAACTCTGCCCGGCGTGTGAGAAGGCGTGGATCTGAGCCTTGTCGGCCGCCGTCTCCCAATCGCCGTCGGCGTGGACGATCAGCGGCGCGTTTGAGCCCAGCTCGAGGTTGACCTTCTTGTGGGGGACGCGGCTGCGGATACCCCAACCAACCCCGGCGGAGCCCGTGAAGGAGAGGGCACGGGTCAGCTCGTGCTCGACGATCGCGTTGCCGACCTGCGAGCCAGGGCCGGGGATGACGCTCAGCCAGCCCTCCGGCAGGCCCGCCTCGACCAGGACCGCGGCCAGCTTCAGCGCCGAGATCGGCGTCTGCCCGGCCGGCTTAAGGACGACCGCGTTGCCGGCGGCGATCGCCGGGCCGAGCTTGTGTGCGACCAAGTTGAGCGGGAAGTTGAAGGGACTGATCGCGCCGACGACGCCGTAGGGGACGCGCAGCATCACGCCGAGCTTGCCGGCGCCAGAGGAGGAGGCGTCCATCGGCACCGTGCCACCGGTCAGCTTGCGCGCCTCGGTCGCCGAGAAGGTCAGGGTGTCGACGCAGCGGGCGGCCTCGACCCGCGCCGTTTTCAGCGGCTTGCCGGCCTCGGCGGCGATCGTCAGGGCGAGGTCGTCGACTCGCTCGCCGATTAGCTCGGCGGCGCGGTCGAGCACGGCCGCGCGCTCGTGCTGGGGGAAATCGGCCGACTCGAAGGCCTGCTGGGCGGCCACGACCGCGCGGTCGACGAGCGCCGCGTCACCCTCGGCGACCCTGCCGACGACGGTGCCGTCGTAGGGGCTGCGCACCTCGCTCCACTCGCCGGTCTCCAGCCACTCGCCAGCAGCAAGAAGCTTGTGATCGACCGCCTGCGCCACCAGGCAAGGGTAGAGCAGGCCGAGACTCCTCCATATCGAACCTGTTGACCAGACGAATGCGAATCCGCCTGGCAACACTCATCCTCTGCCTCTTCTTCTCCTCCAGCGCTCAGGCCAGCGTCTCCTGGGTAGTCAAGGGGCACGGCTTCGGCCACGGGGTCGGGATGAGCCAGTACGGCGCCTACGGCTACGCCGAGCACGGCAAGGACTACCGCTTCATCCTCGCCCACTACTACTCGGGAACGCGGATCGGCCAGGTGACGGATGCGCGGGTCGTCCGCGTCCTGCTCGACATCTCCCCCAGCGACGTCGGCTTCAGCGGCGCCAGTAGCGCCTGCGGCGTGGCGCTCGACCCGGCCCGCAGCTACGCGGCGCACCGGGCCGGCACCAGCATCAGGCTGGACAACTCCGACGGCTCGCCGCTGGCGAGCTGCGGGCGCAAGCTGCGCGCCGCTGGCGCTGGCCGGGTGACGATCGCCGACGCCGGGACCTTCCGCGGCGTTCTCGAGGTGGTGCCGACCGAAAGCGACGCCGGCTCGCTCAACGTCGTCAACGCGCTGCCGATCGACCAGTACGTGAAGGGCGTGATCGCCAACGAGTCGCCGTCGTCCTGGCCGGTGGCGGCGCTGCAGGCTCAGGCCGTCGCGGCGCGCTCCTTCGCCCTCACCGTCAACGTCGGCGGCAACGGCTTCGACCTCTACGACGACACCCGCAGCCAGGTCTACGAGGGCCTCGCCAGCGAGACCGCAGCGACCAACGCCGCGACGAATTCCACCAAGGGGCAGGTCGTCATCTACGGCAACGAGATCGCCGAGACCTACTTCTCCGCTTGCTCGGGCGGCCATACCGAGAGCGTCCAGAACGTCTTCTTCGGCCCGCCCATCCCCTATCTCGTCGGAGTCCCCGACCCCTACGACTACTACTGCCCCCTGCACACCTGGACGCTGCGCTTCTCGGGGCCGGAGATCAGCGCCAAGCTGGGCGGCTACCTCAAGGGTCAGCTACGACGCGTCGCGATCGTCAAGCGCGGCGTCTCCCCCCGCATCATCTCGGCCAAGCTCTACGGCAGCGGTGGCGTAACCACGGTCAGCGGCGAACAGCTCGCCTCGGCGCTGGGCGGCTACGACCGCTGGATGAACTTCCGCAAGGTCACCGATTAAGCGAGCCCTCAGGGCAGCACGAGCCGCGCGAAGACGGCGCGGTGGTCGCTGCCGGGCAGGTCGAGGACGTCGTAGTCGGCAAAGCCGATGCGCCGGTCGGCGAGCACGTGATCGATCGTCACCGGAGGTGAGCGGTATTCGTCCTGCGGCCAGGTCGGCTCGAGACCCTCGCCGGCGACGTCGGCGGCGTCGCGGTAGCCACATACGACGGCCCAGATCAACCAGGCGCGACGCGCCCCGCTGACCTCCAACTCAGCCGTCCGAGTAGGGCTGGATCGGGATGCCGTGGTCGGTCTCGTGCATGCCGAACTCGAAGGCGGCGCCGGCGGCGAGGCTGAGCTGGCGCGGAGGCTGGCTGGGGCGCTCGACGGTCAGCTCGAGGTCGGAGACCGAGCAGTTGAGCGTGTTGTGCTCGGGGCCCTTCGGATCCGCGTAGACCCAGCCGACGAAGTCCTTCTTGGGGGCGGAGACGCGGCCGCGGACGACGATGTCCTTGCCCGGCAGGGTGAACTCGCAGGCGGTCGGCTCGGCCTCGATCGACGCCGAGCGGATCTGGCCGAAACCGCCGAGGCGATGCGCCTCGCCGTCGAGAACGAGCATCCCCGAGGGCAGCCAGGGCGTCGTCCAGCGGCCGAGCTTGACGCGGGCGGCGCCGGCGTCAAAGTAGGTGTCCGGGGAGCCCTCGAAGCCGGTCCCCTCGAGCCAGACCCAGCGCTCGGCGTGCTCGCTGCCCCAGTTGTGGCCGATCATCCCCGGCCAACGATCCAGCTCGATCTCCTCGCCGCCGATCTCCAGCCGCCCACAGAAATGCGCGTCCGGGTAGGGGGCGATGAACTTGGTCTTGGGGACCGGCGCCTCGTAGAGCCAGTCCGCCGGCAGGTACTTGCAGGGCTCGGCGTCGCCCTCGAATTTCAGGTCCCAGGCGGCCTTCAGGGCATCGGTCTCGATCGAGCCGCTGGCCCGGCCGGGGCCGATCTCGGCACCGGCGACGCGGATCCACGAGCCGACCGGCGCCGAGAGCTGATCGGCCGCGACGGTCACCTTGGTAGCCCGCGGGCCCTCCGCCTCGCGATCGAAGAGGACGAACCAGATCGAGGCGTTGGGCTCCGCCCCGGGCCGCTTGTGCACCGTGTGGCGGATCCACAATCCCTGCCCACCACCCGGCCGGCAGGCCTTGATGTAAAAGCTCTCGTAGTGGCCGGCCTTCGCCGCCACCTTTGGGAAGCGCCCTCCCTGGTCCATGCCAGGAACACTAGAGCGAGAAACTGAAGTGGGTCGCCGCGGTCGCTAGACCTTGATCGTGACCACGTCGCCGTCCTGGATGACGTAATCGCGGCCCTCGATGCGGAGCAGGCCCTTGTCGCGGCCCTGGGCGTAGCCGCCGCACTCGACCAGCTCCCGCCAGCCGATCGCCTCGGCCTTGACGAAAGCGTCCTGGATGTCGGTGTGGATCGTCCCCGCGGCCTCCCAGGCGGTCGAGCCGCGGGCGAGCGGCCGGGCGACCGCCTCCTTGCCCTCGCCGGCGGTGAAGAAAGTAATCAGCTCGAGCAGCTCGTAGGCGGCGCGGACCAGACGCGTCAGGCCCGAGCCCTCGACCCCGTAGGACTCGCGCATCTCGGCCGCTTCGGCCGGGTCGAGCTCGGCCAGCTCGCCCTCGATGCGGGCGCTGACCGCGACGACTCCGGCGCCCACCGCGGCGGCGTGAGCGGCGACGGCCTGCGGCGCCTCGGCATCGCCCTCGTCGACGTTGGCGACGTAGAGCATCGGCTTCGAGGTGAGCGCCTGCAGATTGAGGGGGCCGTCGGCGGCGGCATCGGGGACGGGCACCGAGCGGGCCGGCTTGCCTTCGGCCAGCGCCGCGACCACCTTCTCCAGCCAGTCGCGCTCGGCGATCGCCTCGGCATCGCCCGACTTCGCCCCCTTGCCGACCCGGTGCAGGCGGCGCTCAGCCTGCTCGTAGTCGGAGAGCATCAGCTCGGTCTCGATCGTCTCGATGTCGGCGAGCGGGTCGACGCGGCCGTCGGGGTGCGGCACGCCGGAGTCATCGTGGCAGCGGACGACGTGACAGATCGCGTCGGTCTCGCGGATCGAAGCGAGGAACTGGTTGCCGAGCCCCTCTCCCTCCGAGGCGCCCTTGACCAGGCCGGCGATGTCATGGAAGGCGATCGTCGCCGGTTCGAGCTTGGAGCTGCCGACCGTCTCGGCAACCTGCTCGAGCCGCTCGTCCTGCACCGGGGCGATCGCGACGTTGGGCTCGATCGTCGTGAACGGGTAATCGCCGGTCTGCGCCCCACCGCTGGTCAGCGCGTTGAAGAGGGTCGACTTGCCCGCATTGGGCAGCCCGACGATCCCGACCTTCATCGCCGGCCCCTCATATTGAGAGCGGCACGATCAGGCCCAGGGCGACGCCGAGCACGGCGCCGGCGAGGACATCGGATGGGTAGTGCATCCCCAGGTAGGGACGGCCGAGCGCGAGGGTGATCGCGAGGACGAAGGCGAGCGCGCCCAGCGGCTCGACCCGCGTCATCGCCGTGGCGACCGCGAAGGCCGAGGTTGCATGGGCCGAGGGAAAGCTCAACGAGCTCGGCGCCCCGCCCAGCGCCGGCAACCCTTCCAAGACCGGTCGCGGTCGCTTGACGATCAGCTTGATCACGTAGTTGAGCCCAATCGCAATCGGCCCCAGTGCCGCGCAGATCAGCCACGCCTCGCGGTTGGCGGAATCGAGCAGGGCCAACACGATTCCGAGCCCCACCCAGATCCCCGCGTTGTTCCCAGTCTTCCCCAGGACCCTCATCAGCTCCTCAAAGCCAGGGCTGTGCCCGCGTGTCCGCATGACGTGGAGAAGCTTGAGATCGAGTTCCCGCATCGGCGCAGCAGGATAGGGCTACTCGGGTGACAGGACCCGCCCGCCAGCAACCTCAGTCAATATCTCGTCCCTAGATGCCCACCGTCCCCAACTACACCCACGTCCCAGGCAACCACTGCGGCTCCACCGCCCTGCGCAACCTGCTCGGCTTCCACGGCGCCGCCAATCTGAGCGAGGAGATGGCGTTCGGCCTCGGCGCCGGCGCCTGCTTCTACTACGTCTCTCTGGAGGACGCCTCGCCTTCGCGCTGGTTCAACGGCCGCACCGCCCGCCTCGAGGAGAACTTCAGCGAGCTGACCGGCGCGGCGCTGGAGCTGCGCACCTTCGACGAGGGTGACGACGGCGCCTGGGAGGCGGCACGAGCCGAGGTCGACTCCGGCCAGCCGGTGCTGCTGCTCACCGACCTCTATTACCTCGACCACTACGGCAACTCGGCCCACTTCCCCGGCCACGCCGTGGTCCTCGCCGGCTACGACGAGGAGTTCGCCCACCTCTCCGATACCGGCTTCGAGGAGCTGCAAGCGACGACAACGCTTGCGGACCTCGACCGGGCGCGCCACAGCCAGCACCCCGCCTACCCCCTCTCCGGTCACATGTTCACCGCCTCCGGCCCAGTCAGCCCCGAGCAGCTGGGCGACGCGATCCCGGCCGCGATCGAGCGCGCAACGAAGGCGATGCTCGAGTCGGAGTTCGGCGAGTTCTCCGGTATCGGCGCCGTCGAGCGGCTCGCCGAGGAGGCCGGCAGCTGGCCCGAGGTCGCCGAGGACTGGCAGTGGTGCGCCCGCTTCGGCTACCAGGTGATCGAGCGTCGCGGCACCGGCGGCGGCGCCTTCCGCCTCATGTACTCGCGCTTCCTCGAGGAGGCCGGCCGGCCAGAGGCACCGCTCGCCGCCGAGGCGGCGGCACGCTGGACCGACCTCGCCACCGCCTTCCATGCCGCCAGCGAGCCCGACGACCCCGACCCGGCCCTCTGGCGGGAGATCGACAGCGCCGCCGGTCGCGTCGCCGCCGCCGAGCGAAGCCTCTGGACAGCCCTGGCCTGATCGCGGCCGCTCGACGCTGACCGCCTGGGTTGCCCTCGTGCACGACGGGTAGGTTGAGAGCCATGGTGTGGTGGACCGCAAGACGCATCTGGAAGCGAGTTCCCTGGGGGATGGTCTGGGCCGTCTCGGTCTGGCTCGTTCAGAAGGGCCGCGACCGGGCCCAGGCCAACCTGACCAAGAAGGAACAGCAGGAGCTGATCCGCCTGGTCAAGAAGTCGAAAGGGCGACCCGGCAGCCTCCCCCAGCGCGACCGAACCCGGCTGAAGAACATTGCCGGCAAGGCGCTTCGCGGCTAGCCGTTCGGATCTACGCGATGCGCACTACTCGCGAGTTTCGATTTCCTGAAGCCAGACGACGAAGCTCTTACCCGGCGGATCTGAACCAAGCAAACCGGCCAGAGCACCTACCAGCCGCGCAAAGTCCTGGCTCGGGAATCGGACCGGGTGCACGATGACCAAACCATGGTTCTCGCGGCCAGCTTCGGCGTATTCGCGGATGATCGCTTCGAAGTCGTCGCGGTTGTAGGTGACGACGGCTCGACCCTGGCCCTGGGCGATCTCGAAGACGTCTGGATCGCTCAGTCCACGCAGCGACTGCTCGGCGGCCACGGCAATGACATCGTGCCCCTGCTCACGCAGGCGTCCCGCCACCTTGCCGCTGATCTGCTCGTCGAGGAGCAGCTTCACGCCAAGGCGGCCTGTTCGCGGCGCCAGGCCGCTTCGGCCGCATCGGCCTCCTCGAGATTGCGCTTGATGCGCACATCGATCTCGTCGGGATAGTCGCTGTAATAGCGCACCCCAGTCCGCACCTGGAGCTCGGTCAGGCCGAGCAACTCCGCCGTCTCGCCGACCGCCTTCTCACCTCGTGCCTTGCCCTGCTTGAGAGTCGCCATCAACTCCCAGATGTCAGGGCCCCCCGCAAGGGCAGCCCGACGGCCGGCGGGCCCGCCCCGGAAGACAATGCCCGGGTGCTCATCCATCCTGGTCCCCTCGTCTACGTAGCGTTCAGCCAGCCGCGATCTGTTCGTGCTTGCAATCTCGCTGCGCCGATCGAGCCGCTCGACAACATCGGCGTCCCAGCGAGCGGAGAAGGTCTTCGGTCGTGCTGCCATATGTAAGACAGCGTACTACGAAGCTTCAGCTGACTGTGGGCGTAGCCGAGCGAAGTAAGCGAACCAGTTACCGGAGTGCTCCTGCCAGGTAAGGCCGGCCTCGCCGGCCTGACGCTTGAGGCTGGCCTGGGTTGTGAAGTGGGGGTCGCCGAAGAGCTCGCCGACGATCAGGCGACCGTTGGGCTTGAGGACCCGCTGGATCTGGCGCAGGGCCGCCACCGGGTCGGGGATCTCGCCGAGGACGGCGGTCAGCACGACGGCGTCCATCGAGGCGTCCTCATAGGGCAGGGCGGTGGCGTCGCCCTGGGTGGGAACCAGGTTGGTCAGCCCCCGCTCGGCGGCACGTCCGGTCGTGTGGTCGAGGAACTTCTGCTGGAGGTCGAAGATCTCGAGCTTGCCGTCGGGACCGATCCACTCGGCGATGTCGAGGCTGTAGTAGCCGACGCCGGGACCGATCTCGAGGATGCGCTCCCCCGCCTCGGGCCGCAGCACCGAGCGCAGGCGGGCGGGGGTGATGACCGGATGCGGCGCTTCGACCCAGAAGCGCTGGCCGTAGGGACAGGCCGAGGGGTTCTTGCGCCACCAGAGGGCAGCGCCAACGACTGCCGCCCCAGTCAGACCAATTGCCGCTCTAAGTCTCATTTGAGCGGCGCGCCCTCACGACTTGAGGGAAAAGCCGACGCGATGCTCGCCCGAATCAATGCGCAGGAACGACACCTTGCCGAGGTACACGGCGAGGGTGCCGTCCTCCGTCTTGACGTCGTGCCAGCCGCCCTTCTCGACCTGCTTACGCAGGTCGACCAGCTCGTCGTCGGTGAGCCGTACCGAGACGACCTGGCCGCCCTCGAAACCGATCTCCACACGCTGTGCCTCAGCCATCAGTGCTCTCCTTCTGCTGGTTCGACGATCTCGGTCAACACGCCACCGGTCGAGCGCGGGTGCAGGAAGGCGACCCGGCTGCCGCGGATGCCAACCCGGGCCTCGGCGTCGATCAGCTCGACCCCGCTCGCCACCAGCCGCTCGAGGGTCGAATCGATGTCATCGACCGCGTAGGCGACGTGGTGCAAGCCAGGGCCCTTGCGAGCGAGGTACTTGCCGACCGGGGTCTCGGGACCGAGTGGCGCCAGCAGCTCGACGTGGCCGTCGCCGACATCGAGCAGGACGGCCTCGACTCCTTGCTCCTCGACGGTCTCGCGATGGGCGAGCTCCATCTCGAAGCTCTTCCCGTAGAGCTCGATGCCCGCCTCGAGGTCCTCGACGGCGACGCCAATGTGATCGATCCTTGCAAACACGAGGCGGCAGTCTACGCGGCGTTCTCGGCACGAAGGATCTCGGCCAGGGCGGCGACGCCGACCTCGAGCTGCTCCGGTGTCGGCTCCTTGGTCGCGATCAAACGCTGAATCTCGCGTCCGGGCGTGTGAAAGGCCTCGGCGAGTGGGTCGCCGTGGTGCCGATCGCTCCAGGCGAACATCTCAACCGCGATCGAGGCGCCGGCGAGGCCGACGGCGGCACGCGCCACTGGCCCAGGCTTCTCGACCACTCGCTCCAGCAGCACCGTGCCGCCGGCCGAGAGCAGCATCATCGGGGTCAGCAGGTTGGAGCCACAGCGGTCATGCTCCTTGGGCACGCCGGCGGGGTCCTCGATGCCCTGCTCGTAGGCGGCGATCGCCTTGTGCTCGACCCCGTGGTAGGCGGCGAGGTCGCGATCGAGCAGCGCCACCGCGGCGGGCAGGGCGCCGATCACCTGCACGGTGCCCTCGCGCAGCGCCGAGCTGCCGAAGCGCTTGCGCAGCGCCGCGGTCGCCGTCAGCGTCGCCGCGATCGCGGCGAGGACGCGGAGGTCCTCGAAGGGCAGCCGCGCCGCCGGCAGGCGCCGCCGCACCAGCGGCAGCACGGCCAGCGCCTCGGCCAGTTTCAGCGGCCCGCGCAGGCCGGGCAGACGAGCGGCCAGCCCTGGCGCCAGCTCCGGCTTGGGCTCGGAGGCGACTTCGATTGAGCCGTCAGGCCGGCGCACCGCCGCGGCCCAGTGGGTCGGCCCGTGAATCAGCAGGCCGTTGCGCAGGGCCATTCCGCCAAGCCGAAGACGCTGCTTCTCCTCAGTGGCCATGCGATCACGATAGGCGGTCGGCGCCATCGGCATGCCAAAACGTCACACGTCTCCCGCCCCTGCCCCAAATACAGTGCCCCGCCCGTGGATCTTGCCCTGGTCGCGATCTGGTCCTTCCTCGTCGCCGTCGCCGGCGGGATCGCCGGATTGGTGCTCGGCAACCTGCGCCTGCCGCTGATCCTCCAGTTCTCCTCCTCCACCGCGGCCGGCGCCGGCGCCAACGTGGCGGTCAGCGCCGCCTCCGCCCTGACCGCCTCGATCGCCCACTGGCGCGGCGGCCGGATCGAGTGGCGGCTGTTCTGGCTGATGGCGCCACCGTCGCTACTCGGCGGCATCGCCGGCGGCCTCATCTCCGGACTGCTGCCGCAACGCCTGCTGCTGGCCGTAATCGCGCTCGTCGTCCTCTACGGCGCGTCTGAGCTGGTTCGCCACGTGCGCCGGCCGGCCCCCAAGAACCCGCCCAGCGGGGGGCGCTGGGTGGCGATCGTGATCGCCTTCGCGGTCGGCGTGCTCGGCGGCCTGGTCGGATTGATCCTCGGCACCCTGAGGCTGCCAGCGATGGTCAAGTGGCTGGGAACCACTCCGAAGGCGGCGGTGGGGACGAATGCCGCGACAGGAGTCGTGGTCGGAATCGGCGGGCTGCTCGGTCACCTCGCTGGCGGTGTCGACTGGAACCTGCTTGCCGCGGGCTGCGCCGGTGCGGTGCCCGGCGCCTACTTGGGGGCGCAGCTCACCGGTCGCCTCGACGACCAAGCCCTGCTCAAAACGATCGCCGCGATCCTCGTCGTCGCCGGCATCTCGCTGGGCATCCAGGCAATCCTCGGATAGAGCCGGGTCCGCACGCGGTGATTGCGCCCAGTGCAAGGCGCAATCACCGTCCCCCTGTATCCCCTTTTGAATCCCGACCGGAGGCCCCCAGTCCAGGCCTCCGGCCGGTGTATCGGCTCTCCCTGGCTCTAGCTTGGAAAGCCGCCCTCTGAAACACCCACTTCCTGGAGAAGTTGCGCCGTTCTCAGTGCTCGCGAATCCTCTTTCGCAAAGCCTCGAGACGGCCGCTCAGCTCGGCCTCGAAACCGCGGTCGGTGGGAGCGTAGAAGCGCCGGCCCTCGAGCTCCGGTGGAAGCAGCTGCTGGTCGCTCACGCCATCCGGCTCGTCGTGCGCGTAGCGGTAACCCTCGCCGCGGCCGAGCTTCTCGGCGCCGGGGTAGTGGGCGTCGCGGAGATAGTCCGGCGGGGTCTTGGCGCCGTGCTCGCGGACCTCGGCCCGAGCGGCGCCCAGAGCCTTGTAGGAGGCGTTCGACTTCGGCGCAAGCGCCAGGTAGACGGCCGCCTGGGCGAGGTTAAGGGCGCACTCGGGCAGGCCAACCCGGTCGACCGCGCGCGCCGCCGCGTCGGCAACCAGCAGCGCCTGCGGATCGGCGTTGCCGACGTCCTCGGAGGCGAGGATGACCATGCGGCGGGCGATGAAGCGCGGGTCCTCACCCCCCTCCAGCATCACCGCCAGGTAGTACAGCGAGGCGTCGACGTCGGAACCGCGCGTCGCCTTGATCCAGGCGGAGACGAAGTCGTAGTGGCGATCGCCGCTGCGGTCGTAGTCGAGCGCCTTGCGCTGTAGGGCGTCCTCGATCGCGGCGACGTCGACCGGCTCGCCGCGCGAGCGCTCCACGGCGCGCTCCAGCGCCGAGAGGGCGACGCGGGCGTCGCCGCCGCTGCGCTGGGCGAGCATCGCCAGGGCCGTGTCCTCGACCGGCGGCGGCTCGGGCAGGCCGCGCTCGGGGTCGGCGAGGGCGCGGCGCAGCAGCGTCTCGACCTGCTCGGGCTCGAGCGGGCGCAGCTCGTAGATCTGGCAACGCGAGAGCAAGGCCGAGTTGACCTCGAAGTAGGGGTTCTCGGTGGTGGCGCCGATCAGGGTCAGCAGCCCTTCCTCGACGGCGGGCAGGAGCGCGTCCTGCTGGGCCTTGTTGAAGCGGTGGATCTCGTCGAGAAAGAGCACGGTGTGGCGATCGCTGCCGGCGCGCCGCTCGCGCGCCCGCTCGATCACAGCGCGGATCTCGGCCCGCCCCGCGTTGACCGCCGACTCCTCCTCGAACGCCCCCTCGGCCCCGGCAGCAGCAATCCGCGCCAGCGTCGTCTTCCCCGCCCCCGGCGGCCCGTACAAGATCGCGCTGTGAGGATGCCCACCCTCGATCGCGGTACGCAGAGCGGAACCGGCCCCGAGCACGTGCTCTTGCCCCACAAGCTCATCCAAGCTCCGAGGCCGCATCCGCACGGCCAACGGCGCATCGGCAGCTGGGACCACGTCGACGTCGCGAGCGTCGCCTGTGTCAAAAAGACGGTCAGCCACCGCGGCCCAGTATGAGGGCATTGGGGGAGGTACCGACGTGCCTCCCCGCTGTTGCACGTCGGGACCTCCCCCAATGCCCTCCCTATTGAGATGCTTGAGACAAAATCCGTTTTTCTGTATCATCAGCCCATGGCCGAAACCGTCCTGCCCCACCCCGACGAAGTCCCCGAGCTGATCGCGAAGCCCGGCTCAGTGCTCTGGCGCTACGGCGGCGACGCCCGCCTGGTCGGCACCGGTGCCTACGCGATCCTGCTCCAGGTCGGCCACCCGACTGTCGGCGCCGGGGTCAGCGAGCACTCGGAATTCCGCGCCGATCCCTGGGGACGGCTCTTTCGCACCCTCGACTACTCCTACTCGATGACCTACGGCGGCCCCACCCTTGCCGCCGAGATGGGCAGGCGCATCCGCGAGATGCACAAGCACATCAAGGGGGTCAAGCCCGACGGCGAGCGCTACCACGCGCTCGAGCCCGAGGCCTACGCCTGGGTCCACGCCACCCTGGCGCACTCGATCGTGCGCGGCCACGAGCTGCTCGGCAGCCCGATCCCCGCCAACGAACTGGAGGACTTCTACGCTGACTGGCGGCGCGGCGGGCGCCTGATCGGCATTCGCGAACGCGACCTGCCGGCAACCTGGGCGGAGTTCGGCGACTACTTCGACCAGATGGTCGAGGAGCGCCTCGAGCGCACCGCCGCGGTCGACGAAGTGCTGGAAGCGCTGAAGGAACCAACCAGCCCCGAACTGCCCTTCCTGCCGGACGGGGTGTGGCGCATCGCCCGCATCCCGGCCTCGAGCCAGATCTCTCTGGTCACTGGCGGCCTGCTCGGGCCAAAGCTCCGCGAGCGCTACGGGGTCAGCTGGTCCCGCTCCAAGGAAGCCCAGCTGCGAGTCCTGGGCGCTGCCTCGCGAGCGGCGACGCCGCTCTTGCCGCACAAATTGCGCAACGTCGGACCGAGTTACCTGCGCTGGCGCCACGAGGCGATCGCCCGCGGCGACGCGGCCTCGCCGTCGCGCATCCCCGTCGCTGCGTAGTCCCCGTCTCATAAGGTTGGCCGAAATGGAAGTGGGTCCCTAGATGGCGGTCGAACCGCTCACCCTTCTCACCCACGCGGTCGGCTCCGATGCCGAGCCGCCCGACGACGCGACCAGCAACCGCATCCTCGACGCCACCCTCGAGCTGGCAGCCGCCTCGGGCGTGGAGCATCTGACCATGGACGCCGTGGCCCGCCGCGCCCACGTCGGGCGGATGACCGTCTACCGCCGCTTCGGCGACAAGCAGGCCCTGGTCGCGGCGCTTGGCGTGCGCGAGGGACGGCGCTGCCTCGCCGAGCTCGACGCCGCCGCCAGCATCGACGCGCCGATCGCCGAGCAGGTCGCGGCGGGCTTCGTCACCAGCCTTCGCCTCGCCCGCGAGCACCCGCTGCTCAGCCGGCTCGCCCGGCTCGAGCCCGAGACCGTGCTGGGCGCCCTCACCGAGGACGGCGGCGCCCTCTTCGTCGTCGCCCGCGGCTACCTCGGCCAGCGCCTGCGCGAATCCCAGCGGGCCGGCGTGCTCGGCCCGATCGAGGTCGACGAGGCCGCCGAGCTGCTGGTCCGGCTCGCGGTCAGCTTCGTGCTGATCCCCGAAAGCGTTCTTCCGCTCGAGGACGAGGACCGCGTGCGGCGGCTCGCCCACCAGCTGCTGGCGCCGATACTCGAAGGCTGATCGCTAAGCCGCGGCGTCCAGGACCGGCTCGCGCTCGGCCTGCTGCGGATCGATCGTCTCGACCGCACCGAAGCGGAGGTCAGATACGCGCTCGACCAGGCCCAACTCCATCTGGGCGATGCGCTCGTCCGAGCCGAGCAGGTGGACGGCGCGGGCGACTTCGCGCAGCAGGGTCAGCGGACGCAGGAAGCAGAGCGCCAACCGGGCCAGACGCGTGCGGGGAACGCCCAGCCGATCGGCCATCTCCTCGTCCATCCAGCGGCGGGCGAAGCCACCGACGTAGCGAGCCTTCAGCGCTCGCACCGGCCATTTCAGCGGGGGCGGCAACTTCGCCTCGAGCGGCAGCTCGATCCCGTCGTAGAGCAGCGCCCGCATCAGCTTCGGCGAGTCCTCATTGGGCCCCTCGTCGAGGGCCAGCGCCGTGTCCATCGTCTCCCGCGCCTCGCGATAGCTGCGGGGAAGCAGGTAGTCCGGGGTACCCATCAGCGCCGAGATCCAGGTCCACTGGTGGGTCATCGCCTCCAGCTCGGCCGGCGAGAAGCGCACCCCGAGGTCGTTCAGCGCCTTGACCGGAATCGTCATGAAGCCGCCGATCCCGGTCACCAGCGAGTCACTGGCGCTGATCGGCACGCCCCATTCCGGCCAGTCCCAGCTCGGGTCGGCGGCGAGGTGGGCACGAACCAGCGCGTGGACGAGGCGCAACCGCACGGTCGCGTGCATGCCCTCGGCGCCGGGATGCAGCGCCCCCGGCTTGGTCGCGACGGTGACCCAGCGCGATGTCTCCTGAATCCGCCGCGGCGCCATCTTCTCGAGGCGCCCGGTGGCGGCGAGCGGGCGGGTGAGCCGGGAGCTCTTGTAGCCGTAGGCCAGCGAGCCACAGATCAGCGCCAGGCCGAGGTTGAGGCCGCCGCTGCGCCAGTAGGCGTTGGCGCCGGCGTCGACAAGGTCGAGGTCGACCCACTCGGGCGGCCGCAGGGCCGGCGCGACCAGATCGGCCAGCTCCGCTGGGGCTCCCTCGACCGCGTCGGGGCCATTGTCGAGCGCCTCGTCGACCATCCGCCAGCCGGCGCCGCCGGGTAGATCCTTGAAAGAGGTGATGAGCCGGTCGGCGACAGGGTCGCCGTCGAACACGCCGCGGACGATCCGGTCGACCAGGTCTGGGTCGTGGTCGAGCTTGACCACGCCGATCCGTTGGGCGAGCGTCTCCGAGTAGGGCGGCGGCGAGGAGACCGGCGCCTCCTGGGTATTGGCAAAGCGCACGGCTAAGCCGCCGAGAGGACAGGCTCAAGCTCCGCCTCGCTCGGCTCGAGCGTCTCCACCGAGCCGCCGCCACGGGCGTTGGCGATCCATTCCATCAGCGCCATCTCCATCTGGGCGATGCGCTCGTCGGAGCCGAGCAGGTGGCTGGCGCGGGCGAGTTCACGGGTCAGGGTGAGCGGCCTCAGCAGAGGAGTCAGATAGGTCAGCCGGGTGTTGGGAACGCCGAGCTGATCGGCCACCTCGTCGTCCATCCAGCGGCGGGCGAAGCCGCCGATGAAGCGCGCCTTCAGCGCCCGCGCCGGGCGCCGGGCGAGGCGCGGCAGCCGTTGTTCGAGCGGGAATTCAGTGCCGTGGTAGAGCAGCGCGCGCATCAGCTTCGGCGAGTCCTCGTTGGGCCCGTCGTTGAGAGCCAGGGCCACGTCCATGGTCGTGCAGGCCTCTTCGTAGGAGCGTGGGATGAGCTGATCGGGCACCCCCATCAGCGAGGCGACCCAGGCCCACTGGTGGGTCATCGCCTCCAGCTCGGCCGGCGAGAAGCGCACCCCGAGGTCCCGCAGCGCCCGCATCGGCATCGACATGAAGCCGCCGATCGCCGTCACCAGCGAGTCGCTGGCGCTGATCGGCACGCCCCACTCGCCGATGTCCCAATCGGGCATGTCGAGCAGGTGGGCGCGAACCAGTGCGTGGACGAGGCGCAGCCGCACGGTCGCATGCACGCCCTCGCCGCCGGGGCGCAGGCCGCCCGGCCGAGTCGCCACCGCAACCCAGCGCGAGGTCTCCTGCAGCCGCCGCGGTGCCATCTTCTCGAGGCGGCCAGTGGCGGCAAGCGGACGGGTGAGCCGGGCGCTCTGGTAGCCGTAGGCCAGCGAGCCGCACATCAGCGCCAGGCCGAGGTTGAGGCTGCCGCTGCGCCAGTAGGCGTTGGCGCCGGCGTCGACGAGGTCGAGATCGACCCACTCGGGCGGCTGCAGGGCCGGCGCGACCAGATCGGCCAGCTCCGGGGGCGCTCCGGCGACCGCGTCGGGGCCATTGTCGAGCGCCTCGTCGACCATCCGCCAGCCGGCGCCGCCGGGTAGATCCTTGAAAGAGGTGATGAGCCGGTCGGCGAGCGGGTCCCCTTCGAACACTCCCATCGCCAAGCGATCGACCAGCTCGGCGTCGTGGTCGCGCTTGGCGGCGACGATCTGCCGCGTCAGCGTCTCGGAAAGTGGAGGCAAAGAGGACATCGTTGTATCCTGATTGTACGCGAGCCGGCGGCGACTGCGCAGGCAGCCGTCCCGCACCGGGTTTCGGGCCATCGCTGCCACACTGAAGACGTGAGCCGAACCGCCACAGGCGTCTACGGAGGACAGTCCGCCGAGCAGCGCCGCAGCGAGCGGCGCGCGCAGTTGCTCGAGGCCGGGCTCGACCTGATCGGCACCCAGGGCTGGGCGGCCACGACCGTGCGCGGCGTCTGCTCGCAAGCCAAGCTGACCTCGCGCTTCTTCTATGAGAGCTTCGACGACCTCGATGCGCTCGCCGTGGCGGTCTTCGACCAGGTGGTCGAAGACGCGACCGCGCAGGTGCTCGACGCCGTCGCGGCAGCCCCCGCCGACGATCCGCAGGCGCAGGCGAGGGCGGCGATCGACACCTTCGTGCGGGTGCTAACCGACGACCCGCGCCGGGCCCGTGTCACCTTCGTCGAGGCGCTGGGGAGCGAGGCGCTGCTCGAGCGCCGGCTGGCGACGATGAGCAACTTCGCCCAGCTGATCGCCGCCCAGGCCCGCGCCTCCTTCGAGCCGCCGGCGACCGAAGACCCTCTCGTCGACCTGACCTCGAGGCTGCTCGCCGGCGGCCTCGCCGAGCTGCTGATCACCTGGTTGCAGGGTGAGATCGAGATGGAACGCGAGCAGCTGATCGACGACTGCGTCGCCCTCTTCGTCGCCACCGCCGAGAGCGCCGTCGTGATCGCTCGCCAGCGCAACGGCGCCTGAAGAGCCGGCCGACGGGCCTGAAACGTGTCTATATGTCACGTTTGCGGCCCATCGACCTACAATCGAGCGATGGAGAGCGCTACGCAGAGCCCAGCCGTCCCGTCCACCCTCGAGTCCTTCAACCCCGCCACCGGTGAGCTGGTCGGCTCGGTCGCGACGATCACGCCCGCGCAGGTGCAGGGAGTGGTCGACGACGTCGCCCGCATCCAGCCCGCCTGGGCGGAGCTGTCGCTGAGCGACCGCGCCCGCTACATGCGCCGCGCCGCCGACGCGCTGCTCGACGAGATCGACGAGATCGCCGAACTGCTCGTCAACGAGCAGGGCAAGCCGCGCGCCGAGGCCTACACGATGGAGCTGCTGCCGACCGTCGACGCGCTGCACTGGTGCGCCAAGGCCGGACCGAAGATCCTCGCCGACGAGAAGGTGCGGATGAGCCAGGCCTTCCTGGCAACCAAGAAAGGTCGCTTCTCCTACGAGCCGATCGGCGTCGTCGGCGTGATCGCACCCTGGAACTACCCCTGGTCGATCCCCTTCGGCGAGGTCGCGATCGCGCTGATGGCGGGCAACGGCGTGGTCTTGAAGCCGGCCAGCCTGACCCCGCTTTTGGGCGAGGCGATCCGCCGCGTCTTCGAGAAGGGCGGCCTGCCCGAGGGGCTGATCCGGGTCGTCCACGGCGGCGGCGCGGTCGGCGATGCGCTGGCCAAGTCGAGCGTCGGCAAGGTCTTCTTCACCGGTTCAGTTGACGTCGGCCGGATGGTCGGCGAGGTCTGTGCCACGCGACTGAAGGGATCGGTGCTCGAGCTCGGCGGCAAGGACCCGATGATCGTCTGCGCCGACGCCGACCTGCCAAACGCGATCTCCGGGGCCGTCTGGGGCGGCTTCGCCAACGCCGGCCAGACCTGCTCGGGGATCGAGCGCGTCTACGTCCTGCGCGAGGTCGCCGAGCGCTTCGTCGAGGGTGTCCGCCGCGAGACCGAGCGGCTGCGCCTCGGCAATCCGATGCAGTGGGAGACCGAGATCGGCCCGATGACCTCCGAGGGCCAGTACGAGATCGTCGTCGACCTGATCGAAGACGCGGTCGCCTCCGGGGCGACCAAGCTCTGCGGCGGCCCCACCGACGTCGCCGACCTCCCCGGCAAGTACGTCGCCCCGACCGTACTGACCGGGGTGACGCACGAAATGCGGATCATGAACGAGGAGGTCTTTGGCCCGGTGCTGCCGATCGTCGTCGTCGACTCCGAGCAGGAAGCAATCGACCTCGCCAATGACTCCGAGTTCGGTCTCGGCGCCTCGGTCTGGACCAAGGACCGCCAGAAGGGCGAACGGATCGCCCGCCAGATCGAATCCGGCATGGTTTGGATCAACGACCACTCCTTCAGCCACGGCGCCTGCCAGTGCGCCTGGGGCGGCGTTAAGGACTCCGGCGTCGGCCGCTCACACTCCAAATTCGGCTTCTACGAGTGCGTCAACGTGAAGATGAATGCCTGGGAGCCGGGCCTCACCCGCGACTTCTGGTGGCATCCCTACGACCGCACGCTTGGTGAGGCGGTGCAGGCGTCGGCCAAGCTTCTCTACGGCAAGGGCGCGGTGCGCAGCAAGGCGTTGCGCGAGGGCGCCATACCTCTGCTCAAGGTAGGCCGCCGCACTCTCCGTAAGCGGCGCGGCTAAAAGCGATCGTCTCGGCAGGGGCTTCGCTTAACTTTTTCGAGGGCGGCGATTGCTGGCGCCCGGAGGTGCGGTCGCGAAAAAGTACAAGACGCTTCACCCCTGCCGAGACGATCGCTTACGAGGCGATTAGCTGCTTCAGCTCGAAGAGGCCGTCTGCCTCGAGTTGGCGGAGGCGCTCGTAGTCGGCTTGTAGCCGCTCACGGTCGGTGCCTACGAGGTAAAGCATTCCGGGACACGTAAAGAGGTCGATTGTTCGTTGCAGCTGCTGGCCTTGCTCGAGCATTGCGATTGAGCCGGCGAAGGTGGGTAGGCGCTCGATCTCGTGCAGACCGTCGGTGGAGACGATGCGGCCCTCGTGTTGGGAGATCAGCATTACGCAGTAGGCGGCGGCCGTCAGCTCGTAGGGCTGAGAGGCGCGGCGGGCTACCGAGCTGGGGTCGAGGTAGGCCTCGGCGGTGACGGTTGGGTGACTCGGCGTGCAGCGGTCGATCACGTCGTCGCGGACCGAGCCGTGCATGCGGGCTCCCGACTCGACTAGAACCGGGCCGCTCGCGGTCAGCATCACCTCGGTGTGTGCTGGGCCGAAGCGGATGCCGAGCGCGTCGAGCACCTGTTCTACATAAGGGCCGACCTGGTCCTGCCTCTCACCGTGGCGCGACAGCAGCTCCTCGTAGTCGTAGACCAGGTTGCCGGCGATGCGTCGCTTGTTGTCCTGCCAGATCTCGGAGATGTGGTGGACGCCGTCCCAGCTAATCGAATTAAAGAAGAGCTGCGTGCCGCTGAGCAGCTCCTGGACGAGCAGCTCGCGGTTGGCGCCGCGCAGCGCGTTTGGGCGGCCGAGCAGCGCCGCGAAGGCGGCCTCGATCGCGGCCGGGTCCTCGCAAAGCGAGACGCCGTCGGTGCCGGCGCTGTCGAGCGGCTTGACCACCACCGGCCACTCGTCCCGATCCTTCGCCCAAGCGGCCGCCTCGCCGGCGTCGCCCGTCTTCAGCTCCTCGACCGCACGCAGGCCAGCGGCGCGCAGGGCCCCCGCCATCGCGTGCTTGTCGCGGCGCGCCTGGCTCAGCGCCGTGCCGTTGGAGGGCAGCCCGAGCCGCTCGCTGAGCGCGTCGGCGAGCGGCACCCCGGGCTCGGAGCCGACGACGACGAAGGTCGGATCGTGGCTCGCGAGCTGGGCCAGGGTGACCTCGAGGTCGCCGTCGTGGACGATGTTGGCAGCGAAGTGCTCGGCGCGGAACGAGCGCAGGTAGAAGTCCGGCATCCGCGGGCTGCTCTGCACGTGGACGACAGGCAAGTCTGCCGCGTCGAAACGCGGGGCCAATTTGGCCCCGGTCGAGTAAGCATCGACGATGACGGCGGCGCTCATGCGGTGGCCACGAGCACGAGGCGATCCTCGGGGCGCTTCGTGCTCTTGGCGAAGTCGCCATAGCGCTCGACGCCATGGAAGCCAGCTTCTTCGACCATCCGCCGCAAGTCCTCCGCCTCGTACATGCGGATGCGCGAGTCGACGACGTCGTCGCCGAGCTCGTAGCGAACGTGCAGCATCCCGGTCGAGAAATCGACGTCGAGCGTCTCGGTGACGCCATTGGTCTCGCGAACGACGACCCCCTCGTCGGTTTTGAGCCGGTGGCGCGAGCGCTCCAGGTCGGAGAGCTGCATGACCATCCGGCCGCCGGGCTTCAACGCTCCGTGAAAAGCCCGCAGCATCACCATGTCCTCGGCCTCGGTCTCGCCGTAGCCGTAGCTCGAGTACATGCTGACCAGGGCGTCGAAGGGACCGACCCCGTCCGGCAGCGGCCGCAGCAGATCGGCGACCAGGTAGACCGGGCCCGGACAACGGCGTTCGGCCTCGGCGACCGCCACCGGTGAGATATCGACCCCGACGGCGTCACAGCCGTGTTCGAAGAGAGCGGCGGCAAAGCGGCCGAAGCCACAGCCGGCGTCGAGGACCTTCGAACGCGGCGTCAAGCCGATCAGCTCGACGACCTGGGCGGCGTCCTCGCGGGTCGTGTCATAGCTGCCGAGGCGCTCGGCGACGCGCATGAACGCCGGCCCGTAATTGTCGGTCTCGTTCAGCAGCGGAGCATGATCACTCACAATTTTCTAAGCGTACCTCGAAGGTACCGCGAGCGCGAGGGGCGCCGGCCCGCTGCCGGCCGGCGCCCCAGAGCAGGAGGCGGCTCAGCCGCCGGCGATTTCGACCGTCTTCGAGATCGCCCCGCCGCATTGCGAGACCGGCCCAGCCGGAGAGAACGGCTTCACTTCGGCGTAGACCACGGCCGGGATCTTGATGTTTTCGTTGAGTTCGTCGAGGTCGGCCTTCCAGTTGCCGTTGGCCTTCGACTTGACGCGGCTGAGGACGCCGTTGCCCTTCTGCTTGAGGACGACGGTCCGTTCGCCGACGCAGCTCGGGTTGGCGGCCTTGACCTTGCCCTGGTAGCCGACGGCCCCGATCGTCACTTCCGTCTTGACACTGGCGGTCTGTCCGGGACCGGCCGCTCCGGCCGGGATCGCCACCAGTGCCGCAACTGCCAGCGCCAGCACCGCGAGCGCCCCTGCCTTCTTGGTCCTACTCATTCGTCCCTCCTATTGAGATGTGCCGCGGCAGCCTAGAGGTCAGAATCCCGCCGGTGACGGCCGCTCAGGCGACAGGCGAACCAGCGCTGAGCCTCGCTGGGCTGCGCCGCGACTACGGCGAACGCACGGCGCTGGAGGGCATCGACCTTGAGCTTGCCCACGGCGAGACCCTGCTCGTGCTGGGGCCCAACGGAGCGGGCAAGACAACGCTGCTGCGCATCCTCGCCACCCTGCTGCGCCCCAGCGGCGGCGAGGTGCGGGCGCTGGGCTGCGCGATCCCGGCCGAGACCTGGAAGCTGCGCGGCCGGATCGGCTTCCTCGGCCACGAGCCATTGCTCTACCGCGATCTCAGCGGCCGCGAGAACCTGCGCTTCCACGCCCGCCTGCACGGGCTACAAGGAGATGGCGCCGAGGCGCGGATCGAGGCGCTGCTCAGCGCCGTCGCAATGGAGCGGCGTGCCGAGGAGCGCGTCGCCGAGCTCTCCGCCGGGATGCGCCAGCGGCTGGCGATCTGCCGCTGCGTGCTGCACGAGCCGGAGCTGCTGCTGCTCGACGAGCCCGACTCCAACCTCGATGCCAAGGGGCGCGAGCTGGCGCGAGGGCTGATCGGCCCGGCCCCTGATCGCACCCGCGTAATCGTCAGCCACGACCCGGAGCGCTTCGAGGCGGAAGCCGACCTGGTGCTGCGACTGGAAGCCGGCGGCCGGATGGTGGCCGAGTGAGCGCGCCGCGCGTAACGCCGACTCGCTCCGCCTTCGCGGCGATCCTCGGCAAGGATCTGCGCGCCGAGCTGCGCACCCTGCAATCGCTGCCGGCGATGGCGCTCTTCGCCACCACCACCTTCGTCATCTTCCGTTTTGGGCTCGACCGCACCAGCCTCTCCGGCAGCCTCGCCTCCGGGGTGCTCTGGGCGACGCTGCTCTTCGCCGCCCTGCTCGGCGTCAACCGCCTCTTCGTCGCCGAGCGGGAGGAGGGCGGCTTCGACGCAATCCGGCTCGCCCCGATCGACCGCACCGCCCTCTTTGCCGCCAAGGCGGCGGCGCTGCTCGTCTACCTGCTCGTCCTCGAGCTGGTCGTCGTGCCGATCTTCGCCCTCTTCTTCCTCGACTCGGCGACAGCGCTGGCTCCGCTCGCCCTCGTTCTCCTCCTCGCCGACCTCGGCATCGCCGCCACCGGCACGCTGATCTCCTCGATGGCGGTCCACTCTCGCGCGCGCGATCTGCTCGGCCCGCTCGTCCTCCTCCCCCTCGTCGTGCCGCTGATGATCGCCGCGACGGGCGCGACCGAGCCGCTACTGGCCGTGGGCGGTCCCGGTTACGAGCGCTTCGGCACCTGGCTGGCGGTGCTCTCCCTATACGATCTGATCTTCCTCCTGGTCGGGTACGCGGTCTTCGACTTCCTCTTGGAGGATTAGCGCGCAGGCCGCTCCACACCGCGAGAAACGCATGTACGGCAAAGGACTGAGACCCCTCTCGATCGCGACCGTCGTGGCAATCGCCGCCGCGCTCTCGCTTGTCTTCTTCTACGCCCCGCTCGACGCCGACCAGGGCTTCATCCAGAAGATCTTCTACCTGCACGTGCCGCTGGCGATCACGGCGCTCGTCGGCTTCATCGTCGGTGGCGTCTTCGCCGTCCTGCACCTGCGCAGCGGCAACCGGCGCTGGGACGCCTACTCCTACGTCTCGATCCACATGTCGGTGATCTTCGGGGTCGCCGTGCTGATCACCGGCGCGATCTGGGCCAAGGCCTCTTGGGGGCACTGGTGGGTCTGGGACGAGCCGACCCTGGTCAGCTTCCTAATCGTCTTCCTGATGTACGCCACCTACTACCCCTTCCGCTACGCGATCGAGGACCCCGAGCGCCAGGCCCGCTACGCCTCCGTCTTCGCCGTTACCGCCGGCGCCTTCGTGCCGCTCAACTTCATGGCCGTGAGAATGGCCGAGAGCCTCGTCCACCCGCGTACCTTTGGCACTGCCAACGGCGGGCTGCCGGGCTCGATGATGCTGACCTTCCTCGTCTGCCTGGCCGCGATAGCGCTGCTCTGGGTAACCCTGGTCAAGCTCGAGCTGACCGCGAAGAGCGCCTCGGGGCAGCTGAAGCGGCTGCGCCGCGCCCTCGACGCGCCGACCCCGGGGGCTGGCTCGCGGATCGCCCCGGAGGTGAGCTAGTGGACTTCCTGCCGCTGGCCGCTCCGGCGCTACCGCTCGACGAGGCGGGCAAGTACGTCGCCGGCGCGTATCTGGTCTTCATGGTCCTGATCGTCGTTTACGTCGCGATCATGGCGGCCAAACTCCAGCGCATCGAGCGCGAGCTGCGCGAGCTCGCTGGCTTCGCCGAGCACCGCGCCAACGGAGAGGGAGCGCCGGCCGATCGCGAGGAGGTCGGCGCCGATGTCTGAGCTGCTCGCCCTCGGCGTCTCCCACAAGACGGCGCCGCTCGATCTGCGCGAGCGGCTCTCGCTGACCGAGGGTCGCGCCGCCGGCGCCCTGCGCGAGCTGACCGACGTCGCCGGCATCCACGAGGCGGCGGCGATCTCGACCTGCAACCGCACCGAGCTCTACCTCGTCGTCTCCGACCCGGTCGAGGCCGAGTCGACTGCGCTCGGCGTG
>Ga0164241_10001089_pt1 | contig 36982 bp, 35 predicted proteins | sample OricomyardsoilBY_FD_108780 | JGI IMG/M metagenome (GOLD analysis project Ga0164241, IMG submission 108780) | Backyard soil microbial communities from Emeryville, California, USA - Original compost - Back yard soil (BY) | ecosystem: Environmental > Terrestrial > Soil > Unclassified | place: USA... | reverse complement strand
TCCTCGACCTCGGGCAGCACCGCGACGGTGGCCGTCGACGTGTGGATGCGCCCCTGCGACTCGGTCGCGGGCACGCGCTGGACGCGGTGGGTGCCGCCCTCGAACTTGAAGACCGAGTAGGCGCCGTCGCCCTTGATCGCGAAGGTGTACTTGCCGTCCCCGATGTCCATCGCCTCGGTCGCGTACCCGAGCCGCTCGGCGTACTTGGTGAGCATCCGGTAGACGTCGCCCGCCCAGAGGCCGGCCTCCTCGCCCCCGGCCCCGCCCTGGATCTCGACGATGACGTTCTTGTCGTCGTTGGGGTCCCGCTCGACCATGGCCAGGCGGATCTCCTCCTCCAGCTCCTCGATGCGCGCGCGGGCCGTGGCCAGCATCTCGCGGACCTCGGGATCCTCGTCCTCGTCCAGCAGCTCCTGGGCGCCGGCCGCGTCGTCGGTCGCCCGGCGCCAGTCCCCGGCGAGCTTGGCCGCCGGCTCCAGGCGCGCGTACTCGCGCCCGACGTCCGCGTAGCGCGTACGGTCGTTGATGACGTCGGAGTCGGTCATCTGCGTTCCGAGCTCCGCGAAGCGGGCTTCGATCTGGTCGACGAGGGATTCGATCATGCGACCTCCAGTGTAGGTGGGCCTACCCGAAGGCGAAGCCCTGGCCGCGATACGTCGGCGCGACCTCCACCACCTCGTCGCCCGCGACGAGGTGCACGCGGTCGATGCGCTCCAGCGGCTCCCCGGCCTTGGTCGGCCGCAGCCACACGCGATCGCCCACGGCCAGGCCGTCGGCCGCGACCCCGAGCAGCGGTGTCTGCGCCTCCCCCGCGCCCTCGCGTCCGTCGAGCCGCAGGCCGGGCGGGAACCACGGCGTGGGCAGCCGGTCGGGGCCCGCCGGGCCCGAGGCGACCCAGCCGCCGCCCTGGGCGGTGACCACGCCGGGGCCGGGCCGGCGCACGACCGGGACCACCACGAACAGCGCGGGCACCGGGGAGAACGCGCGGTAGGCGTCGAAGAGCGTGGAGGCGAGCAGCCCCGAGCCGGCGGCCACCTCGGTCACGGCCGGCTCGGCCGCCGAGGACTCCAGCGAGCCCGTGCCGCCCGCGTTGACGAGCAGCGCGTCGCGCGCCGGCGCGCCGGGCACCCGAGCGACCGCGTCGACCGCCGCCGCGCGGCGCAGCGCGATCTCCGCCCGCGAGCGGCGCTGCAGCGCCCGCAGCCCCACGCCCCGCGCGCGCCGCCCGGGCGGGACGTCGCCGAGCCCGGCGATCTGCGCCTCGTAGCCCATCAGCCCGAGCAGCTCCAGCCCCGGTCGGCGCACCACCTCGGCGGCCAGCGCCGCGATCTGACCCGGCGTGTGCAGCGGCGAGCGACGGACGCCGATGCGCATGCGGCCCCCCGCGATCGGCAGGGAGGCGTCGAGCTCCAGCACGACCGGCACCGTCGCGGCCCCGGGCGCGCCGGCCCCGCAGGCCGCCAGCACGTCGAGCTGCGCGACGTCGTCGACCATCACCGCCACCCGCGCGCCGTGGTCGCGGGCCGCCCCGGCGCACAGCGCCGACAGCGCCGTGCGGTCGACGCTCGGGTAGGCGACGACGACGTCATCGGAGATCCCGCTGGCCACCAGGTGCAGCGCCTCGGGCAGCGTCAGCGCCAGGATCCCCTGGTAGCCGGGTCGCGCCAGCACTCGGCGCAGCAGCGACGGGACGCGGACGGACTTGCTCGCGACGCGGATCGGCGTGCCGCCGGCGCGGCGCACGAGGTCGGCGGCGTTCGCGTCGAAGGCGTCGAGGTCGACCACCGCCAGCGGCCCGTCGAGGCCGGCGACGGCCCGCTCCAGCCGCGCGTGCTGGCGCGGGTCGGGCACGACCGGGGCCGGGTGGTCCGGGCTCACGCGCCGCCGGGGCTCACGGCCGGGGGCCGTTGGTGTCGAGGAAGAGCACGGGCCCCGAACCGTACGCCCCCGCGGCGTTCATGCGCAGCAGGTGCCCGAAGGCCTTGGCCGTGTAGACGGGGTCGAGGTCCAGGCCCCACCGCGCGTCCGCCAGCGCTGCGGCCGCCGTGCCCTCCTCCGTCGCGTGCCCGTACCCGGCGCCCAGGGCATCGCGGTCGAGCAGCACCTCGTCCTCCCGCGGGACGGCGCGCCCCGGGACGACCGCCCCGCGGCGGCGCAGCTGGCCGGCCATGCGCGCGGTCAGCCGCACGACGCGGCGGGCGTCGATCGGCAGCGCGTCGCTGACCACCACCCCCTCGACCCGCACGTCCGGCAGCCCGGCGAGCCGCAACCCGAGCAGCAGCCCGGCCATCGTCCCGCCCGTTCCCACCGCGCACACGATCGTGCCCGGCTCGGGCAGCGCGCCGTCGCGGACCTGCTCGGCGAGCTCGAACGCAACCTCGACGTAGCCCAGCGCCCCCAGCGGGGACGAGCCGCCGGCCGGCAGGAAGTACGCGCGGCGGTTGCGCAGCAGCAGCCACGGCGCGGTCAGCGCGGTGCGCAGCGGAGTGCGGGTGCGGTGCACGGCGGTCGCGCTCTGCTCCAGGCGGGAGAGGTTGGCCGCCACGTGCGCGTCCACGGGCTGGTCGACCACCGCGACCACCGTCTGGAGGCCGTTGTCCCGGGCGTAGCGGGCGGTGGCCAGGCCGTGGTTGGTGCCCAGCGCCCCGAACGTGAGGACGGTGCCGCGGCCGCGCCGCCGCGCGTCGGCCAGGGTCCACTCCAGCTTGCGCACCTTGTTGCCGCCCCAGCCGCCGTCGCCGTACTCCCCCTCGGCCTTGACCCACACCGGCGCGGCGGGCGGCCCCTCGTCGAGCAGCAGCCGCACCGAGGTGGGGCCGTGTCCCAGCGGGAGGTACGGCAGCGTCTCGGTGAGCGCGGGCGCCCAGCGGTGCAGATGGGGCTGGGTCACGCGGGCGGTCCGAGGATCTGGCGGACGTAGCCGTTGGTGAACACGCCCGCGGGATCCAGCCGCGAGCGGACGGCCTGGAAGCGTGCCCATCCCGGGTAGTCGGGCGCGAGGTCGGCCGCGGTGCGGAAGTGGCGCTTGCCCCAGTGCGGGCGCCCGCCGAGCTCGCGCATGATCGCCTCCACGTCACGGAAGTACGGCTGCCACTCCATGCCGCGGTACACGTGGACGGCGACGTAGCCGGTGTCGCGGCCGCCCGCCGGCGACAGCAGCGCGTCGTCGCCCGCCACCGTCCGCAGCTCCAACGGGAAGTTGGTGGGCAGCCGGCGCCGCTCGATCATGTCCAGCACCGCGCGGGCGGCGGTGATCAGGTGCTCGCGCGGCAGCGCGTACTCCATCTCGTTGAACCGCACGAGGCGCGGCGTGGCGAACACGCGGTAGGAGCGGTCCACGAGCAGCGGGCCGGCGCCGAAGCGCGTGACCGCCCGGTTGATGGTGGGGATCAGCTTCGGGACCCCGCGCCCGAGCATCGAGAAGGCGGACAGCGCGCCGTTCTTCAGCACCACGTCCTCGGCCCAGGCGTGGGCGCGGCCGCGGGGCCGGGGCGGTCCGTCGACTCGGTCGTTGGTGCGGGTGATGACGTTGCGCGCGTACGGGAAGGCCCACGTCTCGAAGTGGTCGTGGGCGGCGGCGCGGTCGAAGAACGTCTCGAAGACGTCGGCCCGGGACTCCACGGCGTCGCGGCCGCTGAGGACGAACGCGGGCACCGCCTGCAACGTCACGGCGGTGACCACGCCGAGCGCGCCCACCGACACGCGAGCGGCACGCCATGCGTCCCCGCCGTCGGGCCCGTCCGCGGTCAGCTCGTGCACCGTGCCGCCCCCGTCCACCAGCTGGACGGCGGTCAGCCCCGCGGACAGGTTGCGCAGCGTCGCGCCGGTCCCATGGGTCCCGGTCGCGGTGGCGCCGGCGATGGTCTGCACGTCGATGTCGCCCAGGTTCTCGAAGGCCAGCCCGTGCTCCCACAGCGCGTCGCTGATCTGCCCCAGCGTCGCGCCGGCCTGCACCCGCACCAGCCCGGTGGCCCGGTCGACGTCGACCACGCGGGCCATCCGCTCCAGCGACAGGAGCGTGCCGTCGGTCAGCACCGTGGGCGTGAACGAGTGGCCCGCGCCGGCGACGCGGACGGTCCGTCCGGCCTGCGCGGCGGAGGCGACGGCCTCGGCCACCTCGGTGACGCTGGACGGCGCGACGCGCTCGGCCGGGACGCACGCCTCCCCACCCGACCACGTCCTCCAGACTCCCCTCGTGTCTCTCACGCGCGGGAGCCTAGGGAACCGGCCGGTCAGGCGGCGGCTGCGCGCCACAGCGGATCGACGTCCTCGCGCGGCGTCACGCCACCACCTCCACGCCGAGCAGGTCCTCGGCGGTCAGGGAGCCGGGCTGCTCGACCGCCAGCACCGCATCCATCGCGGCGATCGCGACCGCCAGCTGGTCGAGGTCCGGCTCACGGGTGGTGAGGCGCTGGAGCTGCAGCCCCGGCCACATCACGACCTGCACCCAGCGCTGAGCCCGGTTGCGGCCCGCGAACTTGATGATCTCGAACGAGATGCCCGCGATCAGCGGCACGCCGACGATCCGCGTGAGCACCAGCCAGTACCAGGCCGGCAGGCCGATCGGCGCGAACACGAAGATCGCCACGATCATCACGATGAGCAGGAAGCTGGTGCCGCACCGTGGATGCAGGCGGGAGAAGCGCTGCGCGTTCTGCGGCGTCAGCGGCAGCTCCGCCTCGTAGCACGAGATCGTCTTGTGCTCCGCTCCGTGGTACTCGAACACCCGGCGCAGGTCGCGCATCCGCGACAGCGCCCACAGGTACCCGAGGAAGATCGCGGTGCGCACGACCCCCTCCACCAGCCAGAACAGCAGCGCGGAGTCCAGCCAGTCCTTGGCGAGGCTCGTCAACCCGACCGGGACGACGAAGAACAGCCCGATCGCCAGGGCCAGGGCCAGGACGATCGTCCCCGCCCAGGCTCCGTTGGAGATCGACTCCTCGTCCTCGCCCAGCTGCGCGTTGGCGGAGATGCCCAGCGCCTTGAAGCCGATGACCAGCGACTCCCCCAGGGCGACGACGCCGCGCACGATCGGCCAGCGCAGCACGCGATGGCGCTTCAGGACGGAGACGAGCGGGAAGCTGCGAACCCGGATCGGGCCGAGCGCGGCCTCCCCCGGCTTGAGGAGGCCGTCCTTCAGCTGCTCGGGGAGCGGCGTGCGGACGGCGACGGCCCAGGTGGACACGCCGCGCATCATCACGCCCTCGAGGACGGCCTGGCCCCCGACGGGAGCGTCGCGCGTGGCGGCGAGCTCTCCGTCGTGGAGCCGTTGGACGTCAGCCACGGGAAGGTGGCTGCGTGCGTGCTAGTTGTCCGACGGGTTCGCGGGCGCCTTGGCGGCGGCCGCAGCGCGACGACGGAACCGCTCGACGCGGCCACCCGTGTCCATCAGCTTCTGGCGACCCGTGTAGAACGGGTGGCAGTTGGAGCAGACCTCGACCCGGATCTCGGGCGTGGTCGAACGCGTCGTGAACTCGTTGCCGCACGTGCAGGTGACGTGCGCTTCGACGTACTGGGGATGGATGTCGGTCTTCATATCTGTGTCCAGTCGTACTTCGGGCGGCCATCAAGTGTAGCGAGCCGGGGATTCCGGCCGCAGCGGCCTCGTTCCGGGCCCGTTGCGGCCAGGACCGCTCCCTCGATCTCCGCCAGCCGATCAGACTGCGACCGTCAGTACATCTTCGATCGGGCCGTCCTCCACCGCTGTGCGCATGCTCCGCCGGGCAAGCGGGCGCGCGCCATCGCCGACCTCGAGCCGGCTGAGTCGTGCCTCGGAACCGCTGACGAGCCTTTGGAGATCTGCTTCGCGCTTTTCGGAGACCCGGCGAGACCTCACGCTCTCCGCCCGCAGCTGGAGCACCATCTCGCGAAGCAGCTGCGTCTCATCCTCAAGCTCAGACTTTCGACGATCCGATCGTTCCCGGATCAGGTCGAGCTCGGATCGAAGCATGCGCAGCTCCGCCTCAAGGGCGGTCTCGTCGCGTTCAGAGCCCGCGTCACCCGACACCGGCATCGTGGCAGCGCCCGGACGAAGGGCTCTCCACGAGAAGACCATCAGCGCGACACCGGCAACAACGAAGTAAGCGACGATCCCGACCGTCATCAAATCGACTCCTTGGATGTGTAGTTCATCGTTCATGCTCCAACGTCGGCCCTGCACACCACACCGCGATCAACGCGAACGCGGCGCCGATGACTGTCACCACAGCTCCCCCGATCGTAGCAGCGTGCTCGGAGAATTCGTGATGGGAAATAGCTTGTGCAGAGAAGTAAGCAGCGAATGCGTAGCACGGCCCAACGAACGCGACCGATGCCATCAGACCAACGATCGCCGCGTTCAGGCCCTGGGCCTGACGGGCCGCCATCAGGCTGATGCACCCCACCATGCCCGCGTTCCCTCCTGCGAAGAACAGTTCACCGTGTCGAATCGCGTCGCCAGCGGATTCGTCCTGCGCGAGCAGGAACGCCGCGGTCAGGCCGACGGGCAGCGCAATGCCCACGATGACAGCGGAGAAGACCCCTTGAAGGAAAAAGGATTGCGTGCGCGTCACAGACGCACCCGGAGCCTGGCTCATCCCGCCCCCGGAGCGCGGAGGCCGTTGAGCACACGCGGATCGGCGTCTCGATAGAGGTCGGCCTCACGCCCCTTGGCCGCACGCGTCGAAGCGGCCTCCCGGACGAAGAACTGCGGGTCCTTCTCGGTCGAGATGGTTGCGTAACACCACTTCCCCGCCGGACGAACCGAGATGACCGCGTAGCGGTTCCCACCGATCTCGCGCTCCGCAAGCCTCAGCCACGGAAACGGGTTGGGATCGATGTTGTCCTTCAGTGCGTCTCGCAGCGCGCCGTAGTACTGGTCGGCATCCGCGTACGGGCCGCCTTCCTCGTACTCATGCTGAACGCCGATCGCGCCATTGGGGAGTGGATGCAGGACTCGACCGTCGCCATCAACGGGCGGGACATACTTGAACTCCGCTTTCAGCATCGCGAGCAGCTCCGCGCCTTGGCCTCGCTTTTCGGCGATCGCGTATTCGTGTTCGACTTCGAGCACGCCGATGATGAGGGTGCCTCCCGTCGGTGAGTTGAGAAACCCGCACACGGCCTTCACGACGTTGTCACGCATCAGCGGATCGTTCGCACGCGATCCATCGTGCCGGAGCCGTCGAAGGTTTACCGCGAACGTGGCCTTGAACTCCAAGGAATCGCTTTCAGGCGACTGCAAGGTGGCCTCGGTGATCTCCGCACTTTCGACCGAGACCCGCTCTTCCCGGAAATCCCAGAACATCCGGTCTGCGATCACATAGGTGTAGGGTCGCATCTGGTACACATCACCGAGTCCGATCACGCGCAGACCGAAGACAACCGCGCTGGCGAACTCGTGGAAGTCACCGTGCGGGGCGCGGGCCATCAGGAGGAAGTCGGACATCGTGCCGGTCCCGCTGTACACCGAGATCTGTGGACCGGTGGGCCAGGGATCCGGTGGGTCGGGATGTGCATTGCGCCAATTCGCTTCGATTCGCTCACACGCTTCGGTCAACCGCATGAGGATGTCCCGACGCGCGACCTCGCCCCCTCGCTTGGGCCGATCGAACAACACGAAGAACCGGATGCCCTTCGTCTCCAGCGAGATCGGGAAGAGGACCCCGCCCTCGATCAGCTCTTCGGTGCCGACGGGCCTCGGAACAGGCGTCTTCTTCTCGAACTGACTCTCGTTAAAGCGATTCACCGCATCGATCAGCCGATCTCCAACGATCAGCGGATCATCTTCTCCGCGAGGCGGAAGCCCATATCGCTCGCGCTTGCCCCAGTGGGACCTCGTCCGACAGGCAATGTGCTCAACCTCCTGCAGGCTCGTCCCCCTCATCTTCTCCCGCAGCAGGTTCTCGATCTCATCGATTATGAACCGGCGAGACACCCACAACCTCAGCAGGACATCAAAGTCCCCGAGGGTCTCGTAGACGATGTACGCCGAGATATCAGCCTCTTCGTAGAACAGCCGGAGGCAGCGTGTGATCTCTTCACGGTCATACTCGATTCCAAACGAGAGCCGCAGGAAGTACAGCGACGATGACTCGTTCTGCACGTGGACGGTGTCGTCCCAAATCAGGACCTCAGGACGCACGACCTCGCCCCCAGCTGAGTCAACGTTCATATAAACACAACGCTATATCGAAACCCGTCACCGTGCAAGAAGCACGAGTACGGATGTCACCAACGAGAGCGCAGGCATGCGTGTGCAGCGCGCATACCTGCGACATCGTCACCGACCACAGGCCCGGGATGCGTCCCGGCTCCTCTAGCGCTACCGAAGATCTACCGACGAGACGTCGACAACGGACACGCGACCGTGATCGCGTTGTCCGTCTCGTCCGCCTCGTCGATCGCGCCCGCCGGGTCCACGGTCAGGTCGATCGTGGTGCCGGGCGCGCAGCGCGGGCCCTCCAGGAGCACGATCGCGCGCTCCTTCGGGTCCAGGCCGTCGACGAGCTCGCTGACCGGACCGGAGCCGGGGGTCGACAGGGCCGTGGAGAACGGGCCCGCGCTGGAGCGGCCGGTGTTGCGGACCACGACGCGGTAGTCCGCGGTGTCGGTGCCCGTGGGCTCCGCGGTCACCGAGGACGGGACGAGGTTGGGGCGCAGGTCGGGCTGGGCGCAGCCGGCGCTGCGGCGCGCCGTGGTGCGAACGACCTTGCCGTCGGCGTCGCGCCAGCGGAAGTGGACGAGCGCGCGGTAGACGCCGGGCCCGACGAGGCCGACGACCTTCTTGCGGTAGACGAACCCCGCGCGGTCGGGCTGGGACTTCAGCCACTGGCTCCACTTCGGGACGGCGAGCTTGACGAACCCGTCGGCGACGGCGGGGTCGGTGGCGCCGCTGGCCTGCAGGAGCTCGAAGCGCATCTCCATGCGGGTCGCGCCGGGGATCTGCGGCATCGAGCCGACGAAGACGGCCCGGCCGCCGGTGGCGTCCTTGGCCGGCTTGCACGACTCGACCGACGCGGAGAGCCCGACGGCCTTGGTGACGCGGGGCTTGGCCGCCTGCTTGGCCGCGGACGCGGACGCCGCGCCCACGCCGAGGGCGGGGACGAGCACGAGCAGGGCAAGCAGCTGGACCGGACGGCGCATACAGCCATTACAACGCACGAGGGGCCGCAATGTTGCGGCCCCTCGTCACGACATATGGAGCCGGTCACAAACCGGCGGGCTGCTAGGTGAGCTGGTAGAGCGGGCCGTCGCCGCCCTCAGGGGTCGTCAGGCGACCGCCCTTGGCGGTGATCGCGCCGCACTGCACGCAGTTCGTGTAGTTGACCACCACGTCGACGATGCCCTCGGCGGGCTCGTCCTCGGGGATCTCGTACACGCCGGCCGGGCACATCCAGACCCAGGTCTCGGCCACCTCGCGCGGCACGCGCTTCTGCACCCGGATGTGGTTCGGGGCATCGTCGCGGGTCGCGTTGCCGGTGATGAACACGCTCGAGAGCTTGTCGAACGTGTACTTGCCGTCCGGCTTCGGGTACGAGTCCTTCGTGTCCCCGATGAACATCGGCACGCCGTCGTTGCGGTGCCAGGGGAGCTTCCCCGGGGGGAGCTTGCCCTTGGTGATCTGCGCGATGCCCGAGATGGGACCGCCCTTGATCAGGCCCTTCTGCAGCGGCTGGCGGCCGTTGCGGACCTCGTAGAGCTCCTTGCCGATCGAGGACTCCTCGACCGCCTGCTCGTACGCCTCCAGCGACGTCGCGCCGATCTTCAGCGCGTCGACGATCGTCTCACCGGCGAGGATGCCGGACTTGATCGAGTGGTGAACGCCCTTGAGCGCCAGCGTGTCAACCATGCCCGCCGAGTCGCCGACCAGCAGCGCGCCGGGCATCGTCAGCTTGGGCATCGACCAGTAGCCGCCGCCCGGAAGCGCCTTGGCACCCCAGCCGACGCGCTCGCCGCCCTCGAGGATCTTCCTGACCAGCGGGTGCGTCTTGAAGAGCTGGAGCAGGTCGTGGACCGACGTGGTGGCATCGGCGTAGTCGAGCTCCACCACGAAGCCGATCGAGACCAGGTCGTCCCCGGTCTTCTCGTCCTTCATCGGGTAGATCCAGGAACCGCCGACCTGCCCGTACTTGGACGAGAGCTTCAGCGGCCACGGGCCCATCGTGTGGATGAGGCGGTCGAGCGGCTTGGTGACCTTCCAGACCTCCTTGACGCCGAGCTCCCACACCTGCGGCTCGCGGTCCTTGCCCAGGTCGAACTCGCGGATCGCCGCGCCGGTGAGGCTGCCCCAGCAGCCCTCGGCGAGCACCGTGAACTGGGCCTTGATGTCGGTGCCGGGCTCGAAGTTGCCGAGCTCCTGCCCCTCCTTGCCGCGGCCCTTGTCGCCCGAGCGGACGCCGACGACGCGCCCCTCCTCGATGATCAGCTGGGTGGCCGACGTCTCGGTGAGGATGTACGCGCCCGCCTCCTCGGCGATGCGCTGCTGGAAGCGCGCCAGCGCCGACACGGAGACGATCTCGTTGCCGTGGTTCTTGAACGGCGGCGGGGTCGGGATCCGGATCGACTTCTTGGCGGTGGGCGTCAGGTAGACGGCCTCCTTGTGGACCTCGCCGAACGCGAAGCCCTCCTTGCGCCAGTCCTCCCGGCTCAGGTCCGGGAACAGCTCCTGGAGCGGCTCCGGGCGGATGACCGCGCCGGACAGGTTGTGCCCGCCGCAGGTCTTGGCCTTCTCGATGACCGCGACCGGGACCTCGCCGAGGCGTTCGAGGAGATCCCCGCCCGCCTCGGCGTCTTCGGCCAGGAGCTGGAGGATGCGGTTGGCGCACGCCAGCCCGGCCGTGCCACCGCCGACGATGGCGATGCCGACCTCGATGATCTCGTCCTCACCGTCGAGCCCGTGCTTGACGAACTCGTCCGGAGACTGCACCGGCGGCGGGTAAGCCGCCGGTACCGCCTTGCCGTTTCCGTTGCTCCCGGCCATGGCGATCAGCTGCCCTTCTTGGCCTTCACGGCCTCGGTCAGCTTGGGGAGGATCTTGTTCAGATCGCCCACGATGCCCAGGTCGGAGAACTCGAAGATCGGGGCGTTCGCGTCCTTGTTGATCGCCACGATGTTCTCGGAGTTCTGCATGCCGACCTTGTGCTGGATGGCACCCGAGATGCCGGCCGCGAGGTACAGCTTCGGGGCCACCGTCTTGCCGGTCTGCCCGATCTGGCCCGCGTACGGGAACCAGCCGGCGTCGACCACCGCGCGGGTGGCGGCGACGGCGCTGTTGCCCCCGAAGGCGGCGGCCAGCTCGTCGCACAGCTTGAAGCCGTCGGCGTTGCCGAGGCCACGGCCACCGGCGACGAGGACCGAAGCGCCCTCGATGTCGATGTCCGCGCCGCGCTGCTCGCCGCGGGTGATGACGGTCGCCTGCGTGGAGAACGGCGAGAACTCGACGCTGACGTCCTCGACGGTCGCGCTGCCGCCGGTCTTCTTGATCTCGAACGCGTTGAGGCGGCCGATGATGATGCCGACCGCGCTGCGGTAGTGGACCTGCGAGATCGCGGTGTCCCCGAGGATCGGCCGCTCGGCGACGAGCTTGCCGTCCTCGACGCGGACCGCGGTGACCTCCATGACGACGCCGGCGTCGAGGCGGGCGGCCAGGCCGGCCCCGATCTCGAAGCCGAGCAGGCCGCCGCCGAACAGCACGTAGCCGTAGTCGCCGGAGCCGACGATCTGCGCCATGGCGTCCACGACCGGCTGCGCGAGCCCGTCCGGGCCGTTCACGCGGAAGACCTTCGTCGCTCCGTACTCGCCGACCGAGGCCGCGGCCTCGTCGCTCACGCTGGAGCCGACGATGACCGCGTGGGCCTCGCCGCCGAGCTGCGCCGCCAGGGCGGCGCCCTCGGACACGGCTCCGAGCGAGTTCTTGTTGATCGCGCCTTCGTACTCGAGCGCGTAGACCAGGATGTTGGCCATCTAGATCAGCTTCCTCTCGTCGAGCCAGGCGACGATCTTCTCGACCGTCTCGTTGGTGTCTTCGTCCTCGATGATCTGACCGGCCGCCTTGGCGGCGGGCTCCTTGGAGCCGCTCCAGTTGGCGGCGGAGTTCTCGCGGCCGACCTTGGAGCCGTCGATCTCGACGTCCCCGGCGGTGACCGTGTCGAGGGGCTTCTTCTTCGCGCCCATGATCGCCTTCAGCGACGGGTAGCGCGGCTCGTTGATGGCATCGCCCACCGAGATGACGGCCGGCAGCGTGATCTCCACGGTGTCGTAGCCGTACTCGGCCTGACGCTCGGCCGTGAGCTTGTCGCCCCCGACGTCGAGCTTGATGACCTGGGTCAGCGAGGGCGCCTTCAGGTGATCGGCCACCACGGCGCCGATCGTGTAGCACTCGCCGTCGTCCGACTGCTGGCCGAGCAGCACCAGGTCGGGGTTCTCCCGCTTGAGCGTCTGCGCGAGCGCGTAGCCGGTGGCGGCCACGTCGGAGCCCGCGAGGCTCTCGTCGGACAGGTGCACCGAGCGATCGGCGCCGAGCGACACCGCCTTGTGCAGTGCACGCACCGCCGAGTCGGGGCCCATCGTCACCGCGACGATCTCCTCGACCTCGACCGCTCCGCCTTCCTTGATCTGCATGGCAGCTTCAATGGCGTGCGTGTCATACGGGTTGAGATTCTTCTCCCCGTTTCGGTCCATGCGCCCCGTCGACGGATCAATCCGCTTTTGGACGGCGGCGTCTGGCACCTCTTTCACCAGGACGCAAATCTTCACTTCGGGCCTCCTATGGGCAAACGAACGTACGGAATGGTACCCGTCGGGTTGACTGACGAGTCAATCGGGTCACGATGCCGCTCTGCGACAGCGATCCCCGACCAGCACGCGGAGGGGCTAGTCCCCGACCGCGCTTCGGATGAAGTCGATGATGTCCTGCGTCGGCGCCCCGGGCGTGAAGACCGCGGCGACGCCGAGGTCCGTCAGCTGCGGGATGTCGTCGGCGGGAATGGTGCCTCCCACCGTGACCACCACGTCGCCGGCCTCCTGCTCACGCAGCAGCTCCACGATCCGCGGGACGAGCGTCATGTGCGCGCCCGACAGGATCGAGAGGCCGACGGCGTCAGCGTCCTCCTGGATGACCGTCTCGACGATCTGCTCGGGGGTCTGATGGAGCCCCGTGTAGATCACTTCCATCCCGGCGTCCCGCAGCGCGCGAGCGATGATCTTGGCGCCGCGGTCGTGCCCGTCCAAGCCGGGCTTGGCCACGACGACGCGGATCTTCTTCTGCGATACGGAGACAGACATGAGATGGCGCTCCCGGGGAAGCGGACGCGGAGTCTAGTCACGCTCGCGTCGGCGTGACGTGTGCCTCTGCGGCGCCTACGGACAGCTGGTGTTGGACTGTGTGCCGTCCGGGAGGATCGTGCGGCAGAAGATCGCGCCGTACGTGGTGTAGCCGTTGCCGGTCGCGCCGGTCATCACCGCGTCGGTGAGGTCGGTGCGGTCCAGGCGGCCGTTCGACAGGTTCGCCCCGCGCAGGTCGGCGCCGATGAACGTCGCCCCGTAGAAGTCGGCGTTGTAGAAGTCCGCCCCGCGCAGGTCCGCGTTGGCGAAGTTCACGTACGTGCGGTTGCCGTTGGTGAGGTTGACGTTGCGCAGCTTGGCGCCCGCGAAGCTCGCCTTCCAGACGTTCGAGTTCCACAGCGTCGCGCCGGTGAGGTCGGCCGAGGAGAAGTCGCCCTCGGTGAGGTCCAGCCGCGTGAGGTCGGCGTTGCGCAGGTCGGCGCCCGAGCACTGGGCCTGCTTGACGAGCTTGCAGCCCGACGCCGTGGGGGTGGTGGTCGTGGGCGTCGTCGTGGTCGGGGTGGTCGGCGTGGTGGTCGTCGGCGTCGGCGCGGGGACCGTGACCGTGACGGTCACCGTGACCGTCTTGGTCGGCGTCGTCGTGGTCGTCGTGCCCGCCCCGCCGTCGTCTCCGTCGTCGCCGTTGTCGTCCCCGCCGTCGTCCTCGTCGGTGCCGATGCCGGCCTCGTCGTCGTCGTCGCCCCCGGAGCGCTGGCCGCAGGTGGGCTTGGCCACCTTGCCGTTGGGCATCGTGGTGCGGCAGAGGGTCGCCCCGGCGATCGTGTACGACTTGCCCTTGGCCCCCTGGAGGTTGGCCTCGGTCAGGTCCGCGCGATCCAGGCGGGTGCGGGAGAGCTTGACCCCGCGCATGTCCGCCCCGCGCAGGTTCGAGCCCCAGAAGTCCGCGTTGTAGAGGTCGGCGCCGCGCATGTCCGCCGCGCGGAAGTCGGCCCGGGTGCGGTTGCCGCTCGTGAGGTTGGCCTTGTAGAGGTTGGCCCCCCGGAAGTTCGCCCGCCAGGTGTTCGAGGCCCACAGGCTCGACCGGCTGAGGTTGGCCCGCTGGAAGTTGGCCTCGGTGAGGTCGCGGCTGGTGAGGAAGCGGCCGCTGAGGTCCACGTCCGCGCACGGCGCCTTCTTGCGCGGACTGCACTTGCGCGCGGCGGCGTGCGCCTTGGGCGCGGGCTTCGCCGCGGCGGACGCGGACGCTCCACGCGTCGCGGCACCGGCCATCGTGGGTGCCGCCAGCACGGCCACGGAGCCGAGCAGCGACAGGAGTACGGACCCCCGCATGGGCGACATAGTGTCAGTTTCCCCGTATGAAGCGAGTAGGTACGCGCGCACGCACGCGTCGAGCCCCACATCGAGCCCGCTGAGCGGGATCGAGATGGGGCTCGACGTGGGTGGTGCTCAGGCGGCGGTGCGGCGGGTGACCGCGCGGCGGCCCACGCCGCCGATCAGCGCCAGCCCGGCCAGCGCGGCGCCCGCCTTCAGCTTGCGGCCCAGCTGGTCGAAGCGCACCTGCTCCCAGCCCTCGGCGGCGGCGATGCGGGCCAGCTCGGCGTCCGGGTTGACCGCCACCGGATGGCCGACGGCCCGCAGCATCGGGAGGTCGGACTCCGAGTCGGAGTAGGCGTAGGACCCGGCCAGGTCGATGCCCTCCCGCACCGCCAGCTCGGCCATGCGCTCGGCCTTGCCGTCCCGGTAGGCGAACGGCTCGACGATGCGCCCCGTGTACGTGCCGTCCTCGCGCACCTCGAACCGCGTGCCGACCGCGCCGTCGAAGCCGAGCACGGCGGCGAGCAGCGTCGCCAGGTCCTGCGAGGCGGCGGTGGCGATGTAGACGGGCCGCCCGGCGTCCTGATGGCCGTAGGCGATCTCCAGCATCTGCGGGTACACCCGCGGCAGCACGGCGGCCACGACCTGCGGAGCCATGCGGCCCAGGTCGCGCACCTGCGCCCCGTTCAGCAGCTCGCCCGCCGCGTCACGCACGCGCAGGGTGCTCTCGTCGGTCGAGCCCTGAAGGCGGAACTGCAGGCTCTCGGCGGCCATCCGCGCCATCTGGCGGCGGGTGAGCATGCCGGCGCGGCGGGCCGCCCGGGCCCAGTAGAGCCCGGACGAGCCGGCGATCAGCGTGCGATCGAGGTCGAAGAACGCGGCCGCGCGGAGCGGCGCCCCCGCGGCGGGGGCGCCGGTCCGATCCGGGGCCGCGTCCTGCGTCATCGCGCCGGCTAGGCCTGCGGCGGGACGCGCACGATGATGGCGTCGCCCTGCCCGCCGCCCGAGCAGATCGCCGCGACGCCGAGGCCGCCGCCGCGACGTCGCAGCTCCAGCACGAGCGTGGCGATGATGCGGGCGCCCGAGGCACCGATCGGGTGGCCCAGGGCCACCGCGCCGCCGTTGACGTTGACGCGCTCCGGGTCGATGCCGAGCATGTCGATCGAGTTGAGCGTGACCGAGGCGAACGCCTCGTTGATCTCCCACAGGTCGATGTCCCCGGGCTGCAGGCCGGCCTTGTCGAGGGCCTTGAGCGAGGCGCGGGCCGGCGTGGTGGCCAGGTTCGCGTACTCGTTGGCGCTCTGGGCGTGCCCGACGATCTCCGCCAGGACCTGCTTGCCGTTGGCCTGCGCCCACTCGTCGGAGGCGAGCACGAGGGCGCCCGCGCCGTCGTTGACGCCCGGCGCGTTGCCGGCCGTGTGGCTGCCGTCCTTGCTGACCAGGCCGGGCAGCTTGCCCAGGGCCTCCAGCGTGGAGCCGGCGCGCGGCGCCTCGTCGGTGTCGACGATGGTGTCGCCCTTGCGGCCCTTCACGGTCACGGGGACGATCTCGCCGTCGTAGAGGCCCTCCTCGCGGGCCTTCAGCGTGCGCTCGTGGGAGCGCAGCGACCAGCGGTCCAGGTCCTCGCGGGAGATGCCGAGGCTGTCGCCCGTCTCCGTGGCCTCGTCGAACATCTGGCGACCCGAGAACGGGTTGGTGAGCCCGTCGTTGACCATCGCGTCGAGCGCCGTGGCGTCGCCCATGCGGTAGCCGAAGCGGGCCTTGGGCAGCAGGTACGGAGCGTTGGACATCGACTCCATGCCGCCGCCGACGCCGACCTCGACGTCCCCGGCGCGGATCGCCTGGTCGAGGATGACCGCGGCGCGCAGGCCGGAGGCGCAGACCTTGTTGACGGTCTCCGAGGAGACCTCCTTGGGGATGCCGCCGGCGATCTGGGCCTGGCGGGACGGGATCTGCCCCTGGCCGGCCTGGAGGACCTGGCCGAACACGACGTGGTCGACCTGGTCGGGCGCGACGTCGGCCCGCTCCAGCGCGGCCGCGATGGCGACTCCGCCGAGCTCGGGGGCGCCGAGCGTGGACAGACCGCCGCCGAGCTTGCCGATGGGCGTGCGGGCGGCACCGAGGATGACGGTCTTGGGCATGGGTATCTGCGTCTCCGGAATGAGGGGAAGGACCAGCTGGAACGGCAGACGGGAAAGGGTACGGGTCACGGGCCACGGGCGCGGTCGTCCCGTCCGTCGGGCAGGATGGACGCCCGTGCGCCGCGCCATCGTCATCTGGTTGGTCCTGTTCGCCGCCTACGCGGCGACGATGCCCCTGAGCTCCGCCCCGGGCAACCGCTACTCGTCCGGAGAGGCCCGTGTCCTCCTGACGACGAAGTCGATCGTCGACGACGGGGACATCGACCTGCGCAACCAGTTCCGCGAGCGCCAGTGGCGGCAGTTCACCTCCCGGCCCCTGCATCCGCGGGCCGCGACGGTGACCGGCGGCCGGCTCCTGGAGCCGCTGTCCGTGGGCTTCCCCGCCGCGCTGGCCCCCGCCTACGCGCTTGCCGGCCCCCACGGCGTCGAGCTGTTCCTGGCCGGGCTGCTGGCCCTGGCCGTCGTCCTGGGCATCGCGCTCGCCCGCCGGCTCGTCGACGACCCCTGGGCCACGTCCGTGGTCGTCGTCCTCGGCCTGTCGCCCCCCATGCTCGCGTCGGCGACGACGGTCGCCCCCGAGGGGATGGTCGCCGCGCTGCTCGCCGGCGCGGCCATCCTCGCGCTGCGCATCCGCGAGGAGACGCGCCTGGTCTGGGCGACGTGGTGCGCGACGTTCCTGGCCCTGCTGCCCTGGATCGGCCTGCGCTTCGTGGTCCCCGGCGCGGTGATCGCCGTGCTGCTCGCCCGCTGGCTGCGCCGGCGCCGGCGGGGCCTGGCCGGCTTCGTCGCGCTCGAGCTGATCTTCGTCTCCGTCGTCGTCTACCTGACGATCCACGACCGGCTGTACGGCGGCATCACCCCCGACGCCGTGCTCCCCAACGGGGTCACGGGCACGGGGGCCGACTCGTTCACCGAGTACGTGCACCGCCTGATCCGCCCGCTCGACCTGTGGCTCGGCGCCAGCGGCCTGCTGTGGTGGGCCCCCGCGACGGTCCTCGCCGGCTTCGGCGTGTGGCGGCTGTACCGCTCCCGGCGGGAGCGGCTGTGGAAGCTCGTGCCGGAGCAGGTGAACCTGGACGTCACGGCGGCGATGTACCTGTCGGTCGTCCTGGCGGGAGCCGCGGCGGCCTGCCTCCTCGTCCCCGCGATCACCGGCGTGTGGTTCCCGGCCCACGACGTGGTGCCGGTGTTCGCGTTCGGGGCCGCGCTGGCCGCCTGGGGCGCCGCCCGGTTCCGGCGGGTGGCGATCGGGCTGCTCGCCCTCACGCTGATCGCCGGCCTGTGGTTCCTGGCCGGCGGGCTGCTCGGGGACGGGGCGTCGCTGCACCCCGCCCACGGGCCGCTGCTGCCGTGGGGCGGCCTCACCGACCAGCTGCCGGACTAGCTCCTGGGCCCCACCACGTCGAGCCCCACCTCAGACCCGCTGAGCGGGATCGAGGTGGGGCTCGACCAGCGGAGCCGGCTAGCGGCCGCGGAGCAGGACCTTCGCGGCCTTCGTGCGGCTGCCGGCGGCGACGACCGCGTCGATCCGGTGGCCCTTGCGGCCGTAGCGGGCCACGACCTTGGCCGCCGGCTTGGACAGCGTCACCCGGACGGTGGCGGTGCGGCCGGCCGCGATCTTCAGCTTCGCGCTCCCCAGCCTCGTCTTCCCGGCCTTCAGGGCGACCGTGCCGCCGCAGGCGCTCGCGCCCTTCGGGCAGGCGAGCTTCAGCGCCACGACCCGGCCCTTCAGCGTGACCCGGACGGTCCTGACCGTGGCCAGCGGTGCGGCGACGGAGGGCCCGGGTGTGCCGCCGGTCGGCGTCCCGCCGGGGCCCGGCGTCTCCCCGCCGGGGACGGGATCACTCGGGGAGGGCTGCGCACCGGGGTCGGTCGGGGCCGGGTCGCCCGTGCCGGGATCGACCGGCGTGGGCGGCTGCGGCAGCGACGGCGGGACGTACTCGTCGGCGCCGATGTCCACGGAGGCCCCCACCGTGCGGGCGTCGCCGTCGACGTCGGCCGTCCCGGCGAACGCGACGTAGGCGTCGCTGCTCGTTCCGGCGTTCACCGTGGGCGAGCCCGCCAGCTGGTGGTAGTCGCCGGTCGTGGCGTCCGCCGGGGCGCTGACGAACGTCGGCTCGGCAGCCTGCTTGGCCTGCGCGGTGATCGTCTTGGTGCCGGAGCCGGTGCTCTTCACCGTGCTGTAGTTGGAGGAGTGGGTGTCGACCACGACCTTGCCGGCGGCGTTCGGGGCGTTCGCCACGAGGTCGTTGCCCGTCCCGGAGAGGATCGTGTTGACGATGTGGTGGGTCTCGGTGCCCGGCCCGACGGGGCTCAGGTCGGCGCCCACCGCGCCCTCGCCGGTGGCGATCAGCGTGTCGTTGCGCAGGGTGGTCGTGTAGGTGTTGCCGTTGCCGGAGGACTGGACGGCGATCGCGCCCGGCCCGTTGACCGCGACGATCGAGTCGCGCAGCACGGTGTTCGCGTAGGCCTCGACGCCGAGGATCCCGCTCGGTGACGAGCCGCGCACGAGCAGCCGCTCGCCGGTCGCCCCGTCGGAGAGATGCAGAGCGCTGCCGGAGACGTTCTTGACGAGCTCCAGCCCCGCGATGACCGAGGGCCCCGAGACGCGCACCTGCCCGCCGGCGGAGAACGTGAGCGTCGGCCGGCCGGCGCCGGGGGCGGCGCGCAGGTCGGCGCCCCACGGGACGGAGGTCGCCCCGTTCAGGGCGTACGTGCCCGCGGTGAGCAGCACGTCGTCGCCGCTGACGGCGGCGCCCAGCGCACCGTTGAGCGAGCAGGGGCTGGCCTGCGCGCAGGGCGCTGTGCCGACGCCGGCGGGTGCGGCGTAGCGGTCGACGGGAGCGGCCTGGGCCGGCGCCGCGACGGCGAGGGCGGCCAGGACCGAGAGGGGGAGGACGGCGACGGAGCGGAGCATGGGTCCATCCTGCGCGACCGGCGGGGCCCCGCCGATACGGCGTTCCGGCGGCCGTGCGTCGGTTCTCCGCCAGGCGGGAGGCCGGGCTACAGCCCGCGGGCCTGCAGGATCCGCGTCGCCGCGGTCGCCGGGTCCAGCTCGCGGGAGGCGACCTGGTCCAGCACGCCCTCGAAGTCGGCATCCTGGGCCAGGGCGGTCTCCAGCGTGCGGCGCATCCGGTGCATGCAGATCGAGAGGATCTCGCTGTGCAGGTTGCGGCGGCGGCGCTCGCTCAGCGTGCCCTCCGCCTCGATGAACGCGCGGTGCTCGTCCAGGCGGGTGACGAGGTCGTCCAGCCCGATGCCGCGGTGGGCCTCGGTCCGCACGATCGGCACCTGCCAGCCGCCGGAGGGCGCCAGCGAGAGCACGCCGCGGATCTCGCGCACCATGGTCTCGGTGAGCGGGTGGTCGGCCTTGTTGACGACGATGATGTCGGGGATCTCCATGATCCCGGCCTTCAGGGCCTGGATGGAGTCGCCGGAGCCGGGCATGAGCACGAGGACGACGGTGTCGGCGTGGTCGATCACGTCGACCTCGGCCTGGCCGACGCCGACGGTCTCGAGCAGGACGTCGTCGCGGCCGGAGGCGTCCATGAGGAGCGCGGCCTGCAGCGCGGCCTCGCTGAGCCCGCCGAGCGCGCCGCGGTTGGCCATCGAGCGGATGAAGACGCCCGGGTCGAGGAAGTGCTCGGTGAGGCGGATGCGGTCGCCCAGCAGCGCGCCGTGGGTGAAGGGCGAGGACGGATCGATGGACAGCACCGCGACGGTGCGGTCGGCCTCGCGGCGCAGCTTGCACAGCGCGCCGATGAGGGTCGACTTGCCGGCGCCCGGGGCCCCGGTGAAGCCGGTGATCGTCGCCTTGCCGGTCGCGGGGTAGACCTCGCGGACGAGGTCCCAGCCGGCCGGGTCGTCGTTCTCGACCAGCGTGATGGCCCGGGCCAGCGCCCGGCGGTCGCCCGCGAGCAGGCGGGCAGCGATGTCGTCCTGGGTCACGGGCATGCGGCGGCGGATGATGGCACAGGCGGTGGCGGCTCCCTGACCCGGCCGCTCAGTCCCGCGGCGCGGGGACCAGCGCGTCGATCACGTGCCGCGCGTAGGCCGAACGCTCGCGCGGGCCCAGCAGCTCGGGGTCGTCGGCCAGCATCCGGGCCAGTCCGACGTAGCCCGTGTAGACCAGCAGGGCGCGGCGGCGGGCCTGCGCCGGCGTCATCCCCAGCTCCCCCAGGGCCTGGGCCATCACGGCGCGGCGGCGGGTGGCGCTGCGGGCCAGCGCGGCGGCGACGATCGGCTCGGCGTCGGCGGCGTCGAGCAGGCGGACGAAGAACGAGGGCGGCTTCTCGACGGCGCGGGTGATGAGCAGCCGCAGGCGGTCGGCGGGGTCGGGGACCTCGCCGAGCGCGTCGAGCAGCTGGTCGCTGTGCTCGAGCTCCCAGCGGGCGACGACGGCGGCGAGCAGGTCGTCGCGGGAGGAGAAGTGCCAGTAGAAGCTGCCGCGGGTGACGCCCAGGGTGCGGGCGAGCGGGGCGGCGGCCACCCCCGGCACGCCGTCGCGCTCCAGCGCCTCCAGGCCGGCGGCCACCCAGGCGTCGCGGTCGAGGCGTTCGGCGGGAGGCACCATGCCGCAACCGTACACCCCTGTACGGCAATGGTGTACCGTACATCCCTGTATGGAAACCATCGCGCCGGACCTCATGCTCATCCCCAGCCGCCCCGCCTACGCGTTCAACGCGTACCTGATGGGCGGCGTGCTGGTGGACGCCGCCACGCGCCACGCCGCCGGCCGACTGCGCCGCGCCCTCGACGCCACGCCGCCCCACGCCCACGCCCTCACCCACGTCCACGCCGACCACCAGGGATCCAGCGCCGCGCTGTGCGCCGCCTACGGCATCGAGCTGTGGTGCCCGGCCGGCGAGGCCGACCTGATGGAGGCCGGCGAGCTGGCCCCGCCCCCGCCCACCAACCCGATCATCCGCCTGCAGCGCCGCTTCTGGGCCGGCCCGGCGCACCCGGTCGCGCGGCGGCTGCGCGAGGGCGACGAGGTCGGCGGCTTCGTCGCGATCGACACCCCGGGCCACAGCCCCGGGCACACCTCGTTCTGGCGGGAGTCCGACCGCACGCTCGTGGCGGGCGACGTGCTCTTCGGCCGCCATCCGCTGACCGGCCGCCCCGGGCTGCACGAGCCGCCCGCGGTCTTCACCACCGACGTGGCCCGCAACCGCCGCTCGATCCGCCGGGTCGCCGAGCTGGAGCCAGCGGTCGTGGTCTTCGGGCACGGCCCCCCGTGGCGGGACACCGCGGCGCTCACCGGGTTCGCGGCCGGCCTGCCGGCGTCGTGAGCCCCGCCGCGGCGTCCCGCAGGGTCGTGGACGTCGCATAGGCTGCCGCGCATGACCTCCCCCCTGCGCCGTGGCGCGCTCCTCCTCGCCGCCGTGCCCGTGCTGGCGCTGAGCGCCTGCGGCAGCGACGACGACCAGAGCACCACGGCGAAGACGGCGGCCGGCGGGGCGACCACCCTCCCGGCCCCGCGGCCCCTCGATCGGGCGCAGCTCGTGATGGTGGCCAACGCCGTGTGCAGGCAGTTCAACGGACAGGCCGACAAGCTCACGCCGCCGGCCGACGCGAGCGACACGGCGGGGCTCGCCACGTTCTACGGCAAGCTCTCGGCCATCGCCGTCCGCCAGCAGACGGCACTGGAGTCCCTGCACGCCGACGCGGCCGGGCAGGCCAAGTGGGACGCGTTCGTCACGCTGCACAAGCAGGCGACGGACCTGGTGCAGGGCATCTCCCCCGCGCTGAAGGCCGACGACGGCAAGAAGGCCGACGGGATCGTCGACCAGGTCAACGCCCTGACCCCGAAGGTCAACGCCGCGGCCGACGCGTTCGGCGCCAAGGCCTGCGGCAGCGAGCCCGGCTGAGCGCCCGTCGTCCGATCCGCGCGGAGCGACCGGCCCGCGCGGACGGCCACTACCATTGCGCCCCGTGGAGACCGTGCGTGATCCCCTCACGGACGTCGAGCTGACGCCCGACGTCCGGCGCGCCCCGCGCCCGCTGGGCGGCGGCCCGCTCGCCCTGTGGCGGTTCGCGCGGGCCAACGGCATGGTCAACCTCAAGTACGCGCGCCTGCTCGCCCGGCTGGGCTGGCTGAAGCTGCGCTGGGGCCGCCGGCTCCAGGTCGACGGCCTGGCCTTCGTCTGCCCCGGCGTGACGTTCGAGATCGGCCGCGACGCCGTCGTCCGCCTGGGCCGCTGGTCGTGGATCGGCCACGGCTGCAAGATCCGCGCCCACGAGGGCGTCGTGGAGATCGGGGCCAAGTCCGTGCTCGGGCAGGAGTGCACCATCTCCTCCTTCCAGCACGTCTCGATCGGCCGGGAGTGCATCCTCGCCGACCGGGTCATGCTCATCGACTTCGACCACGGCACGGTCGAGGTGGAGCGCCCGATCCGCCTGCAGGGCATCTACAAGCGCGACGTCCGGGTCGGCCACAACGTGTGGATCGGCTACGGGGCGTGCATCCTGCGCGGCATCCAGGTGGGCGACAACGCGATCGTCGGCACGAGCTCGGTCGTCACCAAGGACGTCCCCCCGGACGCGGTCGTCGGCGGCGTCCCCGCCCGCGTGCTGCGCATGCGCGACGCCCCGCAGGCCATGCGCTGGGAGTAGCTCAGGGGGGAGAGCTCTCCCCCCTCCGCACCTAAGAGGTGCGTGACCGTACGCCAGGTTCTGCGCCTCCTCCACGACGACGGTTGGACCGTGCTACGTACGCGCGGAAGCCACCGGCAGCTCGGGCATCCTGTGCGGCCAGGAACGGTGACGGTCGCTGGAAAGCTCGGTGATACGCTGCATCCTAAGACGCTCCGTTCGATCCTCCGTCAGGCAGGCCTACGATGAACCACCCGTATCGCGTCGTCATCGAGGGCGACGAACAGACGAACTTCTCCGCGTACAGCCCCGAGGTCCCGGGCGTCGTCGCCACGGGATCGACCAGCGAGTCTTGCGTGGCCGAGTTGCACAGCGCCATCGCGTTCCACCGTGAAGGCAGTGCCGTCTCGACCTCTGTCCCGGCCGCCCGCTGAAGGTCACCTTTTCCCGCCGTGAGCGGCAAAAGGTGACCGTCGGGGTGCAGTGTCAGCCCCGGCGGGTGCTGCCGGGGCGCAGCGCGATGACGTCGGCGTAGACGCCCGCCGTCTGGCGGGCCACGTCGGCCCACTCGAAGCTGAGGACGTGCTCGGAGGCCTCCACGACGAGGCGCTCGCGCAGCTCCGTGTCGGTGAGCATGCGCTCGATCATCACGCCGAGGTGCTCGGAGTCGCCGCCGTTGAAGCGCAGGCCGACCTTCTCGCCCTCGGGCACGACCTCGCGCAGCCCGCCGGTGTCGGCGACGATGCACGGGCAGCCGCTGGCCATCGCCTCCAGGGCGACCAGCCCGAACGGCTCGTACAGGCTGGGCACCACGCACAGGTCGGCGATCCGGTAGAGCGAGTGCAGGACGTCGTCGCCGATCCAGCCCAGGAACGTGCCGTGCTCCATCAGCCCGAGCTCGCGCGCCTGCTCCTTCAGCTGCTCCTCGTGGGTGCCGGACCCGGCGACGAGGAACCGCACCTTGCCGACGCGCTCCACGATCCCCGGGAGCGCCTCCAGCGCGAGCTGGAACCCCTTCTCGTAGACCAGCCGGCCGACGAGGATGACCAGCTGCTCGTCCGTCGCCGCGAAGTTGCCGCGCAGCGTCTCCAGGTCGTCCACCGGCTGCAGGTCGAGCGGGTCGATCCCGTTGGGGATGACCGTCACCCGATCCTCGTCCAGCCCGTAGATGTCGGCCACGTGGCCCTGCATGTAGTGCGAGCAGGTGACGACGCGCTCGGCCCGGTTGGTGATCCACCGCTCCACGCCGTGGATGTAGCTCTGGGGGTGCTTGTCGACCCAGCCCTGGTGGCGGCCGTACTCGGTGGCGTGGATCGTCACGACGAGCGGGCAGCGGAAGCGGTTGGCCAGGTGGTCGCCCGCGACGGCGACGAGCCAGTCGTGACCGTGCACGACGTCGAACGTCACGTGGTCGCCCAGCTCGACGCCGGCGGCGAGCATGTCGGCGTTCATGTGCTCGATCCAGGTGACGAACTCCCCCAGGTCGCGCGGCCGGCTCGGCTCGCGCACCCGGTGGACCATGACGCCGTTCATCGCCTCCTCGGCGGGCATCGTCTCGTCCCCGCGGGTGAGCACGTGGATCTCGTGCCCCTGGGCCACGAGGGCCTCCGACAGCTTGCGCACGTGGCGGGCCAGGCCGCCCTCCACGATCGGCGGGTACTCCCACGAGAGGATGAGGATGCGCGACATCAGGGACCCGTGAACGCGGCGGTCGGCAGGTGGGGAGCGAGCTCGCGAACGTCCACGTTCAGAGAGGGTACCGCCTTGAGGGCACGCTCAAAGTCCGAGCGATGGCCGGTGAAGCGGTCGCGGGGATAGGGACCGGAGAGACCGCGGCTGACCATGAACGCCCAGTCGCTGGCCTGCAGGGCGAGCAGCTCGCGCACCGCGCGCTCGGGGATCTCCGGGCCGGCGGCCACCGCGTCCAGCTCGGCGGCGCGCTGGGCGACGGCGATGTCGCCCACCGCCGGGTTGGACCACGTCCACAGCGTGTGGGGATCGCCCCACGTGGTGATCGCGTCGGCGGCCGCGGGGTCCTCCACGGCGGCCGCGTCCTCCAGGGCCGCGTCCAGGCCGACCAGCGGCAGGCCTTCGTGGCGCGCCCGCGCCACGAAGGCGGCCAGGAACGCCGGGCCCTCGTGCCACCAGTGGCCGAACAGCTCGGTGTCGAAGGCCAGCGTGCACAGTCCACCACCGGAGATCCGCTCGGCGCAGCGGGCCACGAGGTCAGCCGCGTCGGCCTCGACCTGCGCCTGGGCCCGCGCGGGGTCGTAGACCGCCCCGTCGTTGGCCCACGGCCGGTGGTCGTTGCTCGTGCGGCGGTGGGAGTCGCGGTACGCCGCGCCGCTCGGGTAGCCGCGGGGGCCCCAGGCGAGGTCGATGAGCGCGCGGTCGATCGGCACGAGCAGCGGCCCGTCCGGCGCCTGGATCGGAGCCAGGTTCCGCGGGTCGCCGAAGCCCAGGACGTCGGTCAGCTCCACGCAGACGGCGCGCACGCCGGCCTCGACCAGCAGGGGGGCCAGCCACGGCGCGTACGCGCACTCCGGCAGCCAGAAGCCGCCGGCCCACGCCCCGAACCGCGCCCGGTGGGCGGCGATCCCCGTCTGGACCTGCAGGCGGATGCCGGCGTCGGTGGCGAGCATCGGCAGCACGGCGTGGGTCGCGCCGCTGGTCCACGCGGCGTGCGGCGCCATGCGGGCGACGAGGTCGCCCGTGGCCTCCAGGGCGTCCGCGGCGCGCACGTACTCGGCGGCCGCCCGCTCCAGCTCGAGCGCGACCGCCTCCTCCCCCCGACCGCGGGCCTCGGCGGCGTCGGCGGCGTGGCTGACCGGCCGCACCTCGCGCAGGAAGCGCAGGCACCGCTCCAGCGCGCCGGGGGCGGCGAGCTGGTCGCACACCACCGGGGTGAGCGACAGGGTCAGCGGGGCGTCGTCGTCGAGCAGGTCCAGCAGCGGCAGGTAGCTCGTCGCGACCGCCTCCCACAGCCACTCCTCGCCGAAGGGCCACGTGCCGTAGCCCTCCACGTAGGGCATGTGGGTATGCAGGACGAGCGCGACCCGTGGGCGGGCGGGGACCGCGTCCTGGGTCACGGACGGCAGATCGCCACGAGGTCGAGGGCCCCGCGCAGGTCGGCGGCGGCGGGGCGCAGGTCGAAGTCCCGGACCGAGATCGCGGGCGTGAAGCGGTCGTAGAACGGCTTGGTGATGCGCAGCTTGGCGTGGATCGTGTCCCACCCGGCGTGGCGGATCGCCAGCTCGTGCCAGCGCAGGCGCCGGGCGTGGAACAGGCCGAACAGCTCGACCTCGGAGAAGTGCCCGTCCAGCAGCGCCCGGAACTCCTCGGGGCGGTACTCGTGCACGTGCCACGGGTTGCCGGAGCGCTCGGCGCCCTCGGGGGCGAGCGTGAGGACGTTGGGCGTGGAGACGAAGACCGCGGGCCGCGCGCTGCCGGCGACCAGCGTCTTGAAGTGCTCCAGCAGCTCGCCGGGGTTGGTGACGTGCTCGATGGTCTGCAGGAAGACGACGGCGTCGGCCGGGTCGGGGTACGTCTCGACCAGGTCGCGGGCGAAGCGCAGGCCCGGCCGCTCGTACTTCAGCCGCGCGTGCTCGTGCGCCTCCGGGTTGGCGTCGACGCCGACGACCTCGCGCGCCGACTGGGCCAGCAGCTCCGAGCCGTACCCCTCGCCGCACGCCATGTCGACCACGTCGAGCCCGGCCACTCGGGCCCGGATCCAGTCGTAGACCACGAGGTGGCGCTGGTACCAGTAGTTCTCCTCGGGCACGTCCGGCAGCGTGCGCTCGCCGGTCAGCTCCAGGGGCGGGACCCCGTCGGGCTGCCCGCTCTGGAAGATGCGGGGAGCGTCGGGATCGGTGCGGGTGGGGGTCTCGGCGTCGGGCATGGGTCGTCGTGACGCTAACGAACGGGCGCCGGTGCGGGGGTGCGGCCGGTGCGGCTCAGGCCGCGGTGACGAGCACCGGCGCCGGCTCGGCCAGCCGCGCGCCGATGCGCACCTCGCCGCCGCGCGAGGGCGACGACGTGATGAAGCGGGCGACCGCCTTCTCGGGCTCACCGGCCGGTTCGAGGTGGACGGCGCGGGCCACGGCGCGCAGCACGACCTCCATCTCGGTGAGCGCGAACGAGGCGCCGATGCAGCGCCGGGTGCCGCCGCCGAACGGGATCCAGGAGTAGGTGCCGGGCTTCGTGTCGAGCCAGCGCTCCGGCGAGAACTCCGTCGGGTCCGGGTAGATCTCGGGCCGGCGGTGAACCAGGTAGATGCTGGGCGAGACCACGTCGCCCGGCTCGAAGGCGTAGCCGGCGATCTCGATGGGCTGCTTGACCACGCGCACGACGTTGTTGAGGACCGGCCGCAGGCGCAGCGCCTCCCGCGTGACCGCCTCGGCGTACGTCGTCTCGTCCGTGCGCGACTCGGCCTCCAGGCGGGCGAGCTGCTCGGGCCGGCGGGTCAGGCGCTCGAACGACCAGGCCAGCGCGGTCGCGGTCGTCTCGTGGCCGGCGACGATGAGGGTGACGAGCTCGTCGCGCAGCTCCGCGTCGCTCATGCCCGTGCCGTCCTCGTCGTGCGCCTGCAGCAGCATCGACAGCACGTCGTCGCGCTCGTCCAGGTCGGCGACGGCGCGGCGCTTGCGGATCAGGCGGTAGAGGGCCTCGTCGACGGGCCCGACGACCGGCGCGTGCATGCGCTTGACGATGCGGCTGTCGGGGCCGAACGTGGCGGAGATGCCCAGGGCGGCGGGCGTCATCAGCCAGTCGAGCAGGCGCAGCAGGGCCTCGGAGACGCGGTCGTGCTCCTCGCCCTTGTCGACGCCCAGGACGATGTCGAGGATGACCTCGAGCGCGATGGCCTGCGAGTGGGGCCGCAGCGAGAACGGGCGGTCCGGGGGCATGCGCTCGACCTGCTCGGCGGCGACGCGCTCCATCGACTCGCGCTGGCGGCGCAGCTTCTCGCCGTGGAAGGCGGGCAGCAGCAGCTTGCGCTGGCGCATGTGGGGCTTCTCGTCGAGCAGCAGGACGGAGTGGCTGCCCAGCGAGGGGCGCAGGATCTCGTTGGCCTCGCCGGCGTGCAGGACCTCGGGCGACGCGGTGAAGACCTCGCGGATCGCGTCCGGGTGGGTGACGATGTTCCAGGGCCGGCGCTCGAACTGGATGCGGAACACGTCGCCGTGCTCGCGCTGGAGCTTCTCGATCATCTCGCCCTCGCGACGCATCGCGTAGTAGAGCTGCACGGGGCGCGGGGCGCGGGAGCCGGTGATCGCGGACGCAGGCTGGGACATGCGTAGCAGCCTACGGACTTGACATGGTGTCAATGTGAGCCCCGTCACACTTCTCTCAACGGTACGCGAGCGTTCAGGGCCACCGCGTGTCCAATCCCCGCGCACGACCGCGATCGCGGGCGATCATCTACTCTCCCCCGCCTCATGCCCGCACCCTCCAGCCCCGAAGCGATCCGCGACGTCAACACGCGCTACCACGACGGCGCCGCCGCCGACTACGACGCCAAGTGGGGCATCGACTACGGCCCGATGGGGCTCTACCAGGTGCTCGGCAAGCTCGAGAAGGCGCTCGGCGGCCCGCTTCCCTACGCGGAGCGCTCGCTGGAGATCGGCGCCGGGACGGGCTACTTCAGCCTCAACCTGCTGCTCGCCAACCAGATCGGCTCCGCGACCTGCACCGACATCTCCCCGGGGATGCTCGACTCGCTGACCGCCAACGCCGAGCGGCTCGGCCTGCCGGTCGACTGCGTGGCCTGCGACGCGGAGAAGCTGCCGTTCGAGGACGGCGCCTTCGACCTGGTCATCGGCCACGCGATCCTGCACCACATCCCCGACCTGGCGACCGCCTTCGCGGAGTTCCATCGCGTGCTGGCCCCGGGCGGCATCCTCATCTTCGCGGGCGAGCCGTCGAAGGTCGGCGACCGCATCGCCACCGTGCCCAAGCGGGCCGCCGTCCTGGCCGCGCCGGCCTGGCGCGCCGTGATGCGCGCCGACCCGGCCGCCGAGGGGCAGTCCGACGGCGGCGCGGAGAACCACCAGCTGGAGAGCCAGGTCGACGTCCACGCCTTCACCCCCGACCAGCTGTCCGGGTTCGCCGACGGCGCCGGCTTCGCCGACGTCCACGTGGTCGGCGAGGAGCTGCTGGCCAACTGGTTCGGCTGGACCAACCGCGCCCTGGAGGCGACGGCCAACCCGGACACCGTTCCGTGGGGCTGGAAGCAGTACGCCTACCGCGGCTACATCGCCCTGCAGAAGGTCGATCGCGGGCTGCTCGAGGGTCGCCTCCCCCCGGCGATCTTCTACAACCTCATGATCTCGGCCCGCAAGCCGGCCTAGGTCCCGCTGGTCGCCCGTCGAGCCCCACCTGCGTCCCGCTGAGCGGGATCGAGGTGGGGCTCGGCGAAGAGGGACTCAGCGCGCTCGCGGCGTGCTGAGCGACAGGGCGAAGCGGTCGTCGTCGTCGGTGAGGATCTCGGCCAGCTCCAGTCCGGCGGCGCCCAGGTCCGCGCGCAGGCGGTCGGGGGTGAACTTCGCGCTGATCTCCGTGCGCAGCTCCTCGCGGGCCGCGAACTCGACGTTCAGGTCGACCGCCGCGACGCGCACCTTCATCCGCCGGGTCGCGCGCAGCCGCATCTCGATCCACTCGCGCTCGCGGTCGAAGAACGCGACGTGCTCGAAGGCGTCGGGGTCGAAGTCGGCGCCGAGCTCGCGGTTGACGACGTGCAGGACGTTGCGGTTGAACTCCGCGGTGACGCCCGCGCTGTCGTCGTAGGCCGCCTCCAGCACGTCGGGATCCTTGACGAGGTCGGTGCCGAGGAGCAGGAAGTCGACGCCCGGCCGCAGGAGCTTGGCGATCTGGCGCAGGAACCGCCGGCGCGCGCCCGGCGTGAAGTTGCCGATCGTCCCGCCCAGGAACGCGACGATGCGCGGGCCGTCGCCCGCGACGGGCACGTGGCCGAGATGGCGCTCGAAGTCCCCGACGATCCCGTGGACGCGCAGGTCCGGGAAGCGCTCGGTGAACGCGCCGGCGCAGCCGCGGACCATGGCCTCGGTCACGTCGATCGGGACGTACCGCTCCAGGCCGTTCTCGGCCTCCAGCGCGGCGAGCAGCACCCCGGTCTTCTCCGCCGTCCCCGAGCCGAGCTCCACCACCTCGGTGGCCCCCGTCGTGCGGGCGATCGCGGCGCCGTGGCCCACGAGGATCGACCGCTCGGCCCGCGTCGGGTAGTACTCGGGCAGATCGCAGATGCGGTCGAACAGCTCCGCGCCCCGGGCGTCGTAGAAGTGCTTGGGCGGCAGCTCCTTGAACGGACGGGTGAGGCCGTCGAGCACGTCGTCGGCGAGCGAGCGCTCCTCCCCGGCCCGCAGGTAGGAGTGGACGCGGACGGGCGCGTCGTCGGACAGCGTGGCGGGGGTGCTCATGGGGACTCCTCGTCGGCGGCGAGGCGGACCCCGCAGAAGATCTGTCGGCGCTGGGGCAGGTCCCAGTTGCGGAACGTCGGGGTGGCCACCTCGTGCTGCGTGGCCCAGGAGCCGCCGCGCAGCACGCGGTAGCCCCGGTCGAAGAACACCTCGGAGTACTCGCGGTACGGGTGCGCGCGGAACCCCGGGTAGCCGCCGAAGACGCTCGACGTCCACTCCCACAGGTTGCCGAGCAGATCCAGCGCGCCGCACCGGGCGGCGCCGCCGGGGAACGCCCCGACGGGGGCGGTCGCGAAGCGGCCCGGGGCCAGCTCCGCGTGGCCCGGGGCGACGGGCTGATCCCAGGTCGCCGCCGTCTCCCACTCGTGCTCCGTGGGGAGCCGGACCCCGTGGGCCCGGGCGAAGGCGGCGGCCTCGAACCAGCTCACGTGGGCCGCCGGGCGGGCCGGGTCCAGGGGAGCGGCACCGCGCATGGTGTGCTCGACCCAGGCCCCGTCCTCGCCGCGTGCCCAGTGGAGTGGGTGCGAGATGTCGTACTCCTCCTTCCAGGACCACGCCTCGTCCGTCCACCACTCGCGCCGTTCGTAGCCCCCGCCCTCGCAGAAGGCGAGCCACGTCGCGTTGGTGACCAGGGTGCGGCCGATCCGGAAGGGCGCGACCCAGCCGGGATGGCGCGGCCGCTCGTTGTCGTAGGAGAAGGCGGTGTCGTCGGCCCCGAGCTCGACCATCCCGCCGGGCACGGAGACGAGCTCCAGGCCCGTGTGGACGACCGGCGCTCCGCCGTTCGCGGACGCGCCGTTCGACGCGGCGGGGGCGGGGGCCGGCGCCGGCTCCCCCGTGAGGTGCACGTCGTACCCGGGCAGCCGGGCCAGCGTCAGCGCCTGCAGCATCGTCTCGGTGTGCTGCTGCTCGTGCCGCAGCACCATCGGGTGGATGACGGGGTCGACGCCGTGCGTCTCGATCGCGGCCAGCACCCGCGCGCGCACGGCCTCCAGGTAGGCCCGGGCCCCGGGGGCGTCCAGCAGCTCCGCGTCGCCGCGCTCGGAGCGCGGCGTCTCGAACGCGTCGTAGGTCGCCGCCAGGTCGGGCCGCAGCAGCGGCAGGCCCGCGTGGCGGTGCACGAGCCACAGGTCCTCGTAGGCGGCGATGTGCGCCAGGTCCCACACCAGCGGGCTCATGATCGGGTCGATCTGGCGCTCCAGCTCGGAGTCGGGCAGCGGCGCGGTCAGCAGCAGCGTGCGGCGCCGCACCTCGGCGAGCGCCTCCACGAGTGCGGTGTCCGGCTGGCTGGTGGCCTGAGGAGCGGTCATCGTGTCCGGACGCGGGGCACCCGTGAGCGAAACGCTACTCCTCACCCGTCGCCGGCCGGCATTTTTCGCATGGCGCTCACGCATCCGCCACCGCCCGGTAGCGCGCGATCGTCACCTGGCGCTCCTGCGCGTGGTCGACGATCGGGGCCGGGTAGTCGCGGCCCACGACGCAGCCGGCCTCGCGCTGCTCGGCCTCGCCCATCCGCCACGGCTCGTGGACGCGGCCGTCCGGCACGTCGCGCAGCGCGGGGACCCAGCGCCGCACGTAGGTGCCGTCGGGATCGAACTTGCGGCCCTGCAGCGTCGGGTTGAAGATCCGCCGGAAGTACGGCGCGGGATCGACGCCGGTGGAGGCGATCCACTGCCAGTTGCCGTTGTTCTGTGCGGGCTCGCCGTCCAGCAGCAGCCGCTCGAACCACGCCTCGCCCGCCCGCCAGTCCAGGTGCAGGTCCTTGGTGAGGAACGACCCGACGATCATCCGGGCGCGGTTGTGCATCCACCCGGTGGCGGCGAGCTGCCGCATGCCGGCGTCGACGACCGGATACCCCGTCGCCCCCTGCTGCCAGGCGGTCAGCAGCTCGGGGTCGTCGTCCCACTCCAGCCCGCGGTAGCGCTCCTGGAACTCGTGCCGCAGGTTGCCGGGGAAGCGGAGCAGGACGTGGGCGTAGAAGTCCCGCCAGGCGAGCTGCCGGGTGAACGCGGCCCGCCCCTCTCCCGCGTGCGACGCGGTGCGCGCCTCCAGCTCCCGGGCCGACAGGCAGCCCCAGCGCAGGTACGGGGACAGCGCCGAGGTGCCGCCGGCCAGGGCGTCGTGGCGGCGCTCGTAGTCGGCGACGCCGTCGGAGAGCCAGGCGTCGGCGGCCCGGCGCGCGGCCGTCTCCCCGGGTGGGACGACCGGATCGGGGACGCCGCCCGCCACGCCCAGCTCCTCCAGGGTCGGCAGAGCGCCGCGCGCCACCGCGCGCGGCAGTCCCGCGAGCCGGTCGGGCGCGTCGAGGACGGCACGCCGGGGCAGCGCGGCCGTCGCCCGCCAGAACGGCGTGAACACGGTGTACGGCCGCCCCGCCTGGGTGCGGGGCTGGGAGACGTCGACGAGGTAGCCGCCGCCGCGGGGCCGCGCCTCGACGCCCGCCGCACGCAGCGCCTCGGTGACCCGGCCGTCGCGGGCGCGGGCGAAGGGCGACACGTCGCTCGTCCAGGAGACGGCGGTGGCCGCCGCGTCACGGGCCAGCTCGGGGAGCACCCGCTCCGGCTCGCCGCGTCGAACCACCAGCGCGCTGCCGCGGCGGCGCAGCCCGTCGTCCAGGTCGGCGAGGCACCCGAGCAGGAACGCCGTCCGGGGCCCGGAGGCGAACCGCCCGTCCAGCAGGCGGTCGTCGAAGACGAAGACGACGACCACGCGCTCGTGCGTCGCCAGCGCGTCGGTCAGCGCGGGGTGGTCGTGCAGGCGCAGGTCGCGGCGCAGCCAGACGACGGCGGTGGAGGGCGCGGCGGGCATCTGCGAGCAGTACGGACCGGGCCGCCCGACCGCTCACCGTCATCCGGCGGCCCGCAGCCTTCGTACACTTGACCGGCATGGACGCTTCACGGCAAGAGGGCTTCGCGCTGTTCCCGCTGGGGCTCGTCGCGCTGCCCCACGAGCTGATCCCGCTCCACATCTTCGAGGCGCGCTACCGCCTGATGATCGCGGACTGCCTGGAACAGGGCAGCGAGTTCGGGATCCTGTGGTCGGCGGACGACGGGCTGCGCGCGATCGGCTGCGCGGTGGAGATCGCCGACGTGCTCGAGGAGCTCCAGGACGGGCGGATGAACATCATCACCCGCGGCACGCGCCCCTTCGCGCTGGTCGAGCGCTCGGATGCGCTCGGCTACCCGTCGGGGACCGTGGCGTGGCTGGACGACGAGGCCGGCGAGCCGGAGGATCCCGCGTTGCTCGCCGACGCGCGCGACGCCTACCGCGAGCTGGTGCGCACCGCCACCGACCGGGTGATGGACGAGGACGACGTGGCGGACCTCGGCGCGTACCGCATGGCCGCCACGGTGGAGTTCGGCCCGGGGCCCAAGCAGGAGCTGCTGGAGCTGCGCCACGAGAACGACCGGCTGCGCCTGGTCACGCAGCTGTTCTCCGAGGCGACGGCCCGCCTGCAGCTCATCGGCCGTGGCGCGTCCAAGGCCCGTTCCAACGGCAAGGTCCGCTTCGACCCCTGACCCGGCTTGCCGAGAGGCGGCTTTGCGTCGCATACGACGCATAAAGCGCCACTCGGCGGTCAGCGGGGCAGGCCGCAGACCCGGCGCGCCATGTCCCGGGTGAACTTCTGGGCGAGGAAGAAGACGGCCGGCTGGGGCAGCGAGTTGTCGCTGAACGCCACGCGGCCCTTCTCGCTGCGGATCTCGTAGCGCAGCAGGGAGCCGGGCCGCGGGGGCACGCGCATCGACTCGACCGCGGGGCCGGGATGGGCCTCGTCCTTGCCGTTCAGCTCCCGGGCGATCTTGCGCGCCCGGATGAGGTCGGCGCTGGTGATCTCCTTCTCCGGACCGCCATTGCACCGCACCGTCCCGCCGTCGCCGGCGAGCAGCGTGAGCTCGGCCCCGGGCAGCGTGCCGGAGCGCTCCACCACGAAGAGATCGGCCGCCGGCGAGCCGCAGCCGGCCGCCAGCAGCGTGGCGACCACGACGCCGAGGACGAGCAGGCGCCTCATGCCGCCACCGCCACGCCGCCGCGCCGGGGGTCGCCACCGCCGGACATGTCCCCGGTGCCGGGCACCCGCTCGACGGCCTGCACGCCGCCGAAGAAGAGGTTGGGGGCGCGGAACTCCGTCACGGAGCGCCCTGCCTCGCGCAGCGCCGCGACGTCCACCCCCGGCTCGGCGAACACCGTGCCGTCCTCCAGGTGCACGCGGGGCGCGTCGATCGCCCGCTGGGCCGGCCACCCGTGGTCGATCACGCCGACGATCGTCTGCAGCACCGCGGAGCGGATCCGGTTGGAGCCCGCGCTGCCGACCACGAGCTCGACGCCGTCGGGACCGACCACCACGGTCGGGGCCATCATCGACGGCAGGCGGCGCCCCGGCGGGTACAGGTGGAAGCCCAGCGGGTTGAGGTCGTCCTCGCCCATCATGTTGTTGACGTGGATGCCCGTGCCGGGCACGACGATGCCCGAGCCCTCGCCGTTGCTGCAGGTGACCGAGCAGGCGCGCCCGTCCCGGTCGACCACCGAGATGTGCGTGGTCGAGCCCAGGCGCGAGGCGAGCAGCCGGTCGGCGAAGCCGGGCACGGCGAGCCCGTCGACGAAGTCGTCGGTGCGGGCGCGCTGGGCGGCCTCCATCGCGTCGACGATCGCGGTGACCGAGGGCGGTGCGGGCGCGCGGTCGAGCAGCCCGAGGGCCAGGGCGATGAGCACGCCGCCGGCGTTGGGCGGCGGCGGCGAGAGCACCGTGCGGGTGCGATAGGTGGCCTGGACCGGCCGCAGCGGCGTGGCGGCGTAGCCGACCAGGTCCCGCTCGGTGACGCAGCCGCCGCGCTCGGCCAGCCACGTGCGGACGCGCGTGCCGACGTCGCCCGCGTAGAACGGCGCCGCGCCCTCCGCGCCGAGCCGCTCGATGGTGTCGCCCAGCTCGGGGCAGACGAACGCGTCGCCCGCGCGCAGCAGCGCGCCGCCGGGCGCGAACAGCGCCCGCGACTCGGGCGTCGAGACCAGGATGCCCTGGAGGATCTCCGCGACGTAGGCCTGCTCGGGGCCGAGCGGGACGCCCTCCCGGGCCAGGGCGGCGGCGGGCGCCGCCAGCTCGGCGAGGGGGACGGACCCCCAGCGGGCGTGGGCGGCCTCGATGCCGGCCGGGGTGCCCCACGTCCCGCACGAGGCGGGGCCGACGTTGAAGATCTGGTGGGCGTCGCCGAAGTCGACGTCGACCGGGAGCATCGGCGCGGGCCGGTGAAGCGGATCGAGGCCCGCCCCGGGGGCGCTGACGAAGAAGTCCAGGAGCACCGGCTCCTCGGGCGGCGCGGCGTGCAGCAGGTAGCCGCCCGCGCCCGGACCGGTGAGCAGCGGCTCAGCGACCCACGACGTCAGCATCGCGGCAAGCGCCGCGTCGACGGCGTTGCCGCCCGCGCGCAGCACCCGGGCTCCCGCCCGCGCGGTGAGGGGATGCCCCGCCGCCACCATCCCGTCTCGCCCGCTCATGCAGCGCATGATCGCGGTCCGGGCGCTCCGGCGCACGGCGGCCCTGACGCCGGGCCGCGCGCCGGTCCCGCGCGGTCGGCCGCACGAGCCCGCCCGTGAGGGTGCGGCGCAGCACCGCGCCGACCTGCGCCATCTCCGTCCCCAACGTCCCCAGCCAACGCATGGGGAGACCCTAGCAAGTTCGAAAACAAACCTGTGTTGCTATTTGGCTGGGGTGCCGCGAGCGCGGCGACCACGGGCTAGCCCCGCGGCACGAACTCCGGGACGTCCAGCTCGCTGACGCCCATCCCGGTCTGCCGGGACGACGAGGAGCGGGTGGAGATGCCGGCCGGCGTGCGGCGCTCGACGCGCGGCTCGCCCGCGGGCTCGTCCATGCGCTTGCGCTCCGGGCGCCGGGGGCGCACGTCGCTGTAGCCGGTCGCCACGACGGTGACCCACACCTCGTCCTGCAGCTTCTCGTCGACCATCGCACCGAAGATGATGTTCGCCTCGGGGTGCGCCGCGGCCGACACGGCCTTGGCCGCCTCGTTGACCTCGTGCAGCGAGAGGTCGTGCCCGGCGGTGATCGAGAGCAGGATCTTGCGGGCGCCCTCCATGCTCGTCTCCAGGAGCGGCGAGGAGACGGCCTGGCTGGCGGCCTCGATGGCCCGCCCCTCGCCGGTGCCCATGCCGATGCCCAGCAGGGCCGGCCCGGCGTCGGACATGATCGTCCGCACGTCGGCGAAGTCGAGGTTGATCAGGCCCGGC